>JAABUP010001014.1_pt1 | contig 60320 bp, 79 predicted proteins | sample 5559201 | NCBI WGS metagenome assembly JAABUP01 (sample SAMN10711887, study PRJNA513373) | rock metagenome | isolation source: Antarctica rocks | place: Antarctica | reverse complement strand
TTGATCATAGTGCAGCTGCAACGTTGACTGAAATGCAATAGCGTTTGCAATAGGACAGCAATGACTTCAGTTTGTCATGCAGCAAGCTGCATCAACACCAACACAGCAGAGGCAACAAAGCAGCACAGGCGCAATTAGGCAGTTTTACGTGAATACAGGTACAGTACACAACTTGCAGGACAGAAAAGCAGCTAGATACCTGATTGATGGGTGACTCAGCCTCAGGCATAGACTCTTCCCTGACTGCTTGCACTCTTGCAGGTCTGGGCCTTGTTGTGCCTGCGTGCAAGACACATGCTCAACCACATGAACACAATTCATTGGCTTGATCTTCGTATGTGCTGCTCCCCACAGGTCATGCAAAGACTGTGCTCAAGGCTGTCTTGATACGTGCCGATCTGCACTCAAGTTCAGGCCGTTCCGGCTTCAGCGCTTGTCAATGCTGGCAGCATGATGCTCTTGATACATCATAGTGTGTGAAAGTGACATTGACAGCCACTCTGGATTCAAGACAACAGCAGGTGGTTGTTCAACACATGCTGATTGTCGGTCAATGCCACATTCATTTGAGCTGATCCAGGCAATGGCAACATAGTGACAGGATGGCAAGGAAGCAACCCAGGCTTTCTGTTGCAGCAGGTGAGATGCATGTTTGCATGGGCAAGCAAGAACACCCAGTGCATGTGCTGCAGACACAGGGCAAGGTCACAAGGGCAAGCACGACTCTCGCTTTTTGGATGCGGCAGGTTGTGAGCCCTGTTCCAGAATCATGATGCTGTCTGCACTCACATCAACTTACTAGGTTCTACTGCATGTCAGAAATTCGTTTGTGCTTTCATCTTCCACAGCCTGCACACAAGGAGCGAGACACAGCACCAGCTTCTTTGTGCAACAGGTGGTCAGAAAGGAGGACAAGCATGGCTCTTGCTCACAGGGACATGACACAGCACCGAGCTCTTTGTGCATGAGGTTGCCAGAGCTTTGCTGCAGTATAACGGCTAGCCATGACCTCCACTTTCTGCATGGCTTGATGTCAAAAGAGAAGGGAGGACAAGCAGGGCTCTTTCTCACAGGGGCAAGGCAAAGTACCCGGTTCCTTGTGGGGAAGGTGGTCAGAGCTTTGCTGCAATGCAACGGCTAGCCATGACCTCCACTGTCTGTGTGATTTCATGTCAAAAGAGAGAAAAGGAAAAGCATGGCTCTTTTTCACAGGGGCAAGGCAAAGTACCCGGAAGGTGGTCAGAGCTTTGCTGCAATGTAACGGCTAGCCACGACCTCCATTTTCTGCACGGGTTAATGTCAAAAGAGGAAGGAGAACAAGCATGGCTCTTGCTCACAAGGGCAAGGCAAAGTCCCGGCTCTTTGTGCAGCAGGTGGTCAGAATGGAGGACAAGAATAGCTGTTGCTCACAGGGGCAAGGCAAAGTACCTGGCTCTTTGTGGGGAAGGTGGTCAGAGCGGGAGGACATCTGCCAGTCCCAGAAGCAGGCCTTCAGCACCCAGGCTCTGTTGCGCGACTGCAGGAAGACAGGCGCCCTCTGGTGCCAGTACTCACGCTTGATCTGGTCTTGCCTCCAGATGCGGCGGCTGTTCTTGGCTACCCACTCCTCAGGCCGGTCTGGGAAAGCTGCACAGCAACTGTGGTCTTGAAATTGCCATGCGCACACACACTCAGGATGCAGCAAGCATCTGACAGCCACATAGTATTTGTCCTGGGAAGCCTGCATGTGTGATTGATCTACACATGGGCTGCAATCATGGGACTAGAAGTGAGCAAGCAGCAGAAAGCCGTGACAGTGCTTCTGCTTGTCTGCCCGCACGGGGCAAGATAAATTCATTCACTCCTTCGACCACTCTTTCTTTCTGCGTCACAAGCCTTGTCTTTCTCTGGGGTCAAGCGCATACAGCAAAGGGTCCTGTATGAGGTCCTGTTCTGAAGCAAGAAATATGCCTGGGAAGTCAGTCACGTGAGGGCCATTTGAAAGAGCTGCATTTAGCCTGACAAGGTGTGCAGCAGACGCAGGCCACTGTGTGGAATGTTTTAGGACAGGCAGCTGGTGAGACTCATCTGGCTGATGCTGCAGACATGTGCGTCTGAGCCAGATGACATGCTGATTGGGTTTGTGGATTGCTGATGGTGTGCAAGAATTCTCACAGGTCTAAAATGCGGTTTGTGATGGGTGAACAGGCAGCTGCTTTGAAAAGCCCAACAGATGCTCAGCAACATGCATCACTTCAACAAGGATGCTCTAGCATGCACATGTACATTGTGAATGGCAGTATGTGCCACAAAGTGGCATTGGAAATTGCTGTTGCATGCTGCTAATTGCCATCATAGCACAATAGATGCTGTAGTGATGTGGCTGGGTGATGAGCAGAGACTTTGTAGGATGCCTGAGTGCACATTGGCAAGCGCTTGCAGGTTATGCCATCCAAAAGGAAGCTGACCAAGCAAGACTGACAACGCAGCAGCTGATTAAATGACAGTCAATGATGCAATGTGGGACTGATGAATGTGACCACCGGTGATAGTTGGTAGGTAGGTAGTCTGCTGATAGCTCTTCACAGGCAGCCTGACATGCAGGCCACAACTGACCACACGCAGACACTAGACAGTATCCGTCGCTGCCTTTCTGCACCTGTTAGCACCAGGTTCTGACTGCCACAGATGCTTTCTTAGCTGCAAGCTTTTGACAGCCACTGTGGCTTCGAAGAAGCAGGTTTGAACAGTCACAATCGGCTTGTCAGCAGCAGGTGATGACATGACATGACAGCGTGTTAGAACCAGATTTGGAATGCTGCAGACCCTGCATCATCATTTGACACCAATGAGAGACACATGGGCAGCGCATGACTCACCGGACCATGACAGCAGGTACTGGTTGCCTCTTTGCTTGAGCACATGGGCCTGGTACCAGATCCTCTGCTCAGGGTCCACGCACACCATCAAGCTGCTCTTGCCGTCCCAGGGAAAGACTTCAGGGCAGCAAAAATCCCAGGGCCTGGCAACATCACCTTCATCATCGCCATTGCCATTGCCTTCTTCTTCATTGATTCCCTCTGACGCTGTGTAAAAGGAATCCTGCTCACTCAGCCGATCGCCTTCTGCTGCGCCTTCTGCTGCGCCTTCTGCTGTGCCTTCTGCTGTGCCTTCTGCTGCGCCTTCTGCTGCGCCTTCTGCTGCGCCTTCTGTTTCTGATGGCTCACTGCTGAGGCTTTGCTTTGCAGCATCATCTACACAATGACAGCTTGGCAGTCACAACATCTGTGGCAAGCCTTGCAGATGACTTGTGACATGCCAATGAGTTCAGGAACCTGTCGACACGGATATTACAATGATGACCGCGTCTCTTCCATCACCCATAAGCATAAGCAATGCCTTGCAAGCTGGTGTTGCATGACCTGCAATGTCTGACCCTCCACATGCCCCAGTCAATGGAATGCATCAGCCTTAGTGATTGAATGGTCTCCTTTGCATGCCGCACAGCACAAAGTACGCAAGGCTGTCGTTGCAGGTTGACAGCCAGAACCCCAGGGACATTTGGGACAGGAACTACACAGCAAACGCTACAGAACAAAGGGCATTTGGCAGAAGGCCCAGGACAATCACCTGCAGCCGATCTGTCTTGGAAGAGGGCAGCTTGGCGGGCAGATGCCCTGGTGCCCCTGCTCAGTAGCCCCCTCTCCATGTGGAGCACAGCCTGTGATGCAGACTCCTGCATTGGGTCTCCCCTCTGTGGCTGAGCAGCTTCCTCAGCGGCTTCCTCAGCAGCTTCCTCAGCAGCTTCTTCAGCAGCTTTCTCAGCAGCAGCAGCAGAGGGCTGGCTTGCATCACTCCTGGCCCTGCGCGACAAGACATGAATCGCTGACTTGAACAGGTGAAAGTGTTAATACTGATGAGTGAAGTCCTGATGTGTCAAATGGAACCCCGTCAGCAATTCAGTACTCGATCCTTGCCAAATCAGAAGGAATCATGCACTACTTGCTTCAGATGTGGCTGCAGTATTCAGTTCCGGCCAGAGATGAATCAATCTTGCAGCGGCGGACCCAGGCAGCCTGGCGGTGCATCACTGCCTTGCATCTGAGGAACCATGTTTAAAATGCAAAGAGGCTTTGAAATGTGCCTTTGTGCGTTGCACCAGGCAAGCAATGCCTGCAGCTACAGCAGGAGCATCAGCTCACAAGGCACCATGCATAGCAAGCTACCATGTGTACGGCAAATCCACAGATATGTTCTGCTTGAATGCTTCCTGTGAATACAACGTCTGCCACCAAGGCTCTTCCTAAGCTGCAAGAGCACGGCCTGCAGCCTGAACAAGAAGCAATACGGCTTCGGCAAGGAGTGGGCGAGGCATGCTGGGGCCTTCCAACACTATCGGGGAATAGCAATGCAGTCAGACTGATGTGTGCTTGTTCCAATACATAGGAAGGTTTCTGCATTGAAAGGTGAGGAAGGGTTCTGCATGGTGCACATGGTGAAATGCATTGGAACAAGCACACTACAATGCCCAAAAGTGATGCCCAAGGTGAGGAAGGGTTTTGTATGATGTCCATGGTGCGGTACCTGAGCCTCTGCTCAACCACAGCATGTCTGTCAGGCAGGATGGGCAGATTGGCGAGCAGGGGGGGTGCTGGCAAATCCTCAGCTGGCAGGTTAGGCTGCTGCAGAGCATGCATCAGCCGCCGCCCTTCCACACCTGCAGCATTGAGCATTTGGTCAAGTGGAAAAACGAGAAGAAAAGTGTACGCTTTTCAGCAATCATAACAGGAGGCTCCTCAGGCGGCAGCATTGACGGGTTATCAAGTGGACAGCCTGCGGATAGGCCTTGTCATCATAGTCAAGAGCGTGCAACAGCTGCTGGATGGCTGCGCCTATTTAGGCAAACAAGGTGTGTATGAAATGGTCAAAGGCTGCAGTGGGCGGTCTTGTCACCTGCTATACTTCAAGACAGTAGTGCACAGTCTTCTTTATGACATAGAACAAGACTAGCATGTATGAAGATTCAGGCAGCTGTCAGTGTTGAGTCAATTGGACTGCGCAGCAGCAGGGTTTAAGGCCTGTGCTGCTTGGCTATCATCAAACTTCACAGAAACGTGGATGTGTAAATGGCTGCTGAAATGTGGCCAAAGTGCTTATCAACGACTATGGTCAGCATGCTGCACAAGAATGGAGGTCAACATGCTGCACAAAGAGCAAAGACCAAGGCTGCAATACTGAGGAACGAGCAAGGTCCAGTCTGTGCACCTGCTGTCTGTGCAAGCCATATGCTTGTGCACGATTGCCTCAGGATCTCCATCAGCTTGGCAAGGCTCATAGGCTTCTTGCTTGGATGTTGAACCAGAAGAGCGTCATCAAACCTGCTCTGGTCCTTCCAGTAACTCCCAAGGGATACCCTGACCTTGTTTGAGGTCAGCTGCATGAGATGATTGGCAAAACGGTCAATGGAGAGGGTGTCAGCATTCCCAACCAGCAGGCTGTACAAGGGCTCAAAAAGGAGGAGACCATTGCTGAAGCCCTCTTTGTGTCCAGCCTCAAGGGCTGATGCTCGTGGAGGATCTTCAGCTAGATGTCTGATGGCTGCGCAAAAGGCCTGCTCAGGCGTGCGGCGAGCCTGAAGCTGCTCTGCCATGAGCCTTGCAGCTTGTGTGTCAGCTTCTGAGTGAGTCCAACGGACCTGCAGTGAAGGCAAAATTGGCGAAACCCAGAGGGGCATGCTAGCACAAGACAGTATTTGTCACACCAAAGATGGGTGAGAGTCAAAGCACCGTGAAAAGTGCAAGTTTCGGCTGTGCTGATGCCACATCGTGCAGGAGTAGCAAGAAAGACGCCCTAGAATGCTTCAGATTGTGTTTTACAGACAAAGCACGGCAGCAAGTCTCCAAGCACAGGTGCCTGAGACTACAGACTTTTGAGATGCAGACAGTAGCGTGGTGCCAACTTACCGCAAAGACCTGACGGTTGCACAACAGCAAGTCTGGAAGTAAACTACACTATTCTACGTTCCTGGTCAATGCAGGGTCCTGTCGCTCGAGTGGCTGTGCAGGTGACTCGACTTCAGGCCTGCATTTACTTGCAAAGAGCAGCAGCAATATAGCTTAGCAGGGCGTCGGTCTTGCAGCCGCATATGCACCCAATTGCAGAGGCGTGGGCGACTTCATATGTTGCGCTCGCCTGTCCGAGCAGCGTCTGTCCGCTTTTGCAAGCAAAATCCTCCTTCTTGGCAGAATCCAGATTTCGTAGTCCAATTTTGCTTCCCAGGTCAAAGGGCTGACTGTTGACTCAAGAGAGGTTGCAATGCTGTAGGCAATGAGAGGTCAGATACAACACCAAATTTCATCTTCTCATTTGCACGACTCTGCGCGTCAACACTTCAATTTCATTAGTTGCGTACCACGTCCAGCGATGATTATGTACAGTGTCGCGTTGTCATGCAGACATGCGTCCAAGGCAGCTGGTTCCAGCACCTGAGTCATCCCTGAGGAGCTATGCTGTACAACCACACTGCTTCCCGCCATCTGCAGCTGAGATCCCAAAGGCAAATCTGTATTTGGCAGCCTGTGCTGGTCAGCCTGTCTGTTTGAGTCTGAGTCAGCAGACAACTGCTTGACTGTACCCTCTGCATGCTCTGCCATTTGCTGATCATACATCAGTCGCCAGCTGTGCAGTCTCTGATCAAGCGCAACTGTGAGTGCCAGGCTGCCATCTGTCCAAAGTCCCTGCAGCAGTGATGTTGCACTGCTTCACAAGCTGCCTTGCCAACATCTGCTTACAATACAAAGCACAAGAAAACTCAACATCGTACAATGTTGTGCAATGCATCCACTGCATTCAAGAACCACAGCAGGCTAAGCAGGCTAAGCAGGCAATGACAACAATCCATCTCGTTTTTCCGTAATACTGCAGCTTCCTCTTGTGCTGCAGGTTGCCTTGAGGAACTGATTTGAGCAATCAGGGATGCAAAATCTCACCCGTATGGCACTTGTATGAGCGCTATGCACATGACAACAGCACAGCATTGTCAGCTGAAGAGAGCTGCTGGGTACATCTGCAGTTGTGCCATCTGAAGAGGAACGCAGCTGGAAGACAGCAACATGCACAGCTTGGTCGTCCCCTCCAGTGACCAAGGTCACACAACCCTCCTTGCCTGCTTCAGAGACAAGCAAACTTCAGGATTTGCATGATACTCATACAGTCTATGTGAGTACAAAAAGAGATGTAAGGACCCAACTGGCGAGCATTCCTTTCAGCATCTTGTTGTTGGTACTGATGTGCCCATGTTGTTGGTGCTGAAATGCACTTCCAGTGTCTCATTATTGGTTCTGATGTGCCCTTTCAAAGTGATGCTGCTGGCAATGAAGTGCTAGTCCATTGCATATCATATCAGATGCAGACAGTCTTTGATTGAGAGAGTCTGCTGCACAGCCATGCAGCCATAGCCATGCCAGCCACTGAGACAGAGCCTTCACTCAAACAAAAGTTTGGCACAGACAAACACTCAAAACAAACAAAGGTCTGGCACCGACAGACATTCAGTGCAGGCAGAGCCTTGGCAGACACAAAGAATAGAACCAGGTGGTATAAATGGCAGCAGAAGCAGCAGTCCTACCTGGAGTCACTGCTGCATGCATGGCATTCACGCCTGATTGATGCCACCTTTCCTCTGACCACACCAAACTCCCCTGCTGCTGCTGCTGCTGCTGCTGCTGCTGCTGCTGCTGCTGCTGAGTACACACTCTGCTGTGACTATCTACCACACGCCAAGCTGCTATGCTTCCATTAGTGGCCCCACTGAACACCAGCTGCGCAAGCAGAGGGTGCTGCTGCTGTTGACCAGCGCTACAACCACCATCCTGCTGATGTGCTGGTGCAGGGGAGTGAGGCGAGTCCCTTTCTGCATGCTGTGGGGGACCGGAACCAGAACTTGATGGTGAGGAGGGGGTTACAGATGGTGGCGAGGGGGTTAGAGATGGACAAGGCAGGGTGCACAGGGACAGGACTGGCGTGGTGTGATGGTGCAGCTGCTGTATTGTCTGCCACCTGTATGCACAGCAGCAGGTACTGATGTGCTGTGATGTTACATGATGCTTCTGCAATGCTGATTGGATTGCAGCCTTTGTTTTGTGTGTACCAAGTAGGCAAGAGAGGTACAAAAGTTGGCCAGGCAGCATCAATAGGGCTCTGGCCTACCCTGTTGAAAGACAGAGCTGATGTGACATCTGATGCTGATTATGTTGACTAAATGGCAGAGACCACATGCAACTTGGGCAGTCCATTGCTATGCAGGTCACAAGAGCTGATGCCCCCTTCACAGGGTAGGGCCAGAGCCTCGGCAGGAATGTAATTTGTGCCGGCGACCATTGGGGTATGCCATGTACAATAGGCCTATCACAACTGAATCATAATTATTCCTATGTTAGGTCACAAGTGGATCACCTGTGAGTGCGCAAGTCAAAGTAAACAAGACTCATTGTTGCATCAGAGGAGGACGTGATGATGTGAGCCAGCGCCGAGCTGCCCCCTGCTGAGTCATGCTGCGCTGATCTGCCCTGTTCCAAACTGCCCTGTTGCAATGTGCCCCTGCTCCAGCCGGCCAGAGCCATGCAGCGTAAATCACTGCTGACTGAGTTCTGTCCTTTGGCATTTGCAACAGGCCGCAAACCCCTGCAGACCAAGGTTTGTTTTCTTAGGTTCTAATTTGCTGTTCATGTTATCATGTGTGCAGCTGTTTTTGTCATTAATTGTATGTCCTCTCACTGTACATGTGAGCCTAGCTACAGCACTGTGAAGCGCTGCATGCAAGTGCTCAAAGCATACATGCCCTGATGGTGCAATACCCCTTCCAGAATTTCGATATTTTTCTGCAAAGTGAGACGGTCTGAGGTGAAGGCTAAAGGCTGAATGATAAGACTTGTGAGCACAGCACAGCACAGCATGGCACAGCATAGCGCAGCACAGCGCAGCATGGTACAGCGCAGTGCAGCACAAGGGCAGACCTGTGGGGGGGCGGGCGGGTGCTGAGCCAATGATGACTAAGGTGCCATCTGCCTTCAGAGTCCTGGTTCCATTGGAGCAGCCAGGCCATGAGTACCTCCTTGGCACCTGCTGTCACCACCAACCATAACCCTGCAACATGTCAACAAGTGGGGGTCCGTACCTTACTGATCATCCTCATGCCAGCAGAAAGGAATGGACCAATCTGCTGCATACACCACAATTGGGGTTGTTTTCATCACAGCAGTACAGAATTCCATCTGTTGTACAATGTGCACTAATCATGTCTGTTGCACAGTGTTTAGATTTAAACTACTACCAACAGCCAGCTCCCCTTGTTGTACTACTGCTGTAACAGAATAGACATATCACATATGATGGCACATGTGATGGCACCATGTTGGGTCCTGTCTCCAAGAAGACACTTGCTGGCTGTACCAGTTGCAGCTTCATCGAGCCTCAGAAGCAGCCAGATACATGCATACACCAATGACTGTACTTCAAAGAGCTTGTCTGCACAGGCGCATGTTGTGATAGCTGCCACGAAAACTATTCTGCTGGTACGGATGTTTACTATCATCACGTGCATACCTGGCCCAGCTGGAATGGTCACAATAGACTTGACTGCAGACCCAGCTGCTTGAAATCCAACTTCGCCTGCCCCAAACAACCCTCTAGGGTGCCCATTGCCGCCTGCTGTGGACCCCTCTTGCTCATTGCCTGGCAGACTCTGCCTACTGCTTGACCCATTCTGCCCATTGAGTGTTCCACTCTGCTGGCTGCTGGGCATGCTCTGCCCATTGACTGGCTGATTTTGCTCACTGCACGACTGAGTTTGCCTATCATCCAGCTGGGGCTCCCCATTGAGTGATGGGTGTTGCCCACTGGATGACTGGCTAGCCTGCCCGGGAAAGGGCTCCTGTGGGTTGCACAATAGCTGACGCATTGTGCCATCCTCTGATCCAGTCAGCAAACACAATGGGCTAGCTGAGCTGGCTGCTTGATGAGCCGGCATGTTGGGATCATCATTCCCAGAGGAAGCATTGTGCAGTATGGAAGACTCTGGACGACTTGCAGGAGATGAACAGTCCAGCAGTGCTGAAGAGGAGGAAGGTGACTTCTCGTGAGCAGGATCAGCTGACGGTACATGGGCTGAGTGGACTCTGAATGAAGGTAGCAAAGCGCAGCATAAGACTTCCCTGCCATGGTGCACTGCATGCAAGTTAGTCATAGGCTCTGCTAGCCCACTAACTCCAGCATACGACCCATCTGCACCCCCCTGTGACCCATGCGCTGACTCCCTCAGCCTCTGTTCACCCCCCTCTGATCCCGGGGCCACCCCCTCTGACCCCTCTGAGCCCTGCTTCCACCCCCTGGGAGCCCCATCTGAGGCAGGAGGGGTCAGCAAGGGCGGGACAGGGCAGCGGCGGCGGCGGTGTACATGTGTGCTGCTACTGCGCGGCTGATAGTGGACGAAGACCAGGTGGGTGGGAGAAAGGCAGTGGAAGGTGAAGGGTCTGTGCCACCCGCCACAGGGGACGCGCATCAGCTCCAGCTGTTGACTGGTGTTGAAGACCACCCAGTCTGATGACTGCAGGCAACAAGGACCACCAATTGTGACATGCGAGCCTGTTTGCATTGAATTTTGCAATGCATGGATTTGACAGGGGAGTCAAGTTTTTTTGCAGCAGATGCGCGAAGCATGCATGCAAACAGGGTCATGGCCTCCACATCACCATTTGTGACATGTGAGTCTGTTTGCAGTTGCGTTCACGGTACATGATGTTGATAGCGGAGTCAAGCCTTTTTGCAATAAGCGCACAAAGCATGGGCTTGACAGCCAAGCAAACATGGGTCATTGTGGTGGTGAGGCAACAACAGGATGCCATCAATAGATTTTGACCAGTGGCGAAAGTGACGCAATGTATGCAGGAGAGCATGCCATATGGTATGCAGGAGGGCATGCAGGAGGAACTGCAGGAGGGTATGCAAGAGGGTACACAAGATGGCCTGCCAGAGGACATGCATGAGGGTGTGCAAGGGGGTATGCAGGAGGGTACGCAAGACACAGCAGGAGGGCAAGCAGAAGTATACCTGGAAGCCACACACAAGTTGTTCCTGAGAGCCTGGAAGAGTGACCACATCCAGCACTGTGGCGATACTTGGCAGCCGCTCTTCTGCTACACACTGCAACCTCCCTGTCCCACTTGTGCCCTCAACACAATGGCTGCCAGTCTGACTCTCATCACCAGTGTTACTCTCAACAGAATGGCTGCTGGTGTGATTCTCACCACCATTGTTGCTCTCAGCCAGCCTACAAATCCTGGAATTTAGATGGCGTGCATTAACAGAGCTGCATGCAGGCTCGATCAAGGGGTTGCTGCTGAAGCGTGTATATGAATACAGCATAGAGTTGCTGTGCTGCAAGATTGTACGATGAGCTTGGTAGTTGATTGCATGACACATGGGGTACAGTATCTGGCTGTCAGACTGTATGTGCCTGCTGTGTGCCTGGGAATCAGAAGTAGGATGTATGGGACAGAACAGCACGTCTCCAAGGCTCTCACATATGGCTTGGAGTCACACATACTGCTCAGTAGGTACAGCAGTCAAGCAGGTTGGGTGTGACAAGCCTTCACCTTTGACTGGTTTGAGGCTGAACAGCATTGCTGTGGCCCTGTCCTTGCCAGTGGTAACGACAGATACGGCCATCATTGCCGGCTGACATGATGTCTGTACTGGTCAGCTTGACTATCATGACTGACTTTGCATGCTGCTGCCTGAAGACTGCGCATGGCTGCATCTGTGCAGGTGTGCTGTTTCCTGCATGTACAACAAACTGCTGTTTCCTGGATGTAAACAAACTGCTGTTTCCTGCAAGCAAATCAAACTGCTGTCCAATGACACCAATTATTGACTGAATGGCAAATGTGAAGTCCAAATGCAGACCCTTTCTAGGCAAGTGCTTGGGAGAGAAAACCCACAAACTGACTGTGTTACGCTCATGTGCTTGACAAACATTCTGCAGTGCATGCATTGTTGACATCCTTTTTGACTCAAGCTAGCACATCCTCTGCATATGTGTACTTTCAGTGTAGAGTGTGCGTGTTAATATGTACAGCAGGAAATGCACTTCTGCAGCATGTCAAACTTTGGCATTGGCATTGGTGCTGCAGTTCAAGCTGCGTGAAACAGCATGCAGCAGCATGGTGCTGATGTAAGACACACTCTGAATTGCGATCAACTCAGACAAACACAGGTAGATAACAAACCTGCAATGTCATCTTGTAGAAGCTCAGATGGCACAGCAAATCCCATGACAGTGCCAACCATGTCACCACACATCAGCAAGCCTCGCTTAGGACAAGCATCAAGGTCTACAATCTGGGACCCCCGCCCAGGGGGACCCCTGATTATTGCCAGCAGCCTGGCTGGCCCTGCTGCTGCCACCTGTCCAGGTGAGCCTGACAGAGAAGAAGGGGAAGAAACCGGAGAGGGCGAAAGTGAGGCATGTTCAGGCATGAGCCACCATCTCAATGCTGTGCCTGTCACGGTTGTTGAGAACACGTGACGCGGACCAAAAGCTGGCACTGTGAAGATTTTCAGCACTGGCTTGCCGCTGTGAGCGATCCAGCTGACGCACGTACTGGGGCTACAGACGCCATGTGGCTGCTGAACTCCTGGCTGCCAAAGCTCGTTTGACTGTGGGGTTGTTTGGTTGCTTGTCAGTGTACTTGAGGGAGACTGGTTGCAATCATCCTGTGACGCCAGAGGTGTTGCAGGTAGCTGTGACTGGTCATGTGAAGATGCAGAGGAATGAGAGGTAGGACTAGACTGGTGCCTGCTTGAATGCACGTCTGCTTGATTCATCCTCAGACATGTCACCACACCCTCAATGTCTCCAAAAACTACCCAGAGGTTCTGTAGGTCTGCTTCTGCAGACATACCACTGCCGGCTGTGCTGTGCTGAGCTGTAGGCGCATTCACGCCTTGTGGCTTGGCATGTGCATCTGGGTGGACGACCTGCAGACTGGTGATGGCTGCTTTGCGTGGGCTGCTGTACAGAAGGTGCCAGTCTGGGTTGGAGCTGCTACTGTCAGAGGGCAGCTTTACGCTGTCAGAGGGCAGACTTACGCTGTCCAAGGGCAGACTTACGCTGTCAGAGGGCAGATTTACGCTGTCAGATGGCAGACTTACGCTGTACAAGCAGCCCAGGTTTGTGCCCATGAACAGCGTGCTCTCATCTGCCAGTTTCATACAGCGCGCCCACTCGACTTTGCTGTCACGGCCCTTGGATGCTGCAGCCGCTTTTGGCTCGTCTGGTGTGGTGCTGTCTTGCTGGCCAGGCTGTGATGTAGCACTGTCCACCTGCCCCTCTGCAGCTGTGGCAGCCAAAGCAGTAGACTCTAAGGCTACAGCTTGGACTTCAGCACCAGCACTGCTGACAGCTGCTTGAGAAGCTGCTGAGGAAGAAGCAGCCAAGGGGGCAGCCATGACCTGAGCACCAGCTCCAGCTGTGGCTTCAGGACACACAGCACGACCCACAGCTGCGGCAGGGACGGGCAGCGGTGGTAAAACGAAGGCATCTGATGCTTGTGCTGCCAGGGGGTGGTGAGCTGGCAGCCAGTCAGCTAAACGCCACAGCTTGATGGATGAGTCAGCACCAGCAGTGATGAGCAGATCCTGGTTAGGATGCAGGAGGCACCGCCACACGCCTCGGCCCTTGTGCCCTTGGAGGGAACACAACTGCTTGCCATTTGTCATATCCCATACCCTGCACACCATTTTCAATGCACATTGGCAAATACGTGGTGTTGCCAAATCCACTCGTGACAAATGACATTGTATCCTTGCAACAATGACTGATATGACTTGCTCAATAGCTCTTAATGCAGCCAGCAACATGACGAAGAGCATACTCAATTGTGGGCAGGCAAGATCTTGCATTGATTGCAAACACAACTTTCAAGCTGGTTTGTCACAATGCGACATTCAATGCTGGAGGACATAGTGATGATGAGCACATCATTGGCCAGCATTTGTGATGCCTGACTGTGCATCCGCACTGATTGCATCTACACAAACAGCACATACAGAATCACGTATCAATGTGACTACACAGCACTAAGGGGAAGCATATTGCGTGCAAACAGCAGGATGTGGCATGTTATGACCTGGACTAGCAGTCATACTGAAAAGATGCTCAAGAGACTGACCGCACATTTTTATGTGGTAACAACACTTGCCTAGCTAGATGTTTAGCTCTGATCAGAGTGTTGGTGTCACTTCTGTTCCTTGATAGCTGGAGCATGCATGTTTGTTACATACCTTGCAGTGCAGTCTTCTGATGCTGTGACCAGGATCCCTTGTTCCTCACCAAACTGGCAGTCCCACAGACGGGACGTATGGCCATACAACACCTGGGCAGCTTGCAAGCACTCTACCTCATGCTGCTGCTGCTGCTGCTGCTGCTGCTGTTGCTGTGAGTCTTCATCACTGTGTGATGACAGAGCAAGTGTCCAGAGTCTGACAGTGCGATCGTCTGAGGCTGACATCAGTTTGGTCCCACTTGTGTTCCAGCTCACCCTGCATTGAGCACACAACTTTGTGACCAATCCATTGCAATGATGAGATACTAATCACACAGATGGCCAGCTTGATTGTGCCTTATGGGATCCAGTGGTCTGACACGGTTTTGACAAGCTGTTCAAAGGACACAATCTACAGGTCAAAGCACTGCACATAGAAACATAGAAATATGCTTACAACATGAACTTAAAGGCGGCTTTAGCTAGCATGGCTTGCCACTCACTCAAAGCTGCAACGGCCCCTCCAAGCAGAAAAGCTGTTGCCCAGATGAGGAAGCGACCCTGACCAACTAAATAGCACAGGCATGCCGAGCATTCAGGCATTAGAACGCACAGCTACCAAAACCCACAACTCGTCTGTATCAAGGCAGGTTGCTTGGGTGCATGTAATGATGACAGTGATGGAAACAAACTGTGTGAAACCTGTGGTGTACAAAGGCAAGCAGGCTAGTGGCTCAGGAGGCACCTGTGTATTGAGCCTTCATGGCCTTTCAGTCTGTACAGAGGATGTGCTGAGCTGCTCTGATTGGACACCTTCCAAATCAACACGTCTAGAAAGATGGTGCCAGCAGCAACCCACATGTGACCAGAGCTTTCTTGCTGCAAACAAGCATACAGAGTTCAATGCATGGTAGGCTGCTTTTGCCAGCCACTACTTTGCTGTTGCTGCTGTTGCTGCTGCTACAAAGTCAAATGCAGTCAGCAAGCTGCAGAATGCTCAAACAGGTGCTACCAACAGACATGCTGCAAAGCAGGCAACATTTTCTGCAGCGCACTCTGAAAGAAAAAGACATGATTACAAGATGCCAGGATGATCATGTTCTTGACAGTATGTATTGCAATCAACTGCTTGTGTGATACACAATCTTCTGTGTGACTCAGTACAACAGTAAAACGCTGCTGACAAAAGGGACTGGCAGGTCATTGCTGCCCAATGGCAATACCCACAGATGACTCACTTGCCTGCAACAGTGACATGGAATACAGCAATGACCTTTCCGAGCACTTGCATGTACTTGTACATTGAGCAACCTGCAGCACCAAGCTGACACTTCTTGTTGTTTATGACGCAATGGTGCATGACATGGAAGGTGATCATTGAACAGCTGCTGCTGCTTACAACGACAGCTATTCAGTGAGATGCATGAGGGTAAGTTTTAACAGTGGGCATAGGACAAATTTGCACACTTTGCCTTTAGCAAGCTTTCTATGGGGCGTCGCACATTTCAACACAACGTGACTGCTGGGGTGGCATGACACTGACATGCATATGGCAGAAAGCGGTATGGAACTTGAACTTGGCCTACCATTTCAGCTTCTACCATCGTCAGCTTGCGCATCTGCACTGTATTGTCACTCAGCCCAACTGCAAGCGTTGCCTGCCCAAAGTTGTGTTGACTTGTGGTTTCACTTTGGCTTGAATGGTCGCCAGGGCATAAAGACAGCTTACAATCCATGGTCCATTGAGCAAAAGGGCCAATCTGAAGCATTTCTTGCAGTGAAAGAGTCAAGCCTGACTGCGTTTTGCGCAGCATGAAAATCTGCATGGCAAGACACATTGTCTGTGGGAGATTTGCACATCGTTGGTGGTACTGCATTGTGATTCACGGGCTCTGGACTGACCTTGACTGCTCTCTCCCCATGCACTGCTAACAAGCAGGCTTTTGGCAGCTGGACTGCATGTATGCCATGCACATGTACCCCAGATGAGAAAGCTGTATTCTCCAGGAGCAAGCGGCCGGTCGAAAGCTGATAGACCAACAGCTGAGAGCCCATGCCTGTCAACGTCGGGACAAGTCAGGTTTGCCAAGGCGTTGCCAGAGCGTCTATCGTCAAGTCAGTTACCTGCTGCAACATAATCTTGATCGAGCTGTTTATGACGAGACTCGAATGGGATCAGTTGGAGGGCAGTCACGTCCCCGACAAAGCCGCAATGCCGTAGCGGATGCATGTGGCAACACCAACGTGGGCGGCGCGAGATAGACAATTTATGCTCCTATGGGCTACCGACTCAAAGCTTTCATCCCTGTCATTGACGACGAATGCATGCCGGTCGCGCCAAGGTGGTCGTATTGCGCAGCAGAGCACACCACGATTAGTCATTTGTCTCGATGAGCTTTAGCGAGCGTTATGTTTTGTATGCACCGCTTCCGTGCTGCCGCACTGCTGCGCGTGCACATCATTCAAAAGGAGCCAACGAACTTTTAAGCGATGCGCTCTGCCTGTGATGCATTCGGCACAAAGGCAGGTTGTTCCGGATGTTGATGCACGCAGCCTGATCCGCAGTCATAACTGACATGGCAGACCACCTGCACTCTATTCCAGATGGTAGCAGGAGGAGCGGGACGTTGCTTGATGACATTAGGCTTGAGTCGGACGGTATGCACAGTCTGCTGGGAGCCCTTAAGGGCAAGCTTGCTTGTTTATATTAATATTGCATGCTGATTCTGACACGCGATGCCTGACACCGCAACTTGCTGGCAGGGGTTATATCAAGTGTGCGGCGAACTTTACGAAAGGAGCCGCTGCTCGTTGCCATGTTGGTGGCCGTGATCGTCGGCATTGTGACTGGGACGTTGGCAAGGGGTCTTCACCCCTCTCCTCGAGGCATCGAGCTGCTGGGTCAGCCATTAAACTGCCCAGTTGCAATCTCGATTTGATCCCGTATTGAATTCTGTGCGTTCAGTCTCCGGAGCCTGGACAATCTGCCTGTAGGTCTGCTTGGCGAGCTCATGATTAGGAGTCTGAAGATGCTGGTCTTGCCATTAGTTGCTGGCTGCATGGTTGCATCTGTCTGTGCCCTAGGCGAAGCTGGCAGTGGCATGGGACGCACAGCAGCCTGGACTCTTGGGCTCTTTTTTGCCACCACTTGTATAGCAGCATCCCTAGGAGTTGTGCTTGCTGTGCTTGTGCAGCCTGGACACAATGGTGACCTGTCTGTGCCAGGTGAGCCAATGTACAGTGTTGTCTGTCTGAACTCTGCAAACAGGAGAGTGAGTTTTGGTCTCTCCTTGAAATTGCAGCTGCAGCATCTATCTCTGCTCCTGCTCAGCATGCTGGTTTCAGCAGCATATGTGCTCCATCACATGTTGCCTGAAGCCTAGCATGCTCAGATATCTGAGACATTTGTCATTACATACATCACATCTACCCTCTGACACATTGAGCCAGGACTGGCTGTCTTTGCAGGAGCCCCTATGGACTTTGAAAACACCGGGTCCACTGTAATGATAACAGCACTAACCCTGGACCAAGTCACACATGTGCCATCTTTAGTTACTCATTCTGCGCTGTCTCATGACACAAGGCCTAGGCAAGTCCAATCCCCAAACACTCAGTGTTGAGCAGGCAAGCCAAGTGCTGATGACAGCAAGTGCTGCACACTCTGTGCCCCAACCCAGTCCATAAATCTCCTGTTTTGTTCATTGATTAGTGCCTGAAGTTGCACATCTTGTAGCATGACAAATATGATTGGCGCAAATCCACGGACATAGTGACAAGAGAACTTCAAACATTACCCATTTCCGCAAAAACAACTGGTGTCTTCTGACTGCAGTGAAATGGGAGATGATCCTGCAAAGCCCAAATCGCCTTTAGATGCCTTTCTGAAGCTGCTACGTGATCTCATCCCAGACAACATTGCAGCAGCAGCCACAGACATGAACATTCTGGGAATCATTTTCTTCTCTGTCTTCTTTGGGGTGGCCCTATCTCTGCTGGGGCATGAGGAAGGGTGTGGCCAGATCATCAGGGGGGTCGAGGCCTTCAACCAAGTTATCATCAAAATGGCAAGGACTGCACTTGATGATGTCAATATGTCGAAAGCATACTGTCTTGCATGCAAAGCTCCTCATAATGCTATCTCTGTTGTACATTTGATGTATAGCAGTGCCTGTGTCATATTGCTGATTTAGTAGAGTGAAATGGCTGCTCAGCAATGTTTCAGCATGCACAGCCTCTGAATTTCTTCAAGAGTGCTGAAGCAGACATTTCACGCGAACTACATGCATGCAGGTGGGCAGACACCAGCTGCACACCTGTTGAAGCTGAGTCCCTCCCTCCTTGCAGGTGACAGCCATCATATACGTATCTCCCCTGGGTATTGCCTCACTCATTGCTTCCAGCATCTGCAGAACAGAAGACCTGGCAAGAACTGTTGGAGCTCTAGCCACATTCATTGGGGTGTACTTGGCCGGTCTAGCGCTGATCTGCCTGGTCTTGTACCCTGCTGTGTTTTGGCTGTCCACTCGGCAATCTCCCCTACCAGTATACAGGTAAAGACCTGCTCCATTGGTTGTCGAATCACTGCACCATGTTTTCTGACCAGTCTGATCTCAAGCTCAAGTTGGTTGTGATGTGGCTGCTCCTTCTTTATGACATGCTCTGCAGCTCTGCTGTGCTGCATGTTGACTTCAGCCCATCAGCAATGTCTGACAGGAACAACACACTGCTGTTTGCTAGCTGCTGCCACAAATGCTGTACTGGTGTTTACAATCCTTGCTGATCACACCCTCCATTGCAGACAAACTGCCCATGAGAGGCGCATCTCTTGCTGTTCCCTCACTCAGAAGTGCAAAGCATCTGCGCAAGCCTCGACCACAGCCTGGCGCACAAACTGGGGCAACCAATGCAGTGCCAACAAATGGTCCAGCATGTAGCATTCTGCTTACATCTGCATGTAACATTCTGCCTACGTCTGCATGTAACATTCTGCTGTAACATTCTGCTCGCGTCTGCATGTTACATTCTGCTTACGTCTGCATGTAACATTCTGCTCGGGTCTGCATGTAGCGTTCTGCTTGGGTCTGCATGTAACATTCTGCCCACGTCTGCATGTAGCATTCTGCTTGCGTTTGCATGTAACATTCGGCTTGGGTCTGCCTGGTCTACAGGGCATTCGCACAAGCTCTAGTCACAGTCTTTGGCACAGACTCCAGCATAGCCACACTGCCTGTCACGCTGCGCTGTGCCACTGAGCATGGCATCAGTGAGCCTGTGGCACGCTTCGTGCTCCCACTGGGGGCTACAATCAACATGAATGGAACAGCCTTCTTTGAGGCACTCACTGTCATCTTCATTGCACAGGTGTGTGCTCGAGGTCTCTTGCATATGCACCTTGGTCCTGTCATATCTTGTTGTCAAGACAAATGTGCTATTTCTTTTTGTAATTTGGATCCCCATGTTGCTGCAGTTTTGTTTCCTGACACTGAGGACCACATACACTGTCACTTTTGGGATGAGTGTTCTTATTATCTGATACCAACTGCTTTGACAAAGCTGATGTAGACAACAGCAACATTCATCCCAAGATTGACAATGTATGTGGTCCTCATCGTTGTGACACATTTAGCATCACTCTCCAATACTGCTGTTGAATGTACTGCCTGTTGATGCTGCTGCTGTGAGTGCTGACCATGTCCTCTCTTGCCCTTGAAGATCTGACCTATCGTTGTTGCTGCCTCTGTCATTGCTGCCATTCTGAAACTGTCCCTGGCATGCTGAAAACCCCCTGTTTGCTTGCTGGCAATGACCTGTCCTCACAGTCAGACCTTTCAGCAAGGAGCAAAGACTGGCACAGCAGCAAAGGTGAGGAAGCAAAGCTGGCCCCACACCTACTTAGCCGCAGGTTGTAACTGTCAGTACTGATGTTTTTGACCAGGTTACTGACAACCCTGGCACATCGGCACGACCTAGTTGGTTGGCTGAAGATGTAAATTCTCTCTCTTGTATGATGACTAAAGCCATGCCATCGATTGCAGGCACATGGGGTGAGTCTCAGCATAGCTCAGCTGTGTGTAATAGGGACTTGTGCTGTGCTGGCAGCCATCAGTGCAGCTGCAATCCCTTCAGCAGGTCTTGTCACTATGGTAATGGTTATGCAGGTGAACCTGTATTCTGAATACTGCGCAAGCATGCCCTCTGTGATGTGTGCTATTATGTGATTTCAGCAAGCTGGGAATGTCAGCTGTGTATTGTCTGGTTTGTGTTTGTCAACAGTTCAACGCAACAGTGCATACTTTGTAGATGCATCCAACTGGTTCACATACTGAAACAACAGTGATGTACATCATTCCTGTAGCACAAATGAGCGGCGAATTTGTTGCAAATTAATGTGTCGACAAGTGCTGTTTGTTGCAGGCAGCAAACTTAGAGGCATACTTGGCAGACATAGGCATAATCTTTGCGCTGGATTGGTTTCTGGACAGGTGTCGCTCCATTCCAAATGTGCTTGGCGACTGCTTTACGTGCGCAATTGTACAGCATAAATGCAAGGGACTTGCAGACAGCGTGCAGCTGGATGCTGACAGCAGTGCCTTGCATGATGCCTTGATTGGAAGTGGCCTTGTGAACACCATATAAGCATGAAATGGGTCTTTTGAATGAGCGCATGCAGAGGTCTGCTTCATGAAGGGTTTTGCCAAATGGGCAGAGAAGAGAATCCACCATTTTGCCCAATTATTAACCTAAGCCCCTAGATGTGTCCAACACAGCGCTGACATTGCTCGCTCAGCATCTGTGCCGTTGCTGGGCTCGCTGCCGCTTGTTTCAGTCCTGTGGTGTGTTTCAGTCCTGTGGGCAGGCTGTCAATTACGAGTCTTTGTGAGCATTCCTGTTGAACGCACCGTCACTGGCTTATTAATTGAAGCGGTCAACTCTGCGGCTCTTCTGCGACCCGAGTCTACCTCTGCATCGTGTACAAGTCAAGTTTTTCCGGTCTCTGCAGTCCTGACCTTTTCTGAGGAAGTTCGGCATGTGCTGCCCCTTGAAAGCGGCGTTCAAGGGGTAGTGATGTGTTAGGTCAACGGCCATTGTTGCTGCCTTTGCGGCAGATTTGCAATCAGTGCGTGTTGTCGGTCACACATCACCCTGATGCCTTCGCCAGACAGCAGAAGCCAGCAGATCCTCAGCAACAGAGCTCAGTACCCTGTGTCCACTGGAAAACAACCTGAGCTTCCAGCCTTGCCCATGAACCCAGCTAGTATGGCAGGTCCTACACCCTGGTGTAACTGGGTGATTCGTGGGCAAGTGTTGGCTGGGGCATATCCAGCAAGCACAGACGATAAGGAGACAGACAAGATCCTTACAATCCTGCTTGAGCACGGCATGGAAGTGTTTGTTTGCCTCCAAGCAGAGGTGTCTCTAAACATCCCAGAGTCAATGTGGCGTGCAGGGAGAGGCTTGAGGTAATCAAGCCTATCTTCATGGTGTGTCCCACTGCTGTCTTGGTCTGGTTGTCACACTGCCTTAGCTGCTTACTCTGACATGTCTGTCTGTCTACAGGCCTTACATCAAGGATGCACAGAAGATCTTGACCAGAGCGCGAGAGTATGGCAACCCACGCATAGCACAGAGCAAGCTGAACTTCCTGCACCTGGCAATCATAGATGGCAGCATCACGACAGACAGTGCCATCAGCAGATTGGCCGACGACTGCTGTGATCGCGTGCGCTCTGGCGAGAAGCTGTACATTCATTGTTGGGGTGGGCATGGCAGAACAGGTACCCTGGTAAGTAAACTCCTGGCAACAACAGCATTTCAGGGCATTCTACATGTGCCTACAGTTTGTGCAAGACTATCATGCACAATTGGAGTTCGTGCTTTCTCTTTAATTATGACTGAACCTCTGTGTGAGTCACTTGCAATTTCTGCATACATAGATCAGGCGTGATGTCACAGATGTTTCTCCCAGCCTATTTTGACAGAGCTGTTGATCACAAATCAACAATACAACCTTGTACTCCTGGTTTTCAGGTGGCTCTGATGCTGGCCAAGCTGTATGGCCTCAGCTGTGGCGAGGCACTCAAATACACTCAGGCCTTCCATGACGCGCGCCGTTACCCTCAGAATGTGCGATCACCGCAGACAGCAATCCAGCGTACCCAAGTACGGCGCCTTCTGTCAGGGGAGCCCCTTTCGCTGCAGCCCATCACCAAAGGGCAGGGCCTACTGAGCAAAGGGCAGAGTGTAGTGGGCAAAGGGCAAGATCTAGTGGGCAGCCTGGCTTCAGGAGCCACAGCAGGGCTGCTTTCCAGTGCTGCACCTCGCTCTATGGCTGCTGCTGTCACGAGAAATTCAAATGCTCTCAGGATGTCGGCTTCTGATGATCTTTTCAGGTAGCTGCTGACATCTCCTGCTGTCTTGTTGCATGCCCGCAGACAGATCAACAGTGCAACCTGACACCAGTCGCAAGGCGCATTGCAGCAGTACAGGAAGCGTTATTGTAAAGTCTATGACAGGACGCAACACCTGCTGCAAAGCTGGCAGGCATGTATGAGTCAGTCATTGATGCAATACTCAAACCTGGACATGCAATAGCAGAAATGCAGGAAGCTGCTGGAACACATTGCATGACATCCTGTTCCATGTCCTATATGTGTCGTGCTGCAACCTGCTTTGTGCTAGCAGCCAGGAAAAGCGCCTCCCATCACAAAATATGTCAAAAGTGTATTTTCGAAAATTGTCTCAAACCAGTATAGCCATTATGCATATTCAGTGTGGTCAGTACAGCACTCAGGTGCTTGATTGCCATGCAGGAGCCACAGGCAGCACGGTGGCAGCCCTCAGAGACAAAGGGCAGCCTCCCCTTTGAGACATAGCACTTCCCTCACAGGAGCCCATGTGCCCTCTGCCTATGCCCCTTCAATGCAGATGCAGCCTTCAGGCCGTGTGACCAGCAGTGCAGCGGTCACTCCCAGCCTCCCATCTGTTAAGCCACAGGTGTCAGCCAATGCAGCGGCTCTCAGCCGTGTTCAGAGTAGCAGTGATAGGATTGCAGCTATACAGGGAGGCAGGCGGGTCAGTCATAACAGCACTTCAGCAAGTGGTATTGATAGGCTGAGCAGGAGCTCCAGTCATAAGTAAGCTGCCTTCCTGACACTGTTTGTGATGACATCTGTACTGCGGCCTGATGAGTATGTATGAAGCAACATACACAGCTTGCTTTAGGGTGACGCTGACGAGCAAAACACGTACAGTCAACAATGTAGAAAGTGCTTTTCATAGTCATTATGCTGTCATGAAAAGTTTGTCTGCTGTTACTTGACATCTAACTCCACTGCTGCACCAATACAAGTAATGAGTCCGGATATTGCTTGACATGTACTGCAATGTTTTGCAGAGGGGCACCGCTTGCAGCAGAGACCTTGTCTAGCGTCAGCCAGTACACAAAGCGGGTGAGTGGCCACCTGAGTGATAGCTTGTCATCAGCATGGAGACGCACATCCAGCAGTTCCAGAGACATTGGGGATAGGCTGCAAGGCTTCAAGTTGTGATGACTTGTATTTGTACACATTTGTATCATATGCAGCAGGTCCTTGTCACTTTGTGGTTGTTCTGTTTAGTACAGGCTTGTTTGATGCAGATTGCAATTTACTTACTGTACACTGTATTGATAGCAACCATTCATACCTACACAGATACATACATGCATCCTTTTAGAAAACAACACATCTGCCAAATCTGTTACAAGAGGCTGACGTTGCTCAGAACAGACGCCTTTGCAATGCTCTGTGCGTATCAATTTTGCGGCTCTCCTTAAAGGCAACTCAATGTACAAAAGCTGTTGATGTCATCTCAGTCTAAAGCACAAGGTCCGGACTTTGCTAATATCCCCGAGTCTATACAAGCAGCTGTCATCAATTCTACAGCAGTACCCTCCACTACTCACATCAGCTCAAAACTTATCTTTTGTAGATGCATACATTGTCAAATTGCTTGATGTAACCAACACACAACCTTAAGGCATTGCTGGACTCTTGTATGCAGCACATCAACGCTGCAGCTTTGCGGAGCTCTGTGTTTCCCAGAATCCCTTCAGAGCAGAGACCCCACTCTTGTTTGCGTGTGCCTTGCCTTGCACACCGTCTGTCTGTGAGTCTGGGCCGAAATGCTCCTTTGGCTCTTGCTTTACCTTCCTCAATTGGACGGCTGGCGCAGCCTGAGCACACCAGGCATGTCAGATCAGGGAATGATACTGTCAGGCTGATCTTGCCACACTGTCTGTGACCAGACTCTCCGCCCCTGACTGGTTTTACGAACTTGAACAAGAACATAATAGGTGACAGAGCAAATTGATTGCATGTTTAAGCAGAGGTCATGCAGACAGAGCATGCCTCCTGGAGCAACCTCAGCTGTACACAATGGATGCACTGACGCAATGCACAGGATGCCACACACATTGTGGATCATTTCTTGGTCCAGAAGCTTTGTTGTACTTCCCAGCTTGCAAAAGTGTGCTGTCCTGACCTGAACAGGGCCATCAGCTGTCCCTCCAGTCCCCTGCCCTTGACCCTGCCTTGCTGATGACAACCCAGGTTCATCAGGCTCAAGCTTGACTCGCCTCAGCTGCCCCCTGAGCGCAGCCACAGGACTCGCAGCTGCCTCTTCACTCGGTCTCAGCTCGACTTGCGGTCTCACCGACTTCAGCCTACTGCCCAGCAGCTTATCTAGATCATCTGCTGGCTTAGCCTGCTGAGCCTTTACAGGTGTCACAGCAGCTTCTTGCTCACTCACACTGCTTTGCCTGGCTGGGGCTTGAGCAAGCGAGTCTGGAGCTGCTGAGTCCTGAGTGGCTGGTTCCTGAGGGGCTCTTGGTCCAGGTGAGTGCTGAGTAGCTGAGTTGCTACTGCTACCACTGAGTCTGGCACTCCTGCGAGTCTTGGTGGAGGCAGCAGAATTAGTGCGGCCTGTGGCTTTGCTTGATTCCACAGATGACCTGGGCTGTGTTGACGCGGTGCACGTATTGCCTCTGGCTGGCCTATTCTCCTTTGAAGACATGGCATCATCTGGATCCTCTTGCTCTGCGTCTGCACATGCCAAGAAGACTCGCACCCAAACACGCATCCTCCAAGTAAGACTGTGCACAGCTGTGCTCAAAAGGCGGACCAGACAGAAGTGCATGAACCTTAACAGACACACGCTGACACCCCTCAAGCAAGACTGTGCACTGCGTCTCTGAAAAGGCAGACCAAACAGAAGTGTGCAAACTCCATCACACACAAACATACATACACACGCACACGCAATGCACTTCAAGTAATTGCCATTTTGCATTACAGGCACAGCTGCATGAACATCAGCCAAGCATTGCAAGGCTGAAGCAAGCCAAAAGACCACCCTTCCTGACTGCCCTGACTTCCCTCATTTCAAGTTCACCTACAGAGAGTGAGCCCCAGGACATTAACACCCCGGCCAGTAAGCCCACCATCTGAGCAAGCAAACAATGATGAATCCTGTCACACTCGACTTGCCTGCAGGGGGCTGCAGAGCCATCTGTTGCAGCTGCTGCTCAACACCAACTACCCCACCATCTGCCTCCTCCTCTTCACTTTCATCAGCTGCAGCAGCAATGGGCTCTGCCTGTTTTGCCACCCCTCCTCGGCTGCTTGTTGCACTCATCACATCATCCCCTGATATGCCTGCTGGGGTGTCAATGGCAGCAGCGGCAGAGGCAGAGTCCTGATCAGGCATTGCAGCATCAGGTGATGGTGATGCTGCAGCTGCAGTGTCAGAATCAAGCTCGGCATCTCCAGACTCAGCACCCAACTCTGATGTGTCTCTGCCAGAGGCGGTGTCAACCTGGCCAGAGTCTTGTTCCACACCTGAAGCATGTTTGCAGTGGGCTCAGACTCGAAATCAGGTGTTGATACTGCAGCACGCAATGCTGTGCAAGCAGATGCTCCTCCAAGTGTTTTGCATATGGTGGACCAGGTCCAAACTCAATGGTACACAGTTGAACATGTGCATGCGTTCGTCCGCGCACTATTGCATCATAGACAAATGCTTCCTGTTTCTCAGCAGCGGCAGCTGCAGCAGCAATCGCTTCTTTGGCTCGCAGACACTCACAAGCATGCACACACGCACAGTCAGCAGGTTCACCCACCATTGTGGTACCTACCACTGATATCATGCCCTCTATGATTAGCCTTGGGAGTGGCTGCCTCCTCCTCAGATCTTTCAGCACCAACTATCTCATATGAGCAATAAGGTCATTGACACCTCCTCCTCTCATCTTTCAGCAGCAACTATCTCATGTAAGCAATACGGTCATTGACAGCACAGGCAGTGGGTTCACCTGTGTCTGTGACCATGTCTTCTGAGGCACCAGAGTGCTGTAGGGCAGCCTTGGCGGTGGCCTGCTCCTCGCGCCTCTCAGCAGCAGCAGCTTCCAGCTTGCCTTCAAAGGCCTCTATGTCTGCCTTGGTCTCTGGGCTCAGCTTAGGCAGCTTCTTGGCCTTGGCTGTGCACCCCTGAGCCACACCACTGGCAGAGATGAATCTCATGAGTCATCTTACACATTGTGGCCTGAATGGTCGAAAATGTCACAATTGGGCGCCTCAGACCATTTGGTCTTTCATGACTGTTGCGAATCAATGTGCAAGATTCGGATTTGCACGGGAGCATGTCCCGTCCACATCAGAAGGTACCATGCATTGACCTGTGCACAGAAGGGAGTTGAGACCTCAGGCATGACAGTGAGGTGCACATACAGGTGAGAATAGGGTGCCGCTGCAAGCATGCAAGCTGGTTGAGTTTGGCTGAGCACAAGCACCGGAAATGGCAGGCAAATCCAGTGCTACCTAGTCCTGTGCTCTCTTGCTTTGCTTGGGATAGATTCTGGACTGCTGGCTGTCAAACACGGGCGCTCAAGTGGTTCCTGTCAAGCATCATATTGTCCCAATCTCCAAGCACCACAACAGCTGAGTGATGAGCAAGAAGCACAGCAGCAGTGATGAGGAGCAAACAGACCAACAATGCTGCTGTGACAAGGAGTCACCTGGAAGAATGCCAGAATGTCTGGGTCTGCCAGGCTGTCCTTATAGCAGCGGAAGATGTCGGCCATCTTGCGGAAGCCCTTCTCTCCAATGCTCAACTGCCCCAGGCAGAAGGCTATGTTCCTCCACTGCTTGTGGTCCTGCACACCAAGAGATAGATTACAGACAGATTAGGAGAAGACAAGCAGACTCAAGGTGCAATGCTGACACTACTTGGACTCCAGCTCAGCACAGCTCAATGCAATGTCTGTGAAATGCATCTAGTGTTTGTATGATTGAGATTTGATACAAAACCATACATAAACATATAGAACGCAGCTGAGCAGCTGATGCAGAAGGTCTCCTTCGGTGTTTCTGTCAAGCTGTGCTTGATAAGTTCCAAAAGAAATAACAGCAACAGTAAGAATGAACTCAAGATAGGCGTGTAAGTGCGTCATGAACAGCTGTTGCAATTCGGTCATGTGGGTGCTGGCTGACACGATGCAGCCACAACATACAAAGGGCCAAATCAACCATGTAGCAAAGCCTCAAGGCTGCAGCTTGCTTGCCTGAGTGGCAGCGAAGCGCAGGCAGAGCTTCTCCACCAGGGAGTCAACTTGCTTCTCCTTGACGATGAAGGTGAGCAGGTGGCGCATGATGGCCTGGAAGTGCTCTGGGGGCAGGCTGGCCTCGCTGGACAGGCTGGACAACATGTCTGGCAGCAGGTTGTAGATGGGGCTTGTACCCTGCAAGAACAGAAAAGAAAATGTGTAGTTTATGCTTTTCAGCGAGCATAACAGGAGGGAAGGCTGGTCTCGCTGGACAGGCTACATAACATTTCCGGCAGCAGGTTGTAGATGGGGCTTGTACCCTGCAACACCACCTTCACCATCTAAGGATGATGTCATTTCTGGCGGCAGGTTGTAGATGAGGCTTGTGCCCTGAAAGAAAAGAAATGAAAGGTTTGTGCTTTTGAACGATCATGACAGGAGGTGCCTGAGGCGGCAGCCCGGAGCTGCTTGTATCCTGCAGTACTACCCTCTCCACCTAAGGATGATGACAGTAACAATGAGGGCAAGCTACTGATTTTTCAGTGCAGCAAGTAAGCCATTCTCTCTGAATGTCTCTCCTAGTACACCACCTGAATAACGTAGCAAGTGTCTGTGTGCAGCCAAGCCATTATCTCCTCAGGTGTATCAAACTGATGCAGAGCAGGAGGGCCACAAGAAATTGTGTGATACATTTTCCAAGAGCTGTGCTAATCCTCAACCTGTCTTGAGAAAGCAGATGTGAGAACAACATGTCAAACATGAGGCTGTTTTGTCGTGCAAATTCCTTGTCAAGCAAATTATGAAAACTTTCTGATACTCTGCCGCATGCATTGTTGTGCTGAGAGGAAGCTTAAGAAGACTTGTGAAGCAGATACACGGCAGCAAGGTACAGAAGGCTATGCGCTTGTACCTCACAACGTTGCATAACACCCTCATGCAACTCAGAGAGAGCTGCCAGATGAGGCCTTGGTAGAAACACTGTCCACAAGCTTTGTAGAGACAACAACTGTCTGCAAGGTTGATGAGCACAGCACAGAAGCGGTCAGTCACCTTGTAGTTCTTTTGAGCAAGCTCATGGAAGAAGAGGTGTGCGAGGTCCTTGATGCGGGGGTGGGGGTCCTGCAGGCACAGGGCCATGCGCGCAATGTGGCCCTTCACCTTCATCATGTCGTTCATGATCAAGTGGGTCAGCACCATCAGGCTGTTCTTGCGCACGCCTGCAACAGGACAGATACTGTTCACTGCAACCATGTGTTCTGTTCGCGCAGGTCTTTTTTGTTGTGCCTGCTGGACAACACATGATGCAGCACCAACAGGATCCACAGCATTGACGCACTCCTAAACTGAACACAAACAACGTACAACCGGGCCATCATTCTGTACACACATACTGTGTACTGCAATGAAGCCCAGACCTGGTGATGCAATCCTACATATCGTGCTGGTCACGTGATCAGATGAGTCAGCAACATCAAGCTCATGCTGTGCATACCTGCACTGTCACATGCGCATGCTAGCTGCTGTGTGCATCAGGACAGCATTGTGAGCACAACTGTGGGTATACACAGGAGACAGGAAAGGCCAGGCATGGTAAGCATCAGATGACAAGACAAAAGACAGACAGGGAGGGGTTTACTGGTGTCAGGGTCAGATAGAGGCCCATAGATGCGCTCAGTCCAAGGCTCCAGCAGGTTGGGGAATCTGAAGGCCAGGTCTCCCAGAGCTATGACCAGGTTGCTGCGCACTGCCGGCTCCACCAACCTGGCCAGCACAACACAATTTGCGTTGCATGACATGGGCAGCCTGGTATGATACTTGGCTTCTCAGTAAATTCATGCCAAAAGGTGTAGTCTTCCCTTTGCTCTTTCTTCTCTCGCGTTGCATGATACATTTGCAGCAAGAGCAACAGTGAGAAAGACATGCCCAATGGATTCAAAGAGCATTGAGCTATGCCACAAAGATGGGACCAGAAGGCCCAGGGCCACATACAGACTAGCCCCTAGGGGGCGAGGGGCTTCTAAGGGGGGGGAACTCTGCGAGTACGGGGTTGGGGAAGGGGCAGAGGGTTCCAGGCATCAGCATATAGTGCCACCAGCATCAAAGCATGTACACACTTTCCTCCACACAACAGACACAACTTTCAGCAGCACAAGATGGAGCTACACCATACTACACTACAGCACAGGTGATGAAGCAATGCTGGCTGCAGCGGCCAAGATTGGCCATGCTCAAAAGGTTACTCATGCGTCACAGCACACTTCGAAGACCTTGTGATGCCAGAACCAGCAAGGATCACTGATCTGTGAAGAGATACACGTGTCATGACAGAAGAACTGGCACATGTCACAGTGCTGACCTCTTCTCCAGCAGGGTGAAGACAAGTGCCAGGTTTGCGTCACAGAAGGAGGGGTCAATGGCCATCAGCTTGGTGAACGCCAGCAGCGCTGAGCTGCGCAGGTGCACGTGAGCCCCCAACAATGCCCTGTAGAAACACAAAAGTGAAGCGCTGACAGCATCACCAGGCAGCCACTGTTACTGATGCATATGAGGCTGCAACAAGGCCTTGCAGAAAAGAACATATTGGAGCAAGTGGCAACGCTGGCAACATCTGGCTTTTGTCATCATCCAGACGATGAAGTGGTTTAAGGGTACCGGCGCAACTGGTTAATAATAATAATTTACAGGCGCTCCAGCTAATCGTTCTTGCCAGATACCTACTAGGTGTGCCTAAACCCTAGTTCTGTGAGCCAACATGCACTAACATGAGACACTAATTGCACCCAAGGGGTGTGCGCTGACAGGGCGAGTGCCATAGACGCAATTGCAAGGCAGAAAGCCTCTGCCCACTGCCCGACGCGGAAGCCTGAGAAATCAGCATGTTACCACTGAGGCTTGAACCCATGACCTGCTGCGTCACATCCTGACACATAGCAGCTTATACCAAAGGCTGGGTGGACCTCTGGGGGACCTGGTTCCGGCGCAACTGGTTCCATTTGGGGAAAGCGACGACAACATCAGCAAGGAGTCAATGTTGCCTAGGTCATGGACTGAAGCGCAGCCAGGGTTGTGGGTATACTCTACCTGACAGTCTTCTTGAGCAGTGTTAGGTGCCTCAGTCAGTCTGCGCCCTTCCACAAATGTGGATATTATGTTCACAATTCAATTCTCATAAATTCTTTGTCATGTTGATGCTGTCTGACAAATGTGCCGTTTTGTCACGAGACCAAAGTTTCAGGACAATCATTTTGAATTGAAGGAAGTGTACAGCATGAACAGCAGGGGTGAATAGCATGAAGGGATCAAACAGCAACAGTATATAGCAAGGCCAACAGGAGTGACCACCTGTTGTGGCAAAGGGCAGCCAGAAGGGGAGCGTAGCGGCCTAGAAGGCTCTTCATGCCCACAATCTCCCCTTCAGCAGCATCCTTCAGGGTATCCAGCTCCACATCAGCAGCCAGGGAACCCACCCCCAGCTGTGCTGCAATGTCCTCATCCTCACTGTCATGCCCTGCAATGACACTGTTATTGAGCCAAGCTTTTTGAAATGTGTTTTGCCTCACTGGCATGGGTGCAATGATGCTGCCTGCATAGTGACAGGTCAGGGTTGATGCGTTTAGGGGTAGATTCCACAACTCTGTGTACTTTCTGATGCTACTCCAGCCAATGCATAGTGCTCTGTATGATGGTGCATCAGAGAACAATGCAAAGCGCTTTGTATGATGCTGCAGCACAGAGGATATACTGCAGCGCAATCACAACATTTGGTGTCTGTTGTTCTGTCAGCCCCTTACGCATGTGCCTGTTCACAAGCCTCACTGTGGTCCACGTTTTGTCCACAAGCGCTCTTTTGATAGGGCAGGCATTCTCGCAAGAGCTACGTTTCACACAGTACTGACTATCTGGAGAGACTGCCATGGGTCACCCGCTGTTGCAGTAAAGCAAGGCTGTCTTCAGAGATACCAAATGCAGGTTTTCAATTCCATCTGCAACTGAACTGAGAGTTCCAAGGAGCACATCAGATGAGTTCCTTTGTGTAGAGTCACCTTGAGCAGCTGCTTGCTTGGCTCCCATCCCATGCTGAGCCTCAGCAGCTGCCTTCTCGGCATCCGCCCTCTTCTTCCTCACTGCCTTGGCCAGGCGCTCCACATACAGCTGAATGCAGGACAGAAACAACACTGAACAATTGTCACAAAGACGACGCGCAAGCTGTGCCCAAGCTTGTGGTACATGTGCACCACTGTGTGTTGGGCTCAGCTGTTGGTTGCAGCAATGCTGACTAGCACACGCTTTCTTTTGGTGACATTGACTGCATGTTGCTTCCTGCTGATGAATGCCTGCTGTGCCGCCAGACAAACAAAGTCCACTCCCTTGCTGATTGGGCGTTTACTGCATGAGACATATTGAATGCTGGCATACAGTCATGGTTTTACGACAGAAGCCATGCACTCACTGGGCTTGGGCTATGCAATACTTCACAGTGGTCATGACATGGAAAAGTTGTAGCAAGCCTTACTAGATGCTGGATGGCGACTTGGCCTAGGATGAAGAAGAGGCGGCTGAGGCGGGAGGCCGACATAGCGCTGCTGGCTTCTGGAGGCACTGCACCATGACTTGCATCATCTGTGTCCATGTCCTCACCTGCACCAAATGACACTCACCCGTTGTTGCATGAGGCTTTGCAGTAACACCGTCATGCTCCTGCACTTAGAATTAGATTACATCGACAGAGGTACTCCAGTCCATGTTGATGCGGTTGCCAACTAGCTTTGCGTTTGTTGCGCTTGCAAGCTGTGAAGTTCTGTGGTCATGGCACAGATGCTGGTGCAACAGGCTCCAAGCAATGTCTGATTGGTGCGCTTGTGGGCAGGTTAGAATGAAAGGAGTATGAAGTCATCACTATGGTGCCACTGTGACAGCATCACTTGGCATGGAATAAGGTGCAAATGCATGCAACAGTGTTGGTCATGGAATGCGTGATGTCCAACTATCCTCAGGGCCATGTGGGTTATGCAAGCAATTGCGACACCACATTTCTTCATTGGCCATGCTGCAACATATGCATACTCAAATGAACACACACACACACACACACACACACACACACACACACACACACACACTCTCACGCACACACACCTGTTCCTGACTCATCACAAGCTCTGCTTTGCAGTGCCACTTTGCCCTGCCTATGCACCACAGCCTGTGCCAACTCCTGAGGAGCAGGGTGCAGAGCGTACACTGCTGTGACAGCAGCCTCAGCAGCGGTGTACCAGAGGCTGTCAGGCAGGCTGTCTGACAGCAGAGTACGCATGAGAACTTTGTACACTGGCTGCATGGTGGTGTGGCTGGGCCTGTCGGGCATGGAGGCCAGCTGGGTGAGTGCGATGCAGGCCTGTCGGGTGATGAGGGCATCCTTGTGCTGACTGCTGAAGCCCACCTGCAGTCACACCAGTTGCACTCAGCCATGTTTATTGCCTGATAGAAATACTAATAATAACAACGACAATAATAATAATAAAAACCAATAGTAATGGAAACGCTTTCCAGCTCATGATGTGCTAGGTACGTGCAGAGCATTCATGGCTTTCGTCATTAAACCGAAGCCAAAAGGTGTAGTCTTTTGTTATCTTTTTCTTGCATTCAGGCAGGTTCATTGCCTGCAGCTGCTGGAGGTGAGGCGCCCAGACGGCTGACAGAGCGTGCGAGCTTGTGGCATGTGGATGCAGTGCTTGGCCCGCTGCAGCCGATGGTGGAGATGGACAGGGTTGCGCAGCAATGCACAATGCAATGCTTGTGTGTCGTTCGAGGCGTCAGCAGCTGCCAGACATGATGCAAAAGCCAAGCTGCAAGAATTGATCCAGCAACGAATCATGTGGATTGTGTTGTAGCAAGGTTACGTACCTCTTGGAGGACCTGGTCCACACTGACCTGATTTTGATGCTATAAATTTGCACATGTGAGATCTTGACACGTTATCTCAATGTTCACTGCAAGCAGGAATAATGCATGATGTGTATCAGATGCATAGCATCAAGTCTTTGTGATCTTTGCTGTGCATGCACACCCTATCAAAGACTGGGAGCTACATGCCATACTCTGTACCTTGAGCAAAAGATCCAGACGCTCTGCCACAAGGTGGGGCTGCTTCATTGCTGCCATGCTGATCACCGCCAAGCTGCTGCGCACCTCCTGCAGAAGCCCCTCACTCTGCCCTCCCTACATGGGCGGCTCACTTTGAGACTGCAGTAAGCAGAAACAACGGGCGCAACCCATGTTTGGCAAGCACAGGAGCTTGCATGCAATTGCGCTGCCTGAAACACTCAAATCGCGAATGATGATTGCGTGAAGATTATAGGCCAGCTCTGCGGTCTGTGGCATGATTGTTGCAAAGAGTCCTGTGGCCTTACATGAGGGTGAGTCATTGACAGAAACAGCCGGCAGTCCTGTCATGACCGTAAAGCACTTTGGAGCAATGTATTGACACAACTTCCCCTGAAAGTTTGCCAACTTACACTGGTAGAGAGTTGGTCATGAGCGTTAGAGCAGCTGAACCAGAGGGCCTTCAGGGTCATTGGCTTCATCAAGCCCCTGGTGACCAGCTGCCCCACCACCTCCTCTAATGCTCCTAGCTCCCCTGCATCACATGACGACAAGCTCTATCAGTCATTGCTGGATGTGCATGGACTCCTATGGACTCATGGCATGAAGCTTCTCAGAGTCATGGCCTTATGTGCAAGCATGCACAAAAGGCATGCAATCACCAGCCTGTATGCATGTCTCAAGATAGGTACACTAAGCACTGCTACAGGTATGTTTGGGTGCCACATCCTACAGCAAGGCTTGCATGAACAGTCACAGGATCAGCCGGACTGACAAACCTAGAGTAGACCCCTGCGCCAAGGTAACCATGTTCATTGCGGCCTGACGAGGATCCAGAAAGCCTGTGGCGGCCTTCAGGTAGAGCTCCTCTACAGCATCCACTACGGCATCCTTCACACCTGGCACATCAGGAGGAAGATGTTATAGTTCTACAGCCAGTCAACTAGTTTGTACACGGTGATTAGTACTTCAGGCATCAGGCTCTCGATTGCCCCTTGCTTGTTTTACAGGCAGAAACTTTTGCTGGCGTCTTACCACGGTGTGTTTCTGATGCATTTGGAAATGATCATATTAGGGGTAGGCTGGCATGTGTTGCAGACAGATGACAACCTTTTGTAGCTCTGGTTCTTACTATAGCAGGTGCATTTGGGCAAGACAAGAATGAACATATGTCATGTGCAGCAGCCAAGCTTCCTGAAGGCCATATGTGCTGCAGGCAAGTTTGCCTTGCGCTGATTGCGTCTGCATGTTCAATGTCGGTGATTACAGTGGAAACGCCTTTCTGACAATCTGAGGACAGCTGACTTAGTGTGAGAAGCTTGTGCCATGTTGGTGGCAGCATGACTGCACTACTGCAAGCAAAGTCAGCTTGACATAGGTGGCAGCAAGAAGCATACCTTGTTCCCTTGAAAACATGAGGGGCAGCATCTTGTGCAGTGCTGCCTGTGCTCCATGAATCTGCACAACATACACGCCTGTGATGATTGCAGTTGCTCCTGAACATATGCACACAGCTGAAAGCACCTGACCGCCTGGCATGCAATATGTACTATTGCAGCATCACCAGACTGGGTTCATGCTGTGGGCCCAAATATTGGACTGTGTCTGCCCCAACTGTTGAACACTGCCACTAATAACACAGACTCTAAGTTTGACTGTAAGCCTGCAGCCTTTCTGTGAGCTGATTGGACTATGAGGACAGAATGCAGTCTGCAGGGCTATGACTACATGACTGCATAAAAGTCAATACTAGTGTGTACAACTCGAACTTGTACCTGGAACTTGTGGCAGTAGATGAGCAGCGTGATGGACTCCTGGACATCAGTCATTGTGGAAGAGGCTAGCAGCTGGGTGACGACTGCTAAGGACTCAGACAGAACCTTGATGAAGTGCACAGCAGTCTGCAAGGACGCCACCAAGGCTCTTGTCTGCTCTATGTTGCTGCCAATGCTGCTGCCTGTCTCCCCTTCTGCACAAATGACACCCCAATGTTCATAAAATATATTTTGGGGGAAGGGAGGGGGGGGGGGAGGTTTACAGGGTCCACCCTCCGTCAGATGATGAAGGGTGCTCCAATGCTCATGGTTGTTGCGTCTACAAGCCATCCTTGTAAGATGCTTTCATTACCAATGTTCATGGGCATGGGGGCGTGTACATAGATGTACAAACAAAGTATGCTGAAAAGTGAGTTGAGTGAGCTGAGTGAGCTGTAGCTATCATGATGTCGCACACATGGTGGCCAAACAACTGCACTGAGTGTTGAAAGTAAGCTCAAAGGGTTGTCAGTCGCAGTGTGGTTGAACCTGTTGTGGCTAGCACATCACTTTGACCCTCTCTCGGCAAGGCATCCATCTGCATACTCTCAACATCATTGGCCAGCTCAGTCTGCCCAGCAGCGCTGCTCACAGCAGCTGTTGCATCTTCTGAGCTGGCTGTGTCTGCAGCGGCCTCTGTTGCCCCTCTGGAAGGAGCACTGCCTACGCTATCTACAGGCTGACTGGACGGTTGCAGCTCACCCTCTGCCCATTCAGCTGGATCTGACTCGACCTCCATTGGCTGCAGAACCTGCACAGCCATGCAGGTTGAATTCAAAGTTGCGGTACATGGTCTGAGACTTGTGCAGTGTTTTGGTGTGACCTGACAGGCCAAGCCTTGTCGAGTGCAGGTGACTGGACAAACAGATTTTGCTGTAGCCATGCATCTAGGTCAGCTTGAGCTCTGCTGTCTGTGGCTCTGCGTGAATGCAGCAGAGATTGAGAGTGCGAGGGGTCCATATAATTGTGTTGCCTGCATCCGCTCTGCTTTGGCTTGACAGAAGCGATACTACCAACAATGTCTGACTGACTGACTGACAGCATGCAGCGTGCTGTATACCCACTCAGCTGAAGTGTGAACGCATACACGCAGGAAGTGGTGCGTTCAGAAGAGGTTGCAAAGCCAGATGATGTGTGACTGGACTATGAGTGACTGCAGCTGCATTCACATTATCAGTGCAGGAACCAGATTTCTTGTCGCTGGCTGGACACGTCCTTGCAAATGCCCAACAAGGTGCAGCTAAACACATCATGCTCACGTATCAACATGCTCTGCTCCCACTGGTCATTAATGCTAGCACAGAACAAATCACAGATGATGTGGTGCATGCAAGGGTTGCTGTTGTTCTTTCCTTACAGATTAGAGAAACCCAGGATCAGGCTCAGCACAAATTGCAGTTGCTCTGAGAACCACACTGACTTCATCTGATGAGCAGCAAGTCAAAGCGCGGCAGGCAGAGGTCGTGCCTGCAGCTTGGCTTGGTACTCCTTGAGTGATGCAGTCATCTGATCCAGGGGCAGATACCGTCCAAAGGGATTGAAGCTCAGCAGCTTGGACAGCAGCTGCAGGGCGCACTTGCGCACAATGGCTGCTTTGTCTTCCAGCCTCCCTGCCATCATTCTAACCTTGTCAGATTGCGCTTGGACAGGTAGGGGTCTGATGATGATCGATCAGACATATGCTAAGCCTTGCAGGCAAGGCAGTATGGGAGCATGCCATTGACTTGTCCAAAGTAATTTTAGTACAGAAGGATAGGGTGAAACAGCATGTGAGATGAACAGCGCATGCTGTTTTACTGCCACCAAGGCAGGATCCTGATACAGATTCAGCAGCAAGGCTCAGTCTGCAACCTGAACACATGCATAGATGCTGTGAGCAAGCCCTTCTTGGCAGGAATTGATTACTACTCATGGCATGTCAGCTAGTGCTTGCCAAAGGAGACAACCAGAATGGGTTTCAAGCAACATACATGTAGAACCCTACTGACTGGCATTGCAAAGCAACACGTAGAACCCTACTGACTGGCATTGCAAAGCAACATGTAGAACCCTACTGACTGGCATTGCAAAGCAGTCCGAGTCAGGGAATGCACCTACTGCGATCTGGGTGACGCAGACCCAATGACCCAGCGGCACAGCCATCTTCTCAGCCAGGTGTGCCCAAGTCTGTAGCACGCGGGCTCTGGTGTAGGCATTCTGATCCCTCACACGGTCCACCAGCGTCTGCAGCAGCTGCTGCTTTGAGCGCAGGCGTGCTGTGGTACCTGCTCATGGCACATCAGCTTCACAAGTAGGCAGAGCCGCACAGGCAGGAGTACTAGACAGATCAGCTGATGCATGTCATGAAGTGTGGGCATGGCAGCTGTCTTTGTATGGATCATCATGCTTGGTCTGTAGGACTGTGTGGGACGCAAGGATTTGAGCAAAGATGTCATTGCCTCTCAAAATGCTAAGGTGCAGAGGATTTGAGCCTTGCTGCATTTTGGAGCCCTTCTTGATGCCTTTTGAGGCATTGGATTTCTGGAGTGATTGCAGAGTGCCACAGAGTGCAGGCAGCAACAGGGATGATCACCTTGTGCATCAGCTCCAGCAGCAGAGGGTTCAAAGGCCTTCTGGATGAGGTGGCCAATAGCTGTGACAATGGCACTCCTGATGGGGTAGGCCTTGCCCCCAAGGTGGGGCGCCAGCAGGCTGATGTTGCTGGCCACAACATGAGGCAGCCTGCAGGCTTCAACGTCACACATTCAGACAGACAGACAGATAGATAGATAGACAGACAGACAGACAGACAGCTGCACAGCCTGGAGACATGAGCTGATGTTGCTCACTGTTGATGGGTACTTCTGCAGCAAGCCGGATTTTGCAGGACTGACAAGGTGTAGAAGTCCGTGCCCGAAGACATGAGAGTGAGTCACCTATCAGATAGCTCCACAATGAAGTTGGCAACACTGCGCACGCCGGCTGCATCAGCTTGCTGCTGCTGTTCATATACGCTGGGGTCCACAGAGGCGACTTCACGCAACAGCTCTACTGCCTGCCATGCATATGCAGAAATCATGCAGTACGTACAGCTGCTAATAGAGATTAGCAGTTAGCAGCTTTGAACATGGTGACTTGTATAGATGCATGCGAGCTAGTGATTGCAGTCAAGCAGTGATTACAAGCCGCACAGGTTCCTTTGCTCAAGCATGTGACGCCCAGAGGCATGACACGCACATGATGTTCATGTACTGCAACAGTCTTCCTACATTTCAGTTGGACATGTTGCATGGACAGCATGAGAATACCACATTGGCTGTCCTATAACACGCCTATAAGAGCATAGGACAGTCTAAGTCATACCAGCTGGTTGTCCCCTAGCTGCTTGGCAGCATACTCTGCTAGCTCAGCACACACTGTTGACATGTGCTCGTCCTTGTTCAGCATGTCTGCCAATGCTGTCAAGACTTGATCGAGTTGCTTGTAGCGTAGGGCGCAGCATGCCAGGACTTTGAAGGCTGCCTCCTTCACTGCCTTGTTCTTTGCTGCCGATGCAGAGCTGATCAGCAGGATTGCCTGCACCAGACATCATGCAAAAGATTGACTGAACGCCATAAGAGCACACTATCAGTCTATCAAGCCTGCTGTGAATTCTAGATGAAGGAGCTAGCAAGGACTATAGATAACTGACCCTGAGGGAAGATGCATGTTGAATGAATGAATGGTGTGTTGCAGCATCCAATTGCATGCAGAATCAATCTGGCACATCTACCTGCTCTTTGCTGGTTTGTGATGGTCACCACTGTGAATGTATGCGTCACACAATGGTGAATTTGCATTGAGGGGCAAAGCATGAACGAGTAAATGCATGCATGCATGAATGAATGATCAAGAGAACAAATGAACAAACAACAACCAAACAAGCGAATGAATGAACACATGCAGGAATGAATGATTGGATGGATGGATGGATGGATGGATGAATGGATGGATGGATGGATGGGTGGATGGATGAATGGATGCATACGTGGATGGATAGATGACGATTGAAAGCAGCCTTCAAGACTTGCAGGAGTACAATACCAAGCTCACTGCAGACACTACTTGGAAGTAGACATAGAGGACATACTGTTTGGCTCCATAACATAAGGAAAGCTTCATCTGGGTTGCTGGGGCTGCACAGCCGCCACAGGTCAATCTGACTGATGCCAGCAAAGGCCTTTGCAAGCTTCTCTCGATCTGCATCCCAATCCCAGCTGCTGTTGATCTGCGCAGCCTTTTTTGCCTTTGTTCTGCCCTTTGCTGGTCCAGCTGCTGGAGCTGCCCTTGCTGTACAGTCCTTCTGCTGCTGTTCTGCCTGACTAGCGATCCAGTGCAGGAAAAAGACATATGCATTGAGGGCGCTGTAGTGCTGCTCAGCCAACGAATCCTTGGCAGTGTCAGGCTCACTGAGGGCTTCAAGCAAAGCTGACGCTGAGGCATTGAGTAGCGAAAGGCCAGAACACAGGCTGTCAACTAAATGAGTTTTAGCCAGCGCTGGCAAAGCTTGAAAGTCTCTGCCAAAGCAAGCTGAAGTCAGTTGGCATGTGCCCGTGTGACATCAACGATACGAACAGATACCACTTTTGTTGATGGCTGACCTGATCAAACAGTATACGCCGTTGAAAGCTCGCTGTTTGGTGATGCAGAGTGCAGCGTCGTTCACCAGATCATACACAAGTCCTGCGAATTACGCAGTGAATTTTTGCGCACAGCCGCTGCCAAATCCATCAGCGTAGAAAGAGCACTAAATGGGATTGCTGCTTACCCTCAGCAAGCTCCTGCACGGCGTCGGCACCGAGCTCGGCAACTGCGATGCTTTCCGTGACGGTAAGGTTCAGCTCGTCGGCTTCATCTAACAAAGCAGCAGGAGATTCCGGTATACGAAAGGGCCTCATGGAGCACCAACGAAGTGATGTCTGCAGGTGCTGAATTGGTCGCTGACCTGAACAGCTGCAGAAAGTTGCATCAGAGCAAAATTTGAAAGTCCCGCGGTCCCCTTCTTCTTTCTGCAGAGCTCTGGTCAACTGAAGTCACAGTGCCTGATTATGGCGCTCGGACGCGGTCTCCGCACGGCGGTCTGCAAGACCTGCGACTTGCATCACGTGGTTGCACAGGTTTAGCCGGTGTTTTTCCTGCTTGGTCACAACGAAACAGGCGGGCCTTGCTGGTTCACTGACCCGGTTTGCGCGCCTTGTTATGACCGTGATATCGCCGATCCGCCACGTATGAAGCCCAAGGGATCGCTGCGGAATGTCCATAGGAAAGCCGCAAGTATGTGCGTTCGGCCTAGGCTTGGTGTCAGCGGTCAGTATAGTAATAATCATAGTGTGTTTGAAAAGCAACAGCACAGTCCGGGCAATAGGCAGCATCAGCAAGACTTCAACACTGATCCGCACCCGGGATGCTGCTGATGAAGACTATCAGCTGCTGAACGGCACCAACAAAATCCCTCACATACTGCATCAGTCCTGGGTGAATAGCTCTGTCCCAAAGCACTACAGCGCATGGCGGCAGAGTTGGGTCAAGAACCATCGTCATTGGGAGTTCAAGCTCTGGACAGATGCAGACAATGATGCGCTTGTAAAAGAGTATATGCCATGGTTTCTGGCTCGATATGAAGAGTTTGATCAGCCAGTCATGCGGGCAGATGCTGTTCGCTACCTGTACATGCACAGGTGAGGTTATGAGTAATCATGTTTAGCATAACCGCATCCCAGTGTCACATTGCTCCACGCAATGTATGCAGCATTAGCAGTACATGACAGGCAAACGCGCAAGTCCTTAATTTCAGCTGGTACTGACAAGGTTTGTGCTGTTGGTTTAGTGCATTTGCCTACATACATTCATGCTGCATATAGATATGGGGGCGTGTACGCTGATCTAGTTTTGAGAGTTTGAAGCCTCTGGACGAGCTGCTGGAGGACGGGCAAGTACTCCTGGGCACACTAGGAAGAAACTCTCCACCAGAACACAGCATCCCCAACTCATTCATGGCCAGTGCGCCAGGCCACCCTTTTTGGATGTTTTGTTTTGCCAAGATGCTATCAGCAAACCTGGCAAATAGAGTAGGCAGCTTTGTAGAGACTGTCACAGGCCCCATCATGCTTAAGCAGGCACTAGATGAGTACAGACGACGCCAAGAGCAGGACAGGGTGACACATGATGGAGATGTTGTGATCTTGGCACAGGAGCTTGTTTATCCTATTGTCTGGTCTGACCCCATGACGCATTACCCTGACTGCAACTGGGGGGCGTCTGACTTCAGCAGTGATGCTTGTCACCGTCATTTTGAAGATGCGTACGCTGTCACATACTGGGCACATGGGTGGCGATGACTAAACCGGCATTGTACTGCTGCACTACTCACAAGTCATCTGCTCCTTGAACTTCGGTGGCTCTCAACTGCTTTTGGTTTGATGTGTGATCCCCGTTGGCAGTACACAGCTGGCATGTGTGTGTCTAAACTTTTTGATAGATCACAGCTCATTTCAGTTCCATTGAAAGTAGAAAACAAATGAAACGTTACATGTCAGCGTTCATGCGTCAGCATGCAGCTCCACTCTATACAGGTTGCAACTGCAATAAGAGTGTGACTGTCAGCTTGGTGTTTAAAAGTTGTAGACAGTGATCAGCTACTTCAGTCTGACTCAGTTGTAGATGCTACAATCAGGTTATTTTGCTGTCCTGCCTTTTCTTAGAGATTGTTTGCAAGCACTGACATTAACAAGCACCAACAGTAACTTGGAGATGTGATCTTGTCAGGCTAGAGAGAAAGAAAAAGAAGTTGTTCATCCATTGCATATGCCATGGTGTGTGAATCCTGACAAAATGATGAATGTCCCAAATTGGACTTGTCTGCAGGCTATCTGCTAAGTTGTCTGCCAACAACTCAGGCACATAAGGTTTAGCAGAGCAGTGATACATACCCTCCACGCAAACGGGACAAGAAGAGCAACAAACAAGCAGCTGTTCACCATGGGACAGCCAATGACTGGAAGGGTGGGTTGCCCAAGGTATTTCAAGACTGGGGCACCTGCCCTGTGCTGAAGCATTGAATAACACCACAAGGCAAGGCGCCAGCAATTGAGCTGGCATTGAATCATTTGGTGTGCCCACAAGCTTGGCATGACGCAGCAGCATTGAGGTGTGGCCGTGCAAAACTCACGATCTCCGGTTGTGCAGCTAGAGAGAAAGAATTCAATGCTGTAGCCAGCCAGCAAGTCTGATCATACGCTATGTGTAGTGCACAAAATTTCAAAGCCATACGTACGGCAAACGTGCACGGCAGACGTCAAGTAGGCAAATTGGCAAATTGTCAAATTTCTGCTGTGCTGTTGTCCTGCCCCTTGAAGCATGAATCCGCTGACTCAAATCAAAAACACTCAGAAGATATCCAAACAAGAAATCTTGCAAGGCGTCCCGGAGTCTGCCTCGTGGCACGCTCGCTACAAGCACTCAGCTTACATCTACGCAGGAGGCTTGCCTTTTGACTTGACAGAAGGAGACGTGCTCACAGTGTTTGCACAGTACGGCGAACTCGTTGATGTGCACAACGTGAAGGACCGGGACACAGGCAAATACAGGGGTTTCTCGTTTCTCGCCTACGAAGATCAACGCAGCACAGTCCTTGCTGTAGACAATCTCAACGGGGCGACAGTAGGTGGACGCACTGTCAGAGTTGAGCACGTTGACAACTACAAGAAGAAGAAAGCAGAGGTCGTACCCCGCTTGTGACTTCAGACTTTACTTGAGAACGCCCAAAGTGCCAGCAACAGACCTACTGCGCGCATTCAGGTAGAAGGCAGGGAAGAGTCTGAAAGTGAGCAGGATGAGGAAGAGCCAGAGGAGTTGCCTGCACCACCATCACAGGCAGCAGCAGTATTGCCACCGCCACCATCAGCAGGTGTGCGCCAGCTGCACCTCCAGTGCCAGGCTTCATTTTGCTGAGCCATGTTCCATGTGAAGACTCGCATTTCTTCCATGCTTACGCATTTTATGTGCAGGTGGCAAAAGTGACATGCCGTGGGCTGCAGCAGGCTCCATCTTTTCTATGCTGAATGATCCAGCAGCAGTCAAGCCTTCAGCAGTGTCAGAACATCAGCTACCACCCAGGCATAAGTCACACAAAAAGGTATTGGCATGACACGCAGCAATGCATGCGACAGTTGATCACTTTGCTGCTGATCAATGCTCACTGACACTATGACAAGGAGCCTGCTCGCACAGAATTGTGGGCAAACATTGCAGGACAAGAAGGAGAAAAAACACACAAGACACAAGGAAACCTCCAGGGATGACTTGGAGGCACAGCAGAGCATGGCCAAGCCAAATTGTAAGTACAGGGTCCCTTGCGGTGTTTCCTTTGTTTCAGTCAATGGCAGCTAGGACGTCCACTGCACTTAGCATCTGTGCATCAAAACGATGTCATGCAATCACATAAGCTCATGTGTGGACTGGCTTGCTTTTGCAGCTTTTCATGCTGGTGGAGATGATGAGGATGTGCATCACCACAGTCTTGATCACAGAAGCTATGGAAATGGTGCAGCCCCTCCCAGGGCAAGTCATGATAAGCAATCAGGCCATGGGCACTACCATGACATGCACACAACAGCATCAAGGCACCGGCATCATCATGCAGATGACACGCGCATGTTGCGTGACAGCCTTGAGCGCCCTGTATCTTCCAAGCGCCAGCACAGTAGACGTGAAGCAGACAGCGATCATTATGATTCAAGAAAACATTCAAGCAGCAGGCATGCATCACATGAATGATAATTTGTTATGTTGAGTCAGCTGTCTGCTGCAGTCCAGTGGCAAGTCATCATGTGCGCCTGTATGCTAGGCAGTCTGCAACATCCTCTGCTGGCCAGCAAGCAGCCAGCAAGATTGATAGCCATCATCTCTCTTGGGCACTCTGCAATATCTCCTGCTGATATTGCATCAAATATGCAGTCAATTTGCGGTTTATCTCAATTGGCTCCCAAGCCATGAAACGTGAGTTTACAACGTTCAAGATGGTAGTTTGATGCATCACAGCAAGGACTTCTGTTGCCGTCATGAGTCATGCGGTGTTGTAATCAATTGTATTCGCATGCAAAGATACTATACAGTGTATGTCATTGAGTCAATGGCAAACCAGAAGTATAAGGTCTTGTTGGGAAGGACTGGCAGCACCATTGCATGGAAAGTCTGAAGCGAAAATCATGCACAGGAACGTCAATGGGTTTGCAGCCTGGACTGACGTACTGTCTATCCTTTTTCATTTCTTGCCCATATTGTCTGAACTAACGAAATGACTAAGCACAACACGAATTCGTAGGCGAACATGACAAAAGACTATCCTTTTACCTAATTGACTACAAGCGCAAGCATGTTCAGAAATATCTGCTTGCGATGCAGACTCTTATTAATTTGCTTGTTTGGCTTTTTGACACTAGCTCGTCAACCGCGGTTGTTGTCACAACTTGCTGGACGCAGCGTCGGTTAATTTTGCTGCTAGCGAAGGCACGCTTTTGTCAGAAGCCTGCTGCTTGTGCGGACAGCCTGTTGAAAACAAGTAGGTTGTCACATCAAAGCAGTCGTTATGGGCGTACCAGAGGCTATTTCAGCCGTGCCTGGAATCGACATGTCCGACCTGAGCAACAGAAAGCACGAGATCAGTCAACAACTCTTGCAGGCAGCAGAAGGAATAGGGTTTTTTTATGTCACAGGTCTGTGCATGCCGCAATTTTGTGGATAGGCATTGTTGTCCAACTGATACAGGCCTGGAGAAGCTCAGTGACTTATTTTCCTGAATAGTGTTTTTATTTGCAGGGCATGGGCTACCACAGGAAGATATCGATGCCGCCTTTGCCATGAGTGCCAAGTACGGCTTCTGTGTATACCAATGGACTGCATGCATGCAATCTGATGCTGCTACCAGCTGTTGTGCATGTCAACCTGACACCTGTGTTTACATTATACGCCTGGTGATGTAGACATTGCCACTGCTGACTTTCCGGCCGTCCTCCTTCAGGTGCTCTGTTCACATATGGCAAGCCAAGCCTGAACTCTGCTCACTTCTATGCTGCAGATACAACAATTTGCCAGAGGAGATTCGAGCGCAGCATGTCAAGGACAAGTCCAATGCAGCATACATCCTTGGCTGGTCAGAGCGCCGTGTATCAGGTTAGTGATTCCCCTGAGGTACCAGCATGTCACCTTGGTCAACACATGCACACTAAAACATGGTCATCTCAAGACACGAACAGCTGCAGCATCAATGAATGAGTGTGTGTTGCATGTCTGTGCTATGTGGCCAAGTAGTCACGTAGTGCATGTGGTTCCTGCACGTTGCGCTGTACTATCCTGAGCACGTCATGATGCCGGTGCAGTAGCACCCCGGGCATTTTTTGTATATTGACTCAGCCCATCAGACAGACAGGCGTCTTCTGTACATTGACTCAGCCCATCAGGCATGAGTGATGCATGATCCCACAATGATGATCACATCTCCAGCTCATATGTCAGACTGATGCAGCTGGGAGGCTGACACATGGCATGTTGATGGGCTTTGACAATCCTAGAATGGAGGGGCTGTGGCCTACTGAAGAAGAGTGTCCGGGCTTCAAGTGAGTCCTGGTGCGGTTGCATGCTTTCAGTCACATGGCACACCAGTATGCCACGTGACCATCATCAGTTCACGCAAGCAGTGAAGTTCAGTCTGAAACATGCCATACCTCTTCTCACGTTTCAGGATGAGAAGTGCTGTTTCAATTTGCTGGTATTGGGCATGAGTGATTGATGAGGCTGCACGTAGCTGCAGATCTCAATGACATGTTACAGACATAGTGTGGTGCAAGCTTTTGCATAATTGTCAATGCAAGCACCAGACATTGTCTGTTGCAGGAAACATATGGTGGAATTCATGCACAAGGCCGCAAAGGTGACAGATGATATTATGACCTGCTTTGCCATTGGGCTTGGCCTGCCTGAAGACTATTACAAAGAGGCAAGCCGCCATTTACTGTCAACTTCAGTCCACTGAACATGCATTGCACCCTGTAGTGGACAGCCGCTGTCAACTCATCTCCCGTTCTGTTGGCATGTGGCAAGAACCTAAGATGCTGGTCACTGTGCATTGCTCATGCCTGCATGCAGATCAATACAAGCCAGAGTTGCAAGTGCCTGAGAAAGGCATGCTGTATGGTCCTCAGGCAGCTTTGAGTTTCGCCATGTAGCAATGATGTTGCATTATGTGATTGCCAAAATTGTAGCATGAGTAGGCCTTACAGGAATGCACAAGGCAGGCTGCTCTTGAGAGACAACACTTGCCCTGCACGTACCTAGCTCATCATGAGCTGGAGAGCGAATAAATATTGTTATTGTTACTATTCAGCAGCAATGGAGCAGGCTGTTTGCCCCATCGCAATTGCTGCTGACAGAGGTGCTCTGTTATGTTGCAGCCAATGGATCCCGGCTCAATTGACTGCCAGACAGCAATGTACTGCAACCATTACCCCTCCTGGGAGCGCAAAGCATACAGAGAGGGCACCCTGCGCAGAATAGCACATACTGACTTTGAAGTTCTGACCTTGCTCTTCCAGCGACAAGGTAAGTTGCCCAATGCATGGACATCATAGCATGCTGCTCATACATGCAGATTGTCTGCTCATGAATGTGAGACAACATGAGGTACTGATTACACTTCGTAGGAGACTCAGCAAGCCAAGGGTATGCTGCATACTTGACTTTATGTCAAGACATTGTGATGAGCCCGACAGGCTGCTTTCAACATGATTGGCTGAATATATAGCCTCCTAATTTGCCTCAAATCTTGCTCTACATTTGGCAGTCCTCATGTGCCAGACACTTAGACTTTGTACAACTCACCTGCACTGACAGCATGTCTGCAATAGCATATCACCAATGCATGTAAAGTGGTCTTGTTTCTTGGCTTGTCTTCAGCACGACTAGATCAAAAATCGTGCAGTCAAGCAGTGCTGTGTTGTGTCTGAGCACGAAAGCTGCTGCCCAACCAGTATTGACTGTTTGACCCTTGGCACTTAGGTGAGACAGGTCTAGAGGTGTGTGCTGGCAAGGATACCACCCCCAAAGAAGCTATGCAGTCTGGGCTGTGGGTCCCCTGTGACCCAGTCCCCGGGGCCATCACCGTCAACATTGGGGATGCCCTGCAATACTGGAGCGACGGTCGGCTGAAATCTACCTTTCACCGAGTGCGGATGCCCAGAAAGGATGAATATCAGGTATGCTATGTTCTGCATGGCGTCTGTGACCTATGATCTTGTTCCTGTGCATAAATTTGCCATGGAACTGTTTTATCACACGCAGGCTGTGACTGTGTCCTTCAGTATCTGTCCAGCATCCTTTCAACAGCAGTGCAACATCAGTGCAGCACTAGTAAGGACTGCATCTGTGCACAGAGTGGTGGTGCCTGACAGCATTCAGTCTCATGCTTCCTGCCTTGCTGCATCCCACGCTGTGCTGGCTGCAGCTGGGCAGCAACACACTCTGCAGGGTGAGAAGTGCTGTAAAGATTGATTGTGTCCATCATTTGCGTCGGTGTGTTGCAGCTACATTATTTGCACGCACCACACATGTGCACCACTTGCCATCAAGAGATGCTGAAAACAAGGAAGTTTGTGATGTTCACCAGAAAATCAGCAGAAAATGGCCAGAAAATCACCAGAAAATCTTGAATTGTGTGCAGGGAGACAGGTACTCTCTTGCATACTTTGCAAATGCTCGGGCCAGCACTTTGTTTCAAGGACCGCAGAAAAAGTACCCACCAATCACCTTCCCAGAGATACTAGCACAAAAGAAGAAGTACCGCAAGTCATTCATGAAACTAGGAGAAGATGAGATGACTGATGAAGAATACTTCAATTTTCAGAAGAACACTGCAATTGGCCCAGAATTTGACATTGCTGCAAATGCAGCAGCTCTTCAACCTTCAGTGTAACCGTAGCAGATGCAATACAAGTTATACTATTAACAGCCATGTACACTACCCAAGTGGTGTCCACTTCTGTGCTTTGCTATAACAAAGCTGGGGCGGCATGCAGAGGTCTCTAGTTCTGCACAGGCTGTAGGCATAGAGAAAGTGATCACCTTTGCGCAGAGCTTTCTTCAGCCTCTGAGCTGCAAGTTTGCTTGATATGGGAAATGCTGGTCAGACAGCATTTCAGTCAATTCAAGCTGTAGCTCAAATCCAAGTTGCAAGTCAAGCCAAATATCACTAGCAAATATCACAAGCTGCGACTGAAAGAGTCAGTGACTGAAAGAATCAGTCGCAGCTTGTGATATTTGCCAGTGATATTTGGCTTGACTTGCGTCTTGGATTTGAACGACAGCTTGAATTGACTCTGTTGAGAAGGCAACATGGCAGCACATGCGCAAGCCAACTTTGCGCATATTGGCTGCCTAAACCTTGCTTTGTGTCAATGATCCCCTCTATCTTTGTGGTTCGGCGTCTTGCATTTCCTTGATGTCAGCAAGGTAACCATATCAAAGTAAGCCTTCTTGAGGCTTGGAATGTAAAACCACTCTATTAACATTCCAGGTCCACCATATTGCAGCCCATTGCATGATATCAACATAAGGCCTTGTCAATGATAACATGAGCACTAAGGTAGTACTCTCCACACTATACCAGCTTTGTCTAGCCCTAGTATCATAGTAGTAGTACCAAGGTAGTATACCAGTGTACAACAGTATCATACCTAGTAGTACAGTCAGCACCGCCTTGCTTTACTTGGCAACCAGCTCCGCCCACTACCTGACCACTTGGGAAAGAGCATCTGAGATCAATCAATCAAGGGAACCCATGCAACATCAACCAGTGAAGAAGAGGCTTCACGAAATGATGCAGCAAAATATAATGCCAGATTCCAAATATTAGCCTGATTGCGAGTCATAGCCAGCTCGAGGTGGTGTAGGCTACTTCATTTCAGCATGCCGGGCTTGCGGAGCCTGCCCCGGACCGTTTCACCTGTCAAGTCGGGAGGCAGCGCTGAGCAGACCCTCTCCCTGCTGACCAGGCCGTTGTCCAAAGACTTGCCTGCAAGACATATTGCTTCAATCAGGCACCTGTGCACAGAATACAGCAAAGGCTGTACGCTTGAAAGCTTATCAACGGTTCGCAAGATCCTTGAGATCGTACTGCAGAATGTCCGCACCTCCAATGCTGGACCTTTTGTCGAGGTTGCTTGTGAGCTGCTAAGGTCAGTAGCGTTGCTCTGGGTTCGTGGCACAGGATCTCAGCATGTGGCTGATTGAAATGTACGTGCTCGCAGAATACTAGCACAACCTTTCTTGCGCCAGCATTCAAGCGACGACCTTGCTCTTGCTGGCAATATTTCAGAACTGTTTCAGACTGTTGGGCAGTGCCTTCAGCCAAGTGTGCCTGATGTGGTGCAGTGCAGCGCTGCAGCAGTAAGTGCATCACAGCTTCAGTTGTGCTTCTGGCGGTGCTTCCTTGACACATTCTTGTACAACAAGGCTGACTCATCGTGTGCCTGCAGCTGTTTGAAGACTTTGTCAACAACGTTCAGTCGCCTGTAACCTTAAATTCTGCAGCACTTGCTGCCTCAGCTCTTGACAAGCAAGCACACATCAGGTCAGCAATCTGACTTAACACTGTCAGCTGAGCCATGAAATTAGCATCTGACCGGCGAGATCCATGTCCTGACTGATTCATGCAGGTTGCTTGCAGACGCTCAGGCTGCTGGTGTCATTGTTGCAGCTCTGAAGCATGCTCTTAGCAGGCTTGACACCAGCCCTGAGTTGTCATCAGACTTCAGCATTGCAGCTGTCCAGCAAACCGCCCACCTGTCAGTCACCAGCACTAATCACCACGAGCATGCTGTTGATCTGTCACCAGTAGATCTCCCAACAGCTTTGCTGCACACGGCAGTTGCATTCAGCACCAGCAAGCAGCTGTGTGAACAGCTGCTCTCAGCAGGTGTCATGCAAACCCTTGCTGTTGTCCTCAATCAAGGTGGTGTCCATGAGCATCACACTTCCCTTGCTGTCGAGCTGCTGTGGAATCTTCTGGAAGCTTGCCCTCAAGCAGATCCTGCAATCAACGAAGGTGCATACATGGCCAACAGCACGCTGACTGCTCGCCACTCCAAGCTGGTCAAGTTCCCTCAGGCAAAGCCAAGCTTGGCATCCGAACAGGCCAGTGGTAGCCTTGATGACATCAGTGGGCAAGCATCATGCAGCAGGCCAGATACAGCCGAAGACGAAGATGTCACTGCTGACTACGACATGCAGAAGGACAATGCAGAAGGTGCAGGATTTGAGGCAAGCTGTGAGCAGGACAGCATGCAAGGCACTTTGGGATCAGCAATTGAGGCAGAGTCACTGACAGGATCACAGAAGGGCAGTCTAGACTTGCCTGCTGACCAGCCTTTAGAGCAGGACACAGATGCATTGTCCACTGCAGCAGAGGCAGTATCTGCTGACACACATGACACAGATTGCTGTGACACTGACAACAGCATCGGTGTTGCTGAGACAGACGCTCAGACCAGCTTAGGGTTGGAAGGAACCATGACACTGTCTATAGCTGGTGATGGTGAGGGTCAGCAGAGCACTTCTGAGCCTGGCCCCAGCTCTGTGCCAAATGACTCATACGGCAATGACAGCACAGCAGAAGCTGATGACTTGGAAGCTGGTGCAGCATCTGACACTGAAGCTGACATGGCAGCTACGTCACAGGCTCAGTCAGATGCACACGACCAAGATGCGATAGACACAAACAGTGGTGAACAGTCTGTTGCAGCTGGCATAGTCCGGGTGTTTAGTGACTGCCTGGCAAACGGGTACAGCACAGCCGATAAGGAACTGAGGAACACTGTGCTGGTTGTGGTCGGCCTGCTTGCTCAGAACAGGCACTACCGAGATGCCCTCTGCTGTGATGCTATGCTGCAGCATCTGCTGGTTGTATGCACAGAGCCTGAGCTTGGTGACTGCTCCACAGCATACCTCAAGGTGACAGCACTTCTGCTATGTGCTCTGGTCTGCTGCGTAGCGCTGCAATGCAGTTCGCCCAGAGCATGAACATTTCTGTCTGTGCAAGCCTTTGCTGTTGCACCCGCCTCAATGGGTGGGGCACCTTGGCAGTAACTGCTTCCTGCCAGTTCAAGCAGTGCCTTCCTAGGGAGAATGACTGTCATGGTGTTGCCATGCTGATTAGCTATTTGCTGGCTGCCGCCATAGTCTTGGGCTGCAAGCGAAGTGGCCAGTAAATGACAAGCTGCTGCTGTGTGCAACCCTGTGCCTGTGCTATTGCATCTGTCACAAGCTTGGCAGCAGCTGCCTCTTGCTGGCGGAACCAGTGCCTTTCTAGGGGGAACTGACCCTTAAAACGAAAAGCTGCTCGCCTACGCTATTGCGCTTGCTAAAGCCTAGGTTGCAGCTCCCCTATGCTATAGGTTGCAGCTCGCCTATGCTATTGCACCTGTCACAATCTTGCAGCCCTTGCTAAACTCTAGCAGCTCCTAAGCAGGAGTGACCCTATGAACACACAAGCTGCTGATGTTCACGGTTGTGGTCCTGGTGAAGACTGTGACCATGGCATGTGCAGGCTTCAAGCCAGGCCATGGATGCTGAGGACTTTGAGATGCGGCAGTTGGCGTGGACATGCATGACACAGCTGCTGCTGCACAACCCGGCTGCTGTCAACAGTCAAGCATATAGCTTTGTCAGGTACTGGCTATGCCTGGGCCATCTCATGATTGATTGATTGATTGATTGACTGATTGACTGATTGATTGATTGTCAGCGGGTCTGACAACATGCCTGCACACCTTTTATGGGTTGATTGTGCCGTCCCCTGTTGATGAACTCAAGCACATGCAGCAGCCGATAAATAGTGTTTCAGGGAAGACACAAGGAAACCATGCCATAAGCATGTTCTTGCAATTTCTGCACACACCTTCATGGCATGCACAACTGACATGTGCTCTTGTAAAGTCATGCTCATTTGAGCAGCATTTTGTAGTACATGTGCATGTGCGGCTACATAATCAGTCCATGAATTCGCACCCAGCCTGTGATCTTGCTGTACTTTGTGAATACATCTATCACAGGGTGAAGTTGTCCTTTGTGTGGTTGCTGCAGGGTGGTGTTGATGTATGTGCAGTCATTCAATGGGTATGAAGAAGGCCCACTGCACTGGAGCAAGCCCCAGCTGGCTACTCTGCGTCATGCTGCTCTTGCCTTGCTACACAGCCTGGCACCCTGCTTCCCCCAGGTATACATGTGTCAAGGCCCTGTCTGCACAGAACCTGTAGCCCATGTGTTGAAAAATCACGCGTGGCACCAAAACTGTAGCCCGTGTATCGAGGACAAAACTGTAGCCCATGTGTGGAGGTATGCATGTGTCAAGGCCCTGTATGCACAGAACCTGTATCCCATGAGTTGAGGCCCTGCATGCACAGAAACTACAGCTTGTGCATTGAGGACAGAACCTGTAGCCCGTGATTGAGGTACTGCATGCACAGAAGTTACTTCATTGATTGACTGATTGATTGATTGACTGGTAAATTGATTGACTAAATGATTGATTGAGAAGTTGCAGACCATGGGCATGTCTACTGTGTTGCATGAGCGTATGTTGCCACAGCATAATGTCTAGTTCAGGAAGTATCATGCAGACAGAAACGTGCAATCTTGTGTTGTTATAGCTGAAGAACAGCTCTGCTTTGCTCTCAAAGCGCAACATGTGCTTTGTTGTTGGTCATGATATGCATAGTAGTGGGTGCAACCCTGCCGCATGCTGAGTACTTCAAGACTGCGGCATGATAATTTTGGTGCATGGTAATTGCTTGACCTAAAGGGGTCTACATGACCTGCATTGGCGTCAGCGTACTAGACTTGCTGGAGAAACAGCAAGGCAGCAAGCAGAAAGGCATGCATCACTGGCCAAGTGTAGACGTCTTGTGTGCCTGTGTATCCATACAGCAATGCTGCTGTGTACAGTCTACAAAGGCTCCTAGAACAGAGCTGCTTGCGGAATTTCCAGCTGCATTGTCAAGCAGCCTGTAGCAACGCCCCGTTGATACAGGCGTATGATGAATCTGGTGGTCACGATGTCATGCTTTTGATACAGGCATATGATGAATGTGGTGGCCCAGCTCAGATGCTGCAATTCCTGGCAGAATGTACTGACAGCAAGCTGTTGGCAGCTGGCCTGCATCACATGCACAGGGCATGCAGTGCAAGTGCCCTGCTGTGTGGCATCTGGGGAGGGCAGGGCAGTATGGAGCTGGCCCTGGCGGTGGCTGCAGACACCACATGGCCTGTGAGGGTCAGGCGCACTGCACTGCTGTTGGTGTCAGTGCTGTGTCGGGGCAGTTCACAGTCAGCAAAGCATTTCTTGCTGCTGGGGGTACGTGCTGATCACTGTCAGCCTGCCTGCCTGCCTGACTGACTGTCTATATGGTTGTCGGTGTGGTCCTCTGTTTGCCTGGCTGTCTGTCTGTTTGTTGAACTGTGTCGTCTTGGACGCATGTGTGTAGGCTTTGCAATTTGCATGACAATGTCTCGACCCTTTTGCTAGTATTGGTTCCCTCTGTCTGCGACTGTCTAGTCATTACACTGTGTCTGCACTGAGAAACAGACTTGTATTGAGCAGGCTCCAACCACCCTCACAGACACACACAGAGCATGCTGGTGCTGTTTCCTTAGTGGTATGAGACCGATGACCAAATCCCGAAACTGCACTTGTCAGCAAAGCTTGGTAAACCGTCGGGATCAGTGTGATACTGGTGCTGTTTGCAGGGTACAGCGACGCTGTGCTTGGAGCTGGAGAATCTGAAGCTGATGGGCAGCGAGGCAGCCACACTGTATGACTTTGCGGTGCTGGATGCCCTGTGGAGTGGCATTGTGCAAAGCCCTGCTGCCCTGCAGAGCTTCCTGCTGGCAGATGGCCTTGGGACACTGCTGGATGTGGTGGACTGTGGAGCTGCTGCACTGAAGCCTCTGCTGCTCACCATCATTGCTGGTAGGCGCCATGTCTTGTGACACGCATCTACTCAGTTCAGACACAATGCTTGTTCTGAAGCATCTGCTGCTCACAATCATTGCTGGTAGGCGCCATGCCTTGTGACACGCATCTGCTCTGTTCAGACACCATGCTTGTTCTGAAGCCCCTGCTGCTCACCACCATTGCTGGTATGCGCCATGCTTTGTGTCGCACATCCACTCTGTTCATACACAATGCTTGTTCTGAAGCCCCTGCTGCTCACCATCATTGCTGGTATGCCGTCACATCATGCAGAGCATCGTGAGAAGAGCTAGTCTCACATCCAGTATGACACCAGGCAATAGAAGGCAGAAGTATTCATTTCTCTCCACATGTAACATAACAGTTCCTGACCGCCAACCAGATCACAGCGCCATGCCTTGTGACACACATCTGCTGTGTTCAAAGACCATGCTTGTTATGCTGGCTCAAGCGTGCTGCTGCTGCTGCATTGTGTCATCTGTCTGGTTGCTGCGTTGTTGCGTCTTTTGTGTCCATGTTACACCTCTTGCTGTACTTTTGTTGCTGTTGTGCCAATGCAGATGTTGCTGCTGCACCTGTCCTGCTTGTTGACACTCAGAGGTAGCAGGTTCCAAAAGCGGAACCACATGCACCTTTGTGAGATACCTCGTCTTTGCAGCTGTTCTTCTGTCTATCTAAACAAAGTCCAGCATGGGTTTAAGGCCATTTGCATGATGCTGGACCAGCATGCCAGTTTTGCTGCAGACGTTCTGGGGTCAGAGTGTGGCAGGCATGTGAAGGCGACAGACATTCTGTATGAGTGGCGGTCCAGCAAGCAGCAGTCTGCCTGCCATGTCATGCTGGACCTGTGGCGCCAAGAAGAAGTAGGCAAGGGCATTTCAAGCCCGGCCATCAGCCCTAGGTATGCTCAGCTCAAGGGCTGTTCCACGCCTGCATTGAGGCACTAGTCGTGGCATCCTCCTATACAAACCGCGATGGTTGCATGCAATCAGGAGTCTTACCTGCAAGTTTCCATATTGCATTGTCTGACAAGCAGGTCATTGCCAATACAATGTCTAGCGGCAGCGCATACTGCTTGTTGCTCACATCTCTTACACTGCACACATCAGCAGTCTTTGTCTGAAAATGCTGATGCTGCTGCAGAACAAAGCTGGCGCCTGTGCCTGTGCTGGGCAGCAGTGATGACCTGTTCATGAAGATCCACGCAATCTTTGCTCAGCTGGGCTTTGCAGCAGCTGCTGCTCATGTGGACTTGCCAGATCAGGCCACGCTGTGCGCAGCAGAACAGTACTTTGCCTTGCAGCAGGGTCTGGTTTGGCAAAACATGGCAGCTAAGTTTGCTGCCGAGGGGCTTGATCCTACTGGGGAGGATGAGGCGCGCATCAAGGCAGGCATTGAGCATGCTGCAGAGATCAGCCGCTGTGTTGCAGAGAAGCAGCAGCAGCTGCTGCAGCAGCATGCTGATCAACTCATGCAGGCTGAATTGGACTTTGTCAGGTATGTGTGTAACTTGCCTCTGAGCTTGCCAGGCATGTACAACATTGTTCAACCAGGCTTTATGTCATCACTCATCACAGCATGTGTGCGTTTAAGTCAAGGCTGTGCTGACATGATTGGGCCCATGAGTGGATGATGTCAAAGGTGGTCATATCCTGGTCATGCTCACTCTTGTTTTTACTTCATCTTGGGGACATAAAGGATGTCCCTGCACAACGCAGGGCTGCGACATGCACAGTAGGATCTGTGCACTCGCAAGCACTTCCACTGCAGGCTGTGGCTGCTGGATCTGCCAAATGTGTGATGTGCAACTGTGTGTCTGCATTTCATGCCCTGTGAGAAGGCACTTTCCTGCAGGGCAAAGAGGAGTCAGGATGAGAGGGATGCAGAGGCCCGGCGCTACCATAAGGACACATCAACCCTGAGTGTCAAGGTATCGCCTGTCGAAGCACATGCTCGTCGAGCCTGTTGACTCACTGACGCCATCTCTTCTGTCACAGACATTGACACATTTCAAAGCGCGATTTGCATCATTGTCTGTACAATGAATGCCGTAGCTGCAAAGCAGCCGCACATGACATCTTGCTTTGTACATGCATGATGCAGCTACCATGTTGCAGGAACGGCTTGCAGCTAAGGCCAAGCGAGAGCAGATGCTACTAGACAGTTTCAATAAAGAGGAGGAGCTGGTGTTCGAAGATGACTTCGTGATTGAGGATTTCAGTAGGAGGCCTAGCCATGTTGCTCAGCATGACATTTTGGAGCGACTGTCATGCTCGCCCAGCCCAGGCGCTAGAAGCGCTGGCGACCTGCTCAGGCAGCAGTATCCAGAGCAGAAGATTGAGTTGCGCTCACATTCCCCGCGTACCACCTTTCAAAGACATGCCAGCAGCAATTTCAGAGATGAACGTCCCATGTCTGAGCCAACTGGGTTGGAGGCAAATGAAGCAGACTATGATGATCTTCAGCGGGATTCAGGATCTGATGAAAGTGATGAGGAAGATTTCGATAGTGATTAAATCGCTTGTTGCCCCTGCCAGGGCCTGCCAACTAATCTATTGTCTGTGCATATACTACACCTGCACCTGCCTTGGCATCTGCAAATGCAGTGTGCGTGACTAACACTACCTAATAGAAACGAGTCATTGTACTTGAAGGCTGACAAGTTTTATAGCGATTGGGGTAGTCTACATGTGAAAAGACACTTGATCCAAGAAGACTGCAGATAACGAGAGAGCACATGGCATGCATGCATTGCACAATTACTCACAGACATTCATATACAGAGATCATTTGAATTTCTTATGGGTTGGTGTTGCTGGCATCAAGGCCTGCAAGGGCTCATATTCATAATCAATGCCTGCAGCCTTGATGCGCTGCCGGCGCTGCTTGTCCTTTGCCACAGCTTTCTTCACTCTTAGTCCATCCTCCTCAGCAGTGCGTTCTCTGTTATGCTGATCCCTGCTGAGCTTCTGTCTGGGAATAGCCCTGAACTTTTTGTTGGCTCCTTTGAAAAGCTGCGGATGTAGGTCAGCAGCCTTTACAACATTGACTCTCAGCTTCTGCTTGAACATCATGTAGTTGTCCATGGCCTCAGCTGCTATGACCGCAACCTCAGGTGACTGAAATTCCACAAAGGCATAGTGCTTCGCCTTACCGGTCTTCTTGTTTCTCGATACTCTCAAGCGTGTCACCAGTCCAAACTGATCAAAAAATCCTGCAACGATGCACGCCAGCTTGAGCTTCTAAGACAAACAAGCCAGGCTTGCCGAGCCTAGAAACGAACTACGCTGCAGCGGCATATGGCACAGTGATGGCTATTCGAGCGGGAGCCGCACCTTTCAGCTGCTCTTCGTAGAAACCGTGCGGCAACTGACCAATATATATCACGCGACTGACTCCTTCGAGGTCGCTGCTGCTGCTGGTCTCTTCGCCTCTGCCAGTGTTTGCGGGTTCCCCTCTGCCAGTGTTTGCGGGTTCTGCGTCCTCTCTTGATACCACATCCGACGCGTGTGTGCTGCGAACCATAGCACTTGCTGTGTGATGCCTTGCGTCTTGCAACTTCATCAGCGCTGGCCACTTTCTCTTCGTGCTTTGCCGCTAGGGTTTGCCGCACAGCAGGTTAGGTCAACTTTGTAAATTCTGACGTGCATCACTGGCACTGCACTTCGCAGACTCGTTGCTGCCAATCACTCCATTAGTATCGCTGACAACCGACTGCATAGAAATTTGTTGAGCTTCTGCCTAGTTGTCTATCGTGCACCACCCACTGCACGATTCCAGCAGCATGCTCTAACCCGGCAGCGGTACCCAAGATTCCTTTTGTTCATGTTGAGACAACTAGCGGCTACTTTCAGGCCACTGCTGCAGCAGCATCACCACTTACAGCTCCAGCTACACAGTGCTGTTGCTATCCAAACAAGTCAGTGCTTCCATAGCAGTGCCTGTGCTCAGGGTCTTGAGGAGTTTTTTGAGACACCTTTGCAAGAAGGAGACAAGCCAAGAACAGGTGCGTCTTGGACATATTGAGGATACATGAAGGGTTATGATTGCCTTTGTGGCAGGCACAAATTCATGCAAACAACAATAGATCTGTGAAAAAAAGCCTGAAGTTGTCACAGCTGCCTCGGCATTCAACATCTGTCTTATGCGCACAGGTAAAGACTGGAAGGCAGCAGATCTCAGGAGGAAGTCTTGGGATGATCTGCACAAACTATGGTATGCAAACCATTTGGTGTCTAATTTGTGACTGACCACAAGGGTTTGCATACCTATAATTGGTGTAAGTGTACATGAAGTCATGAAACATATGGTGTTAAACTTGTGGCTGACCACCATATGTTTCATTATTTCACGTACGCTTATCTACACTGATCTAGGTTGTCCCTAGAAACTTTTTGCATGCACCAGCAATCATCGTGGCCCTGCTTGCTGCTACATTACTGTACAACAGCTCTCATGGATGGTTGCATTGCAGGTATGTCCTGTTGAAAGAGCGCAACATGCTTGCATCTGAGCAAGGAAGAAGAAAAGCAAGAGGGGAGAAGCTACCAAACCCTACGCGTGCCACTAAGGTGTGCTTCAATCTGCCTGGTCAGCACAAGCAGCAGAAGAGGTTTTACCTCGAGCTGTGAAGTGCCACTTTGAATTGTCAACAGCAGTGAGCAAGGCTGATAGGAGATTGCTGTGGAGAAGCAAGGCGTGAGTATCTGCTGTTGTACAGGTGAAAAAGTCAATGGCGCGGATCAAGCTTGTCCTCACGGAGCGGGCAATAGCCATCACAGATCCAGTCCAGTCACAAGCTATGCGAGCAATGATCAATAGCTGAACAGCCAGCAGCAGCATATTACAATCGCAGTTGCCAACAGCAAATGTTTGGAAGACTTCAACTTGTATGGGATGCAATGCAAGGGGCGCACTTCAGTGATATGATAGTCTGTGCGTTTGTGCAGCACCAGTCTTGAAAAACGTATACCCTCCCAAGCATAACTTGAAATGCTGACTCCGTCATGGCCCGGCAGCCCACATATTTTACCATGGCAGCAATTGCTGAAGCAATGAACACACTGCAAGTCACCTTCATGATATGCTGATGTGGACCTGCACACCATGACATGGAAGTCGAGACCATTGTGTGCATTTGGCTCATTAAATTGGGCTTGTCAAACAATTGTAAGTTTGATGCAAGTTGATAGTACACTGGGAACAAGCGGCAAACTTTATATGCACAAATGTATATGTGTTACTTGAGCTGCTCTGCTATGTGTGTGAGCGAAGCAGCCATTTTGAGGAATTACTCATGACGGTACCGCCGGAACCAGCAGATGGCGGTGACACTGCACGGAGGAACGGAAGACGGAGCTACCGGTCTCCAAGGTCCCACGGGCCGTGGGACGGTTTGGCCGTCCCCCGGTGGGACGCCCTTCCCAGCGCCCCGCCGCCCCACGGAGGCGCGCCGAAGCCCCAGTACATTGCGCCGCGCTGGGGTCTCT
>JAABUP010001013.1_pt1 | contig 60342 bp, 79 predicted proteins | sample 5559201 | NCBI WGS metagenome assembly JAABUP01 (sample SAMN10711887, study PRJNA513373) | rock metagenome | isolation source: Antarctica rocks | place: Antarctica | reverse complement strand
AGGACCCCCCGTTCTGCGGGTACTGCGGTTGAATATTTTGTGGTATTTATTCATTTGAAATAATTCATTAAGTTATTATTTGATACTATACTTGCTGATTTATAAGTATTTCCCTCTCAAACAAATCCAGAAATAAAATATTTGGGGAAAAAACCTTCTTTGCTGAATTGGAATGCCCGCAATGAAAGACGTCGTATGGCACCACTCTGAGTTTCAACAACACAGTGTAACTCGCCGCATCACACTGCGGTACTGCGGCATACTGCGTATACTGCACGCAGTGCCGCAGATTTCGTCGAGCGTACTGCGGCACAACACTGCTCTCCGTGCAACGCGTACCGCGATTACGCGATTACGCGAGTACGCGAGCAACGCGGCACAACACTGGTAAATCTTGTGGTACACGGGAACACGGGACATGATCAAGCACGGGACACAGTCATGCACGGGACATAATTACGCCACCATATGCAAGCTGTTTGATGTATTTTGGTGTTACCCATTTTGAGCTATTTTTGTGAAGTTTGAGCAGTCAATCCAAAGTAGGGGCAAAAGCTGAACTGGCACATAGGCAGTTTCTGAAGCAATTGCTTGCTGTCAGAAAGAACCTTACCAACCAAATATGGTATATGAACTGACGGCGGGTTAAGTAGGTACAGGCTTTGCCTGAAAACTATATATGCTGCGCAGCGGCCACCCCGGTCTCCGGTACCAGGGTTGCTTCGGGCTTGCACCCGGGAATGCCGAAAGGCGTAAAAGCTTTTTTACCAACCAAATAGTGCTTGCAGAATTTGGACGTTTTTCCCTTCACAGATTCTCTTTTTGCAGCGAATTTTGCGTTATCACATTTGAGTTTGTACTCTACCAAACAGCCCGCTTGACAAACTAGCATTGATTGATGGGTTTTGGGACAGCAGCCCTCCTCATAGGGCTGAAGCACCTTCAGGCAATTGCAGCTCTCATGTGGACCGGTTCACTGACACACATGGGCAACAGATCTTTCATGACGAGTTAGATATTTCCATCATTATTGAGCGAGAAAACGCGTGTTGATTTGAGGACTTTCTTTTTTACACAGACCAGAGCAGCTTGCAACTCTACAGAATTGTTTACAAAGCCAATCATTCAGGTAACCAGTATTCTGACTATGTGTCTACTGTCAAATGCTATCCACACAGGAGACTGATCAGTAGGTTCAGATGTGGTTGCCATGGCTTATATGTCGACACAGGCCGCTTTGGCAATGGTGTTGGACATTGCAGCAGGGACAAGGTCTGTCTTGTGTGCACGTCTGGCTCAGTTGAAGACGGACACCATTTTCTGTTTGACAGCCCTGCATACAGTCACATACGTTAGCAGTATAGCCACCTTTTTCATCAGGCTTCATCTTCAGTAGCAGCTTTTCTGGCTACTAATCAACCCAATGTGCTAGGCAGTTGTAAGACCTGGCTGATGAGGAAGCCAGGAAGAAGAAAGAGCTGAATGCTGTCTTGAGGAAGTTTGAGCAAGAGGAGGGAGAAACTCCGGACAGTCTGAAAGAGAAGGTGGATGAGCTGTTCACTGATCAGCTTACGAATTCTGTTGTGTGTGTCACTGCCAAGCGCATGCAGAAGGGTAGAAACGATGCTGCACAGGGTATTGTGGTGGTGCAGTTTGAGGTAAAACAGCACAAGTTTGAGTGTTCAAGGCCAGAGGCAAGCTCGCAGGCACTACCATTGATTTGGATGATGACTTGCCTCACTTGCAACAACAGCGCAAGACTACAGCCTGGCCTGCCTTCAAAGACTTCAAGTCTAGAGAAATCAGGACGCAGTGGCGTGCAGAGAAGCTGCTTGTGATGGAAGGGGAGCACTTTGTTGAGCACAAAAGTGCTCAACCTCTAGGAAGCAAGGGATCCTGTGTTCTGTTGAACATCAGGGGAGGTATTGATAAACAAGCTGAGTCGTTAGCGCACTTATCATGTTGTGACTTCATTTGTCAGACTGAAACCTGGCTAAGTGAACATAACAAACCTGGCACACGCTGCCCCCTCTGCAAAGGAGCTGCATGCACCCAGACATGAGCAAACAGTATGTAGCTAGACGTGATAAAGCCATGAGAACAGTGATCCAAGCTTGCACCAAAGGACAGTGTGGTAGTCACTACCTAAATTGCAGACTCTGACATATCGGGTATGGGAAAGATTGAAGGACTCACAGATGAAGGTGTGCACAGCAAGAACATTCCAGCATTTGCACTCCCAGACAGATGTCATCCTGTCCTCCTTGAACCAGTTGTTATACTGACTTTCTGTTGAATCATTGTGCACCATGTTCAGTGACTGATTACAAGTGTAGTCACAGCTGACCTGGCCATATAAATTGGCACTGCATGACCTTGGCAAATGTACAAACTTTTAACTAAATTTAAAGCCATATAAAAACCCTTTGCATCCCCAGGGAAACCCAGGGACACTCAGGGAGGGAGTGAGGGCCAAAATGCACAGCCACAACCCTGTTACTAGGTACGTTACATTTCAACAGTACTGCAGCGCAACGACAATACGCTTGCGACTGCTCTTTAGACTATACTGTTTATACAACTACTCAACCTTAACTAGTAGCAGACATTGTCACATGTCATGATAGACTGTCATATGTTTTGCTGTATGAAGCCACAGATGATTTATCATATTATACAAAAGGCCCCACATCATGTAGTGACTTTTTCTGAATCATTGTGCTCCATTCTCAGTGACTGACTACAAGTGTAGTCACAGCTGACCTGGCCATATGAAGTGGCAGTATGTGACCCTGGCAAATGTACAAATTTATAATCAAAGCCATATAAACCCTTTGCATCCCCAGGGGAACCCACCCAACCCCCCAGATATACATATGTATATATGCAGCTCGCTGAGTGTGTCTGCTTGCCATGTAACCGTCTTCATGTTGCAAGACTTGTCTGTTTTGTCTCTTGCCGGCATACAGAACTGCTACTCCAGCTGTGTGCCACCAAACCCACAGCATCCACAACAATGTGATGGACCTTCCCCTCTGCACCTCCACCTATGAGGCAGGCCTGCAGGAAGCTGCAACTCTGCTACAGCAGTCGGTGAAAATGAGCACTGTCAAAGTCTGCATCACAGTGGCCAGGGAGCTCATGGACTGGCTGCAAAGAATGCACAGATCCATGGCTATAGCAATCCCAGGAGACTGTTGGCTACCAAATCATGCTGGCTCCTCTTCCCTCTCAGGAAAAATCATTGCTGCTCCGACCAGCCTAGCTGGGGTCAAACCTCACCTTGCCAAACAGTTTGACCTGCAAGGCAGAATTGGAGACGTCGCAGCACAGCTAGGCAACCCCATGCACAGCATGCAAATCAAAGACATGATCAAAGGCTACCACAATCAAGCAGCTGAACTAGGCTATCAGAAAAGAGGAGCAGTGGCCCTTGAAGAAGCAGAAATGGTGCAGGTGCTGGAGCGCATGTGCTCTAACTTAACATCAGCACCCCTACAGGAGCAGTTACTGCTGATGGGAAGTAGCAAGCAGCACTGTTGTTTTGTGGACTTCAAAACAGCTTTCGATATCAATATCAATCTCGGTACTGTACTGTACTGTACTGTACTGTACTGTGGTCGTCAAAAGTCTGTATCCAAGACCAGTCCTTGCTTAGCTGAACAGTTCGTGTGCGATGACAGCTCAATCTGACTGGCGGTACGGCCAGGTAGGCCTAGTAAACCATCGAACGCGTGTGTAGGTGGGACCAGTGCGGCAGATATCGTCCGTAGCGCTAACTGCAGAGCTTTGACCCTGACTGTGCGTTGACCTAGGAAACCTGTTGTCAGCAGAGGGCAAGTTTGCTGCACAGCAGCAAGCCAAAGCCATAGGCAAGCAGGCCTCAAGAGGGCAGTACTGTCTGTAAAAGCAGGCCAGCTTTCTTTTGTAGTATCCAGTTTGTGCAGCAAAGCAGTGTGCTGTTAGCCAGAGCATTTTCACAGAAGACAAGGAGTTTGCTTGTTGAGCAAGCTTTGCTGTCAGTTGAAGCAAAGCTTGTGCAACCAGCAAGCCCCTGTTTTCAGTGCAATCACTTGCAGGTGCCAGAAAATTTGCCAGAGTTGCCTTTGACTTTGACTTTGACTTTGACTTTGACTTTGACTTTGACTTTGACTTTGGCTTTGACTTTGACTTTGACTTTGACTGCGCCAGCAGCTTTCTTGCTGAGCCCCAAATTTTGAACGAAGTCTAAAGCTTTGGCTTTCAAGTTTGGTCACGTAAGATGCAAAAGAATATGCTGAGTCACTGGGTTGTCATGGTCTTGAATGGCAATGCATCCAGCAATGCAAATGTCCTGATCAGGACTTATGGGCCCCACTGTAGTTATGTGCTTCAGAACGTGAACACGTGCCCTGAACCAGTCTCATTGATCGGTGCTGATCCATCTCACGCAGTTCCGTGACGCATTTCATGCGATAGTAGTAAAGGGGCACGTTGATTATGAATTATGTACAGCAGAGCAAATACGGTGACCATACTAGCCATCGCAGGATTCAGTACGACCTTTGGTCGATACCTGCGATGTTTCACGTGGATCGTATCCTGTTGCTATGTCTGTTGGCAGGTGTGCACGCTCAGGAAACCTCCGACTACAGCAAGTGGATCAACAATCGAAGATCCCTTCGTGATGGAATGCCGACGTATTCTACAGCAAATTGCAACTGCAGCTTGGGTGTGTGCACGAGTTGGCCGCCGATGTGCTGCGCTAATCAAGGTCTCTGTCAGACGACCAGTCAAACCTCTGCTGCTGCTGTCTCGTTTTGCTGCGACCACTCGACAGACGCCAACCACTGTGGACAGTGCGGCCGAAAGTGCTCACAAGGGCCTTGCGTGGCTGGTCAGTGTGCTGACCTTGGTAAGCTTCTCCTGCTGGCGTTGCACTCTCCGTGTAAGACATATGCCTTCCGAGCGACAGACAGATATCAATCGTCTATCGATATGTTTGCTGCACGTACACTGGCACGAGGTGAATGATATGCTCATACGCATACACTCACATCGTCAAGACAGTGCAGGCAACAGCGGTCAAGACAGCAGCAAGAATGGCAAGCCTGGCAAACACGGCTGAAGCCACCCGGACAAGCAGTAATAGTTCATGGCCAGTGTCGGCCGACAACAGAAGTTCATGGGCACGCAATCAATGATAGATACATCGACGTAACATGAACCCGAAAACGCGCGCTTACCGCAACTGATGCCCAGCAATAGAAAACAAAACAAGGCTGTCAGTCACCTGGTCACGGTTGAGCTGCTTGCTGAGAGGGTGTCATTTGATGCATCAGCCTACAGGGATATTCTCAAGGTGCTGCAGTGCTTTTGATAAGCAAAAGGACTGCAGTACTGCTGTCACAGTTCAGACTGTCGCTGACACCATACAACTGGGTGAAACTCTGTCCCATTAAGGCCTTCTGCCGGTGTCCTAGGTGTGCACACATACCTGGCTATGTTGGTTTGACTGGTTCAACCGTGCGACCCACACCGTTGATAACCTATGTTGCTTCATGTGGTGGATGACATACTCTTTTGCATGCTGGTGTTTTTTGTGACTTCTTTTGTTTTGCTTGTAGAATCAAAAGAAGCGCAGCAACAAGGACTTCTTGAATGTTCCAATAGGGTATTTTGATCTTAGGTCAAGCTTGCACTCATAGTTTGTTCATGCATGCATGGTCTCATGTCATTTTTTCGTTTTCCCCCCTTTTCCCCCTTTTCTTTGGTCTCACATGAGCTGGTCTGGAAAGAATCAAATTTGGCAGCGGACAGCAGCAAGGTAGACCTGATACATTTTATGAGCATAGCACACGGCACAATACACAGAGACTTAAAGTAATGGCTTATGACGTAAGCTTGTTGTTGGCTTTTAATGCAACCTCCCTTTGGGCTGTGGCCAATGGTGTTAGCTTGGGGCTGCTGCCTCGAGGCATTGAGCTCAATGAGGCTCTTGTTACAATCGCTGAAAGGCATAGAAGTTTTCTTTTCTTTGTGCATCCCTCAGCTGAACTGCAGTACATGTGTGCACAAATATGTATAGTTTGGTGCTATAAATGCAGTAGCCTGAATTGGACAATCTGCACATCAGTGTCCAGCTAGACAACTTTGTATGTTATCATGCACGTAGTGACTTGCAAAGAGTGTGTGACTTGCAGCACAATGTTGCATGAAGCAAAGTTGGATGAAGCATAAAACGTTTGGCTTCAACAGCATAGTAATGTAGTTTGCAGCATTTCATGACCTGCCCCTTGTCTTCATGACCCTATCAGGTGAGCATGAAAAAGCAAGCAACTGAGCTTTTGTGGTGGTGTAAGCCAAAGCATGCAGTACTGAAAACCAACTGTGAAGTAAGCCTCACAGCCACAAAGAAAAGATTTAGCAAAACATTGAACCTGTTTCCTTGCATTGAGTTGCTTCTCCTGTTTGAGTCAACACCACACAACTCAGCCATGTGTTAGCATATGCATCCAGTGAGATTGTACAATGTGAACTTTTGCTCTTGAATACTTCCTACACCTCAACCATGCCCCCAAAGCGTTCAAAACTTTATGGAAATTCTGGTCTAGTCAGTATGCAATGTATGGCGCAATGCTTTGGTTTAGTACATTTTACGGAAGCCCTTATTGGAAAAAGGGGTGTTACACAATCTTCATCATGCTTTCAGCTCCGCAGCACTCTGTGACCAAAGCAATGTCGCCTGCAGACATCAAAGTACACAGTGACTGTTGGATCAAGTGCCTGCTGTTGCAAATGATGCACACTGTTGGTGCCCGTTTCAACAAGTTTGCATCATCTGGCAGCTCTCCAGGACATGGCAGGCATACTTCATAAACTCCACCATCTGGCAGATGTTTCATGAGATCAAAGTCTAGGATGGAGCCAAATTTCAAAGCTGATTTGCAGACAACAGGATATCGTGACCAAGCACAATAGATGTCACATGGCGTGTGCTGTGCAGTGGATCAGTGCTTCTGGCCGTCTGCGGCGTCATCAGGGCTTGGACAGAGGTTTGCATGCGCATATGACCTTTGCAGTACTTGCAAAGAAGTGCAGGATAGAAGCAAATTTCAATACTTTTGCATCAGCTGCGTTCAACAGTTCAAACAATCAACACGTGCAATCTTGTGCTGAAGTCCACGAAGGTGCTGCCGTGGAGGGTGCTATTGAGAAATTGGATGCATGCCTGTTGGAATGTGGACTACTTCTCAACATCACGGTATGGGCGGGATCTGTACATGCAGAACCTTCAATGAAAGTTTCTGAGCACATTTCTGAGCACATGTACAGGCCTGAAGCCATATGCCATGAAGTGTGCTTGGTTTCACGTGAACTGTGCACATGCCTTATGCAGCACAATGTTGGACTGGTTCAAAGAATGCATGGGCGCATGCCATGCTGCACGCCTTCTGCTTCATGCTTGATGCATTGTTGTGCTTGGCCTTGGTTTGGAGCAACATGGTAACAATGGCAACGTTCTCTTGATTGTCTCTCTCTTTCTTGGGGACCATATTTTGCAACAGCCGAGCAGATGGGTGATTCATTGGGCATCTCACTACAAAAGGAAACAGTCCCAATGGGTGGCATTTGCCATGCGTTCGATGCATTGCCAGGTGACGTACTGTGTGCTCTGTCACATAGCTTCCAAAATTATTGTGCTTAGGCCCCATGGTCAAGCATTTTCCACTGTTGTACAGTCAGAATTGCTTATGTCCCGGGGGTCAGACATTGATGACTACAGCTTCAGTCAAAAGTTCAGGTCTGAGCAGTGAGACCTGCACGTTCTGACCATAATATCAAGCAAGGCGCTCAGTTAGCGCTGCTGCGCGACCAAGCACATCAAGTCAACCGGCACACCTTCCTCTGTTCGGGTTCACCGCCGTGAAACCGGCTGTAGCGCAAGTGACTTGTCGGTGAAGGCACCAGTGCTGTTACAGTGCAAACAGGCTGAAAACAGGCTGAAAACAGAGCCCCAACAGGGCAGCTGTGCGGCAAGCAAAAGGCATAAGAAAGAGTGGCCTTTTGTGGTCAACCTTTGTGGCAAGACAAGACAGCTTGCACCTGTAGTATCCACTTCCTTTAGCAAGCAACAGATAAGCAGCAAGAGCGATTCCACAGGAAGACATAGAGGCTCGCTGCCTGATCAAGCTTTCCTTTGACAGAAGGAGAGCTTGTTCAGCCAGCACACCTCTGTTTCCTGTGCAACCTGTTGCATATGCACAGCAGTGCAGTGGACCTGCTAGCGCCAGAGTTTGGTGCCTTCTGACTTTTGACTTTGACGTAGAGGGCAGACTGCGCCGAAACATTCAAAGCCGCTGACAGCAGGATTCTGAAGCTGTTGCTTTCAAACTTGGTTGTGCAATCCTCAAGGCCATGCTGACTCAGGATGCCGACACAAATAGGATTTACAATGTAAATTGCAATCTCCAGCAATGCAAGAGTCCGGACCTGAACTTATGACTCAAGTTGGAATGGCTAGTGAGCGCAAAGTCTCAAACCCAAAATCTGCAGACTTTGACTTCTGCCTGTTTCTGTCTACTCGAACCCGTGACAGGTCCGGAACTCCGGTCGATCTCGCCGGTTGGTCAAGCAGGTAGAGCGCATATTGTTCGAAATCTTACGGGCTTGATTGCATCAGGCTGCGTTCAAGCCGGTTGGCCCGATCCCGATTCAACGACACGCACGTGTACTCTATGCCAGTCTGTAGACTACAATTCTAGCACTGCAAGCTCAGTAGGAACACTGGAGTACGCCCTTCTGTGGCCTTATCAACACATGCCCATATCAAGCCATCATTGGCATAAGTATCAATAGGTTCACTACACAACAGGGTGTTACAAACTGATGACACCATTTCTGCTCATCCATTTGACATGCGTGTGACACCACATATGTGACACCACATATGTGACACCACAAAATAACATCTAACATAGCAGTAATCGTGACCGAATTGCTTGGCATCTCAGCATGACACAGATGTAGTGTTGCATTGCATGAGCTGCTTGTTGTGCTCATTGCGCTGCTGCTGACTGACGTGGCTGCATGGCATGCACAGATATGGAAAATCTACTCAGGATGAACTCCCTGTATTCTTGACCCCATTCCTGACGCCGCTGCTACACTTGAGGGTCATGCAACAGCGCTAACAAGTGCTCCCTGTCCAGCTCTGGAGGTTGCTGCAGCTTCAGGATCTCCAGGGAGGGCAACATGGCCATCACCTCCATTTGCCCATAGGCTATCATCTGCACATTCTTGGCCGAGGTCAATCGGCCAAAGCTGAGGGGTCCGTTTCTCAGCAACTCAGAGCAGCCACCCACATCAGTGCATACCACGCACACGCCGGACAGACTAGCCTCAAGAATAGACATTGGCAAGCCCTCCATCACAGAGCTTTGCAAGCAACAGCGGCAGCACACTGACATGTCTAGACATGCTCAATGGCCTAGCAGATCTTCGCGAAATGAGATGCAGGATGAACAGAAGCAAAGGAGTCCTTTCACACAGCAACAGCAAGTGACTCTCTTCAAGCAGAGTGGACGTGTGAACAGCAGCCATTCTGTGCAAGTCACCTGAAGGTACACCCAGTTGGTAATATGTTGGTGGGCTTGCCCAAGCCCATGGTTTTACAGGGTGATGCATTGACAGGGCACAATGCATGCTATACGTGCAATTTGTATTGCATACATTTGTCTGCATTCGTCTCCATACGATTGCATGATTATGCTCATAATGCTGCTTGATTGCTGCTTTGCTGTGCATTGCGCCCTGGGGCTATCCCAGGGCGCCCTGTCGCTGTTGAGCCTTTCTCTGCCAGCTTGCGCAGGATAGCGCTGTGAATGACTTGGTAGATCAGCTACCACATACACCCAGACAGAGCTACAGACAGCCTGCCCATCTACAGACACAGCTGGTCACGAGTTCCTGTATGCCCTTTTCATTCGTGTGCCTGTGCCTGGACGGACTGCAGACCTAACCCTCGCTCTAAGGATCCTACTCGTGCTGAAGGCTCATGTCCGTGCTTTTTTAGGTATAAACAACCTTTATAGCAAGGGCATTTGCTTGTGTCTCATGACTCGTGGCCAGCAGCGCTCAGCTCAGATCTAGCTTCCGGACTCAGCTAACATCGTTCATACAAACTCAACACGGCACAGACAGGCTTCACAGCTCGGCCGTGGGTCCACGCTCTGCGCGTCAAGGCTCACGTCTGGGGACGACAGCAAGCCCATGGTGTTCACATTGTCTTGCAGTTTCAGCTCCACTATCAGTTCCTCACACATCTTGCAGTACTTTGCATCGTGCGTCTTACTGCCATAAACAAGCAGTCAGTAGTCTGCAACACAGTAGTTATTGTGACAATCTACAAATACACATATTTTAACGTGCACACAGCAAGATGTTAGGCACCAAGCCACACTAGAACAGGGCAATGCCAAGGTTACTTTGGGCTTGCAAAACCACTTGACAAGGATTTGTCCGATGTTTGTGCTTGACAGACGCAGCAGACCTCATGATGCTTAGCACTGATAGTTCAGCAAACATGTACAACATGAAGCAAGAGACCGTGATGACAGCTGCTCTCACCAGAAACCCATACTGGGATATGATGACCTGTGCAGCTTTGATAGCTGTCATGTCCTTGGCGCCATACACATGGCGCAGCATGACCGCTGTTGGCCGACTGTATTCATCCCTGGGAGCGACCAGGTACTGCATGCAAGCAGCGATCACACCTCAAAGTTGCCAAATCTTGAGTGTAAGCACTGAACTGGTGTTCAGCTGAAGACGTGTCAGCTTGATTGCAGCGGCAATGGCCATGAACTGCTTCTGAGCGATACAGTATGCAACACAGCCTTGAGTCAGTAGGCTGTGCAAAGGCTAGTGTGATCCAGCTGTGTTGCATGCTGTATGTTGTTGATAGCATAGCACATGTGGCTGGACTGAAAGGTATTGGGGCATGTGACATGAATTCTAAACAAAATAACCAATGGGTAATAGGCTGTCAAGCTGCCAATGACAGGAACAAGCCACCAAGATTGCTAAAAGCTTTGGTGTCTTTCATAAGCACATCTATGTCCTCACACTCCCCAAACTTTTGCAATTTCACACTGACCTTTGCAACATCCAGGCTGTTGAGCACAAGCAGCATGCCTTCTGCAGGCCAGTCAAGCCACACTTCCCAGCCAACATTGAATGGTGCACAGCATGGCATCACTGAGTATGCAAACTTGTACAGCACGCAAGCTGAGGTACAATGCAGGCGTGCCAGGGCTTCCCAAGTTATACGTGGTATGTTGGGCTCACAGCTGTCTGATCACAGTAGTTGCTCACGCAGGTAGACAAAATGGTCCCAGGTGACCATTGCCTTCTATTCCTGGTGCTTGCAGAACAGCCCACCCAGAGCCTGCCAACAAACGTTCACTCTCATCCACATGTCTGGTTACCAATGTTGGTCAATGTATTGTGCGCTGGAGGCTGTTGCATCTTCTGGGGTTATTTGCACTATGCTAAAGGCTGACAGTGTGAAGGGTGAGATGCTTGACAGAATTGAGGTCAGGTCTATGCACATCATGTCAGACATTTGCATGCAAACTTATGCTTGCAATGGTTACAAGCTGCCGTGCACACGCATACAGTGACTGGTTGATGAAGGGCATGCAGGCAAATTCAGCGACCTGGTCACCTATATTCTGCATATACAACAAAACAGGGTGCACACATACAGGTTTGACGGGCCATGCACATGTTGTAGCCCTTAACCAGTCCTTCTGGCAGTAATCTACCACAGCCACAAACCTGGGTTCATAAAGTGACGCATGGCAGACTTAGGTTTGGCGTCGTGCTGGCCATGGCGTAGTCAATGCCATCAGGTAGTGCTGCATCATGTCATAGGTGCCTTTCTAGTCAGTCAGCAAAGCTGGCTGCGCTGGAGGACAAGACCTGCCTTGCACGTACCTAGCTCATGAAGAGCCGGAAAGCGTTATCACAAGCTGGCTGCACATCCAACAAACATGTGCGACATGGCTTGCAGAGCGCTCATGAACCTTGTCCACACCTGAAACCATTCCAAAACGGTGTCAAATGAACGACCGGTTATGACCGTGAAATCTCCACAGCAAAGCCCTGAATGAGACCATAAGCTCCCGCAAAGCAGGGGTTGATTTACCCGCTTCTCCAAATTACACAATGCAGGCATACACCTATTCTGTACCTAGTGTTGGAACATTGAAAAGTGTACAAATCAAACTTTGCAGCCACGCAAACAGCAAGTCATGTACAGCTTTCCTCATCTTGCAAACGTGAGTCTCCAATTAGCAGCAGCAGCAGCACAACGTTGTTATTCAGCGTGAGAGATGCCAGTAGCATACAGGCAAGGCAAGTGCCCTGGTGAGGGAACGCTATGCTGTCGCCCACCACTAAAGAAGCCCAAGTGCCCTCCCAATCAAAGCATGTGAAGTTGTTGTGAAATTCCATCATGGCATCAGCAAAGGCGTGCATGTCTGCCAAACACATGCGCATGAATACCAGGGCCGCTGCTGCCAACATATTGCTTGCAGCGCCCAGGATGGTGCTGATCAAGCTTACAGGCTGTTTGGGCGCTACTTAGAAGCTGCAAAAGGACTGCACTGCATGCTTGTGCAATGGACTGCACTGCAATGGCATGTGGTGGCCATGGTGGTCACTGGTCAGGCAGTACGCCTGAAATCAGGGTTGAAAACCACCACCCAAAGTAATCTTGTGGAGTTCATTGCAATGTTGCATTAACTTTTTGTCCCAGCACACACACTGACTATACATTAATTGAACTAAATGATGAATATCAGTTCAACAGGACTCAAAAACAGCAGTCAGGTGTCTGAAGCAGATTTGCACGCAGCTTTGCAAGTTGGATGCTTTGATGCATGCCCTCTTGAAAACAGATTATGTCAACAAGATGCACTGCTATCTTTTAAACACAAGCCACATCCAAAACCATGGGCTCCTGCTGCTGGGCGCAAATCCCCATGTACGTCTCAGCTGCGCGTTGCATCTCGCAGCTGCTGGGCTAATGCTTTCATGGCTTGCAGGCCTGCTTCTGGGGTTGGAGCCTCTCCTAAGGCTTTGACTAATGCGCTGCCTACAATGACACCTTCTGCTCCCCAAGACATCACCTGCTGGGCCTGCACCAATCAAATAACAGGCAACATCAAACGCAAGCACAGCTCGCATAGCAAGGATGCCTTGCCCTTCACGTCTTTGCTGTAAACTTGGGCTGAAATTGTTGCTGTTGTTTCTGTGCACATTGCCTCCATTCACAATTGCAAATTTGTAAGGATACAGCTCACAAACAGGAGTAGCAGACCACTGATCCAACCAAGACAAGCAAACCACTTTTGCAGCCTCTTTCCCAGACAGGTCTGACTTTGGGTCTAACTTCAGGAAAAGGGCAGGTAGAGCTTTGAGAAACACACCGCATCAGGAGCAGAGATTCCAAAGCCCACTGCCACAGATTTGTCTGTCACTTCATGGAGCATGCTGATCAGCCCTTCCACTCGACTCTCCATTGACACACGCGAGCCTGTCACACCTGCCCAGGCAAAGGGCCTCAAATGCGCCTTGCAAACTGGATGCTTAAGCATGACTTCCACCTTACCACAAATGCCGACGCAAATGCTTTGCTAAGCATTGACAAAGCATGCAGCCCAAGGTGAGGCGCACCTGTAACAGACACCAGGTACACAAAGCCTTGTGAGGCTTTGGCAATGGCTTGCATGCGATCTCTAGGCGTTGTTGGGGTTGTCAGCAAAATAAGCTCTAGGCCAGCTTCAGTGGCTGCATCCCTGATCTCACCTGTCTCCTCCAGAGGAATGTCAGGTACCAGCACACCTGCACTGCAGGTCATATTGCATCACTGCTGTGGAGATGTGGGCCCTGACAACCATTTTGGAAGACCTCTCAGTAGAGCTGACCTGTAATTAGCGTACCTGTGGGCAGCATATATGCACATACATATGGACAACTGCCTGGACAAGTGGATGGCAGCACAAGCTCTACTCGCTATCAGTCGAAATCTCTTGCTTTGGATAAGAGGCGGCACCTCTGCTTCAGGCTTGTGACACAGCAAGGCATTGCACAACCTGCTGTTGTGTCTTCTTTGTCATATCTATGTATGCATGCTGATGCAAGGCCACCTGAACAATGGCTCTGAGCCCTTGGCTTTGCAAGTGTCCATGCTGACTATGACTCTGTCATGCAGACCCATGCTGTGGTGCTCAAAGATGTGAGGGACTAACCAGAGACCCCAGCAGCCTTTGCCTGCTGACATAGCTTCACAGGAGTACGGGCCTTGATGGAATTAAAATAAATGAACAAAATGATAGGCGCAGAGATATGCGGGGAAACCTCCTTGACCATGCTCAGCACCTGCATGCTGTATGATGGTTGCCAAAACTCATGAGGCAAGCTAGCATGCCCAGTGTGCTAACATGTGCATGACAAATGCTGGCGCTTGAGATTCACCTGCGTGGACACGCAAGCAATCGTCCTGTGATGTTGTTGCGCATACCTGATCAAGAGTGACATGCTGCTCCAGCAAGGCCCTTGTTGCAGCAGCTTGTATTGTTGGGCCGTCTGCCAAGGGGTCCTGCAAAGTTGATGGCATTCAATGGTTGGTACAAATGTGCCACACAGAAAAATATTATCTTGAGCAGTGCGTGTGTCAGACAATGCCAGCTGTGATGCCATGTTCATGTTTGACTTTCATCCCAAGCCAGCTGAGTTAGAACAAATAGGCCACACAAGCACAGGGCGTTCAATAGAGAAGCGTCTTGGCTGTGCACTGGAAAGAAGGACAGAGCGGACTCAGATGTTTCTGCTGAGGCTCCGAACTTACAGAATAAGGTACACCCAGTTCAATAACATCGGCACCTAGCTTGTCCAATGTTTGAATTGCTTTTGCTGTGGTAGCTAAGTCGGGATCTCCTGACATAAGAAATGGAATGAAAGCAGTCCTGCAATATCGACTAACACAGTATGCATCATCTGTGCTGTGCACAGCACATTTGTGCTGTTCGTACGCAAAGTGACAAGCATGCTTACTTCTTCTGCTCTTTCAGTGTCTGCATGTGCTTGCTTATCGATACTGTCTCGGCCATAGTTGAAGATGCAAGCGGTACAGTGCAATGCTGAATGACTGTACGATTCAATGGGTGTCTTCGTAGTGCCCGTCTGGAGGCGCCTAGTTGGTTGAGAAGGGCGGAGCTTGGAGTTGGATGTTCATTACAGCTACACGTGGACAGCTCGCTCAGCAAGCTTAACATTGTGCCTGTAGGTCGCACGAAGGTCTAAGTGGGGCAGGAACTGCTGGCATGCAGGTAGTCAGCATGCAGGACGCTTGAGCTCGGCGGTGTGCACCTCTTACTGTTTGGACTTCTGAACTGGCAGCCGGTGTAACGCCAACATGACGCCGTCACAGTTGTTGGTTTCCCTAGATATAAATTCTGTGCCGACTGACTGTTATGCTATCCTAAAGTTATAGTTATATGTATGCTTTGTGCTGCGCTAGTGTGCATTTGCATGTGTTGTAACTTGTAGTGTTGAAAACATGTAGTTCAAATCGTAGTGACGTTGGGTTTATGGCTTAAGCTTTGAGCCTTTACTATTGAAAACCCTCTTGTATGGGTATATGCGTGTTAGCTGGATCATGTGCACACATGCATTGCAAGCAGCGAGTATTATGCCACCCCACATACTTTGTAAGACCGGCTCCAGGCTCGCAGATTAAGCGAATTTCCCACAGTCGTGAGGCAGTGCGCATGCGTATAGGCATACCTTTAACATGCAGCCCATTGCATGTTGAGCTCAATAAGATTAGTCATCGTAGCTACACTCTACTGTAGAGTGTAGAGTCTCTACACTCAGCGCTTACTTGGTACATCGACCAAACAACTGCCTGCGACAGCGTTGACTACCTGCAGTGCGCACAACTTCAGAGGTTCCGGGCGTGATGCCGTGGGCGGCTGGGTCGCAGCGCCAGTTGAAAACTGTGCTATGCGACTTAGATGACTGTTTGTACAGGTCTCCGGAGATGCCGGAGCTGGTCCGGGAGAACATCCAGAGTAAGCCTCTTCACGTCACGACACTGCTTGATGAGCTCAGTTGAGAGAACCCTATCCATCACGTCGTGCACTGGTCAAGACTGCTCAGTGTCTCTGTGAAGGGTATATGCGAGAAAAGCTGGGAGTGCCGAAGGACGAAGTCACCTCCTTGTGTTTGTCAGCCTACAGCAACTTTGGTACCACAATGGCAGGCCTTGTGGTGAGCTCTGTTCCCGCTACTGCCTTGCAAGACTACCATTTAGTGGCATCCTGCTAGATTTCAAGACCTGCACTGCTGTGCAGGCTACTGGGTATCAGATAGATGTAGATGACTGGCATGCACATGTTCAACACTACCATACGAGAAATACTTGAAGCAAGATGATGCACTGCGAAATTTGCTGCAGAGAATAAAGCTTCCTCTGTATGTATTTACAAACGGAGACAGAAAGCATGCAGAGATATGCTTGCGTCTCATGGGTATCACTGACTGCTTCAAGGTACATAGTCCAGCCTCTTCTGACGCATGCAATGTATGCACCTGCATAGAAGTATGTCAGCCTGACTGCTCCGCAGACAGAAGCACCAGCGCCCACTTCCTGTACGACATATGTTCTGGCAGAGTCAGTCATGACTATTGATCTTTGCCTTCAACGCTGCATTGCAACAGGGCGTAGTCTGCTATGAGAGCATCATGGATGCAGCTGAAGGCAAGGGCTATGTACATCATGGGGCGCCTGTGGTCTGCAAACCAAGCGTAAAGGCATGACCATCACAACCTTGCACAGTTGCTGCTGTCTCTTCTTCTGTAGGAGCTTAAAGATTGATCAAGTCATTTGTGCACACAGGCAATTGAGTTGGCTTTGGAGCAGGCCAACAATGCATCAGCAGAAACCACCATTTTCTTGGACGACAGCACCCGCAACATTGTTGCTGGACACCAGAAGGGTCTAACAACTGTGCTGGTGAGGCCAACAAGCACAGCATGTCTACACATTCACCTGTCCACTTGTACAGTGGCTTGTTCATGCTGTTGGATTTGCAGCACCTGTTCTTGGTAGTGCCTACCTCGTGGATCCCTTTCCCAACAAGCACTGTTCAGGTGCATCAGAGCGTGGCCTTGGGCCTTGCGTGTGCTGCAGCAAGCTTCATGCTGAGCTGATGCATGGCATCTGCTTGCATCAAGTTGCAGGCTCTGCAAGGCAAAGCGCTCAATATACGATTGGGCATATGTATCCTGCTGGCAGGCAAGTCTGGGTGTACAGAGTGTTGCTGTCTTGCGTGTAACTGAAGGTATTGTGTGTGCAGGTGGGGCGCACAGGCATGGACACTGGAGCAGACGCTGAGATCCTCAATCTGCTGGATTTGCCGACTGTTGCTCCAGACATCTGGAAGATGCTGACCACATCTAAGGGCAATGACTCAGAAAGGAGCAATGTTCCACGCACAACAATATTGCAGAATGGGTCGGGTGATACAATTGCTGCAGATGCTCGGGTCCCTGTACTTAGCGGCTGAGAGTCCTTCAAAGTGTGATAGTGGCCATTGAGTATACAATTTTGCCATGATCCAGAGCCCCTTGTGGAGTGATCATCCTCTGAGTACATGTTGTCTAGTTCTTCACCGTACATGGGATGCATGTTGCCTCATGAATTGTTTTGCATTTGTCACAGTGCCTTGCTGTCACTGGTGCAATCACAGGTCAACTTGCCCCAGCACGTCACACAGTACAACTTGCTAGGCAAAAACAGAGTTGTACCGTTCTGGAGACACCATCTAGATCTGAATGTCAGACTTTCTAGCCAGACTGTTTTTGTTGAATTTTCTTCCATAGCAGCTTGCATGCAGGCATTTCGCAGTTTAACTGACGGGCGTGTGTTGAAAGGACAATCTGTTTGACCATGCTTGCAGCACCATTTTACAAGTACAGTGAGTGCCCGTACCAGGTGGTTTCTGCCCTAGCACTTGAAGGGAAGTCGACTGTGCACCCTAACGGGCGCGTTTAGGTCTTGTGTCACGGAACAGAATCGTGCCCCGCTTATCCTGGGCTGACTCCCTGTAGTCTGTCTAAACTGCCTGGCTGACGTCTCCAGCTACTGTCATTTGGTGCGAAGCAGTGAAAGTGCAGATCTGCCGCTTGTGACTCTGTTTTCTTGCTGAATTTTTCAGGATGACTGCTCCCCAACTTCTGACCAGCAAGTCGAGCACTGCGCGTTTGCTCGCGATACAATCGCGATCTAGCCACAGAGTGGCTCGTAGGTTCGGCGGCGCTGTATGCAGCTTTCACAAGTCTTCTCGGCAGAAAGCAGGTCTGAACAAGCCCACCCCTGTCCATCTGTGATGTCGTACGGCTGAACCCCTACGAACATACCTTTGTGCCGTACCGCGAGCTACGCAAACATTACCATCACTTGCATAGAGCAAGTGCCATCCTGAGAATCAGCAGTACTATCTGCCCAACTACTGAGTTGTTAGTCGTTGTCTCTGGTGGTGCAGCCTCTGCTCCGGCTGTTCCTGCTGCTTTTATGTCTCTCGTGGCTGCAATGCCGGCACATGCTGCCGGAGCGGGCGCAGAACTCGTCAGACCCTCCACTTCAGCCGTACAGTCGGCTGTCGAAAAGACACCAACCTTGCTGGAATCAACATCCATCGACCAAGCAGTAAACTCTGTGGTCGATGTAGTCAAGGTAGTCGCTTCAAAAGTCTCTGCATTGCCACAATGTACCAGAATGTTTCGGTCAGCTAGTCTGTATTGCGTTGACCTGACCACCCAGCAGTTGCCATGCACAAGTGCTCACACTGAACTAAAGCTTTTGTTGGCTGCAGGCAGGAGGTGGTGCCGCCAAAAGCCTGGCAGCTGCTGCTGGCAACGGGCTTCAATATGCCCGACAGGTCCACCTGCTTTGTGTACTTCTTCCTGCTGTTCTGCCTGCTTTCTTGCTGGCCTGCTTTACCTCTATTGGTCAACATGTGTATGTTGAGCGCACAGCTGAACACCACTGCATGAGCCCTGAACATTTATGGTCCCTGGTGATGTGTCAAAACCAACGGTGCCTTCAAGGCAGCTCAACTTCAAATCACCTGGGAATCTGCTGTCAATGTTCAGCATGGTCACTCCAATCTGATTGCATATTGTTTGCAGGTAGTAGGCCGGAAATGTTGTGGAAAACCTATGACCATAGGAACAATGTTGTGTTGTCTGATGTTCACAAGTTGCAGTTGAAGAACAAGCCTGTCTGCAGGGAGCTGACTTGCATTGCATGCACGTGATGCGTGTTGGCTAAGCACATGCTTTAGTCATTGTAGTCACTATTGTTGTCTGCAGGCATATGACAGAGTTGCCCCAGTTGTGCAAGATGCAGCTACCACTGCTTCACCATATGTCAAGTCTGCTCTCACCACAGCACAAGACGTCGCTGCCCCTGCATTGCGCGCTGTGGAGCCAAGTGTCAAGGTGCTTCTCTCTGCCATTGCTTATGTGATGCAGCCAGTTATGTCCAAGGTTGGATAGACCCAGCATGTCATTACCAAAACAGTGCAGTATTACAATCCTGCTTGGTAGCAAGTTTGAGACGACTTGCTTGAGTCAGATGCTTGTGAGGTCGTTCATGCATCATGCACATCCCTGTACAGTACATGCTCCAGACAGCTGTGTCCTCCTGTGTCCGCTTTGTCAGCTTGCTGATCACCTGCCAACAAACCAGGCCACACTGTTCTGGTCTACAGGCCAGCTTTGGAGAGGCTCAGCGGTTCCTGACTGCGCAAGGCATCAACCCTCCAGTGCTGGCAGACAAGGCAGGCAAAGCTGGCTCAGCAGCAGAGGGTGTCTTCAACCAAGCCAAGCCTTCTCTGACCAGTTCCCTCACATCGCTCACCTCCCGAGACCCCACTACCCTTGCTGAGTATGCGCTGGGCGCAATTGCTTTCTACTATCTTGTAAGTGTCTCGCGTTTGCTTTGGTTCTGCCCAGCTTACATACGTCTTGACCAGCCACCTGTCTGGTTTGCTCAAAGGGTGTGCCACATGCACTGCCTCAGCTCAACTTCACAAGCTTGCTTTCACATCAGGCTGCAGTCTGTCATTGATGTCTCTGACCTGTCACCCGCTCTTTGTGCTACCTCATAGGCATCCATATGGTCAAGGATCTGATGGACACTGCTGGTCTCAAAGCTTATGGCTGATGCGCCAGCATGCCCAGACTTGACGCCGATGTCAAATGCACCATGACACTGCTGTTCCAAAACGTTGCTGTTGCTAAGTCAATAGGCGTTTGCCCCTCCTGAATGCTGCTTTGCATTTGAGCAATACTTGGCTGTTGTTGCGCAGTTGATGCTTTCTGGCATCAGGGGCATGAGCCGCTGATTTGTGTGCAGGCACCTCCTGTGCTCAAGCTTCTGTTTGGGTCACTTAGGGGGTACGCTGGCGAGATCAATCCTGCAGCAGCTTTGGACGCTGTTGCCACAGGTGGCAATGTTGTCATTGTGGACATTCGGACTTCCAGAGAGAAAGAGAATGGTGGTGTGCCAGATCTGCCTTTTGGTAACAGGTAGGAAGTGTTTCAGGCCAGTAGCAAGCTACAGCCATTACTGCAAATGCGCCAGAGCTCACCTGCAACAAGAATCTGTACTTTGTGTGCAAGCATGTGCATGCGGTGGTATATGCTACCTTAGATTGGACAGGCATACAGTGGAATGATGACCTCCCTGTGCTGTTGCCTGCAAACCCTTGTTTTGATTGCCCTGTCAAGCATGGAACGACAGTGTGTACCAACTGGCGTGGTTGCACTAGAGAACCTGTGCACCTGCAGCGCATGCTTTGTGTCATGCCTGCTGGCATGCTTCCTGTTCGAGCCTCAGCATGTCAGCTCCCACTGCTCATAGGTTGATTGCAAATTGGTTTCATTGACTTAATTTATAAACAAATGATATTGGACAAGATATGCAGCTCATGCTGTCTCTGCAGGGCTGAAAGCATATTGCACACCATGATGCAGTGTTCCTCAATGAAGCTTGTCATTATCCACAGCACTGCTTTGCCATGACTTGATTGCCACTGTTACAGGCTGATAGAAGTGGAGTATGCTGAAATTGAGGACAGGAAGGTTCGAGGCCAACTGCAAAACGTTGGTGCCATTGAAAGACAGGTGAAACTCTGTGATGCAACATCAGCCCCCTGCCTGCATGGTAGCTCCAGATGTGGCAGTTCCAGATGTGGCTGCTCCAGATGTGGCTGTTGGTGCAACTATATGATCATCTTGCCTTGTTCCTGTGTGATCATGATGTCATGTCATATAGCAACGTTTATGATATTAACTTGCCCTCTGGGTTATCTGTCTCAGTGTTACTGGGCTGAGATGATTGGAGTGGGGCGACAGTCGCTATGCCCTTTCCTGCATGCTTGATATGCCCCTCTCAGAGCAATCAACCAGGACATGAGTGACATGTCACCTCTCACTTGACACGTCTATCTTTCTTTATTTTACTGGCAAGTCAGGAAAGCCTCTTGTTGTCTGTGCTCACTGCATGGCTGGTATAAGATTGTGCTCAACCATGAGCGTTGTCATTTGCAGGTCACAGCATTGCAGATTGCGTCACTAAAGAAGGTAAATAAGAGAACCCAGATTCTGCTGCTTGACAAAAGCGGCAGCACCAGCAAGGTTATTGCCAAGGAGCTGAGCAGGAAGGGCTTCAGGAAGATCCGAGTCATCCAGGTGAGGCCTCCCTGTTTTATCAGGCAGGATACTGTTGTACAATCTGTGCTTGCTGGCCGACACATTGTGAGCATGTGGGAGCATCCATGTGTTTCATGTGACCCTGTGTGCTGTCAGCTGGCGTGGACTTTGCGCACAGCTGAGGCATGACTAGCAAATGCAGGGAGGGTTCAGTGGATGGACCAGCAGCAAGCTACAGACCAAGATGTCCAACACTGTTTCAGCCGTGGAAATATTGGCTCCTGTGTTTGGCACTGTCAAGAAGGCAGCAAGCTCCAGCAATGGCAACAGGGTAGGGGCATGCTCCTGTGCTGCATGTCTTTGTGCAACAGGATCTGCAGTATCTGCAGTATCTTTTCTTATGCTCACCGCTCATCTGACAGCTTGCTTTACTTTGGTCTGGTCACATGTCACTGCCAATTTGTCCAAGGACGCAATGTCAACGCGCATGGTCGAAGCTGATTTGAGGCACCTTACAGGCAGGCAACCAATCTTGGTATGTGCGCTCTGCAGACCATCAGGAATGCGCTCCCCAGTGGAAGATGAGATGTGGCTCACCCCTGTTGGGCTTGCAGTACCCAGCTGGCACCAATCATCATGCATGGTCAGGGTCTCAGCAATGTGACGATGGATAAGTCTGCCTTGCCTGTGGTTTGCATTGTTTTTTGTCCTAAGCTAATGTATTGTCGCAACTGATACAGGACTTACTTTGCTTGGTAAGCTACAGCCTGAGAGTTGTTGGCAGTCAAGTAGTTAAGAAGCATCATATCTGTGTGGTCATGAGACGACTTGATACTGTATGGTGTACACGCCTTTCATTTGCAGCAGTTATGATCGCTGTCTTACAAAGAAAAACGTATAATTCATCTATAGCTTGCAAGCATAACAAAACGATCAAGAGTAGACAGATGCACAGATTTTGAAGACAAGAGGTCAACGACAAGTTCAAATTGTTATACCAGGGCGTTTAAGCATAACCACGATGATTTTCGTGCGAACAGCTTCAGACACGTTTTGCGTTGCAGCATGAACGTTGGACGACCTTGCATATGCATGCTGGACGACCAAAGCTAACTGTTGTCATAAATATATGTGCAACCTAATTCAACACTTCTTAAAAAGTCATTGTTTTCAACATGACATGCATTGCTCCATCTGCTATGGTCTTCAATCATCGTTCCTGCTGGCTCTGACCGGCTGTGCCAAATACAAAGGTAACAGCCAGATTGAGTGCGGCCAGCGATGGGATGGAGCATGGGGAGTGACCACATGCTCATGAGGGATTTATCTCAAGCTGGCAGATGCACACATGTTGCATGCCAAGGCCTGCACACTCAGATCAGCTGAATGCAGCATGTCCTAAAGCTTGCCCAACATGATGACAACAAGTTGTTGCTGACAAACTCGAATGACACATATGTCATGCATGTCAGACCTCAATCATCATGGCCAGGTCTCAAGAGTGCTCAACTTCACTTGCCTCAAGTCAAACAGCAAGTGTAACGCTGGTGCTCTGTGACTGCCTGTGTGCATGCTTGCAACCTCACTTGAACTACAACATGCAGTCAGAAAGGGCGTGCATGACACAGGTTGTGCAAGAGTGCTGCACTTGCCTGCTGCTCAGCGCCTGATGACTCAAAAGGCAACTCAAGCAGGTTCTCTTGTTGCCACAGCTGTGGGAGTTCAATATAGTCAAAATGCTGAGATGTGGTAGCAGCTCGAGCAGCTGTGCTTTTTGCTACATGCTGAGCTTCCTGCAGTTGGGACACTCGTCTGCGCAGCCAGTGCACTTCACTCCTGCTGGAGAACAAGTCCTTCTCCATATGAGCAATTTTGTGTCTTTCCTGCCTGAGCTGATCTGCTTGCAGATCAAGCTTCCGCTTGAGCTGCCTTGATTCCTACAGAAACATATGGCTGGTCAGCCCACACTTCAGTGTGGTGTCACCCCAGGTCAACACTGGCTCAACAATGCTGCAACAGGATTGCTCTGGCAACAGTGCAGACACAGGTCAGAGTGAGGTGCACCTGAGCGCCCATCAAAGCTACAGCTCCTGCCTGTTCCATCTCATCAATCACGTGCCGGCCCTCCCTACTGTTACCATCGCTTCCATTCTTTGCATGGCTTGGCATTGTATCTGTGCATGTTGCTGAAGCTCCAGTTAGCGTTGCAGCATCAGGTGAGAAGACTGTGTGCACAGCAGGCCGCTGGCACCCTTTGTGAAGGTGCTCGCCGTCACCTACCAGGCTTGGCCAAGCTCTGTTTGCCAGCTGCAGATCAAGCACAGTTCTGATATCCAGGGCACAATCTGACTGCTGATTGTGGGTAAAGGCTTCCTGTCATGCATGCAAGCATGACCGGAGTGCTCGAGGCAACTACTTGCTTGCACCTTCCCAGTACATGCTGACAGCAACCATGATTGGACAAAGCCACGCTCAACTATAATCTTGGTGGCAAGCAAGACAGAGAAGATGTATGCAAGATCCATAAAACCTACCTGATAGTACTCAATGAGTTCTAAAGAGTCATCAGATGCTGCATCCCCTCCACTGCTGCTCTCTTCATACATGAGCATGCTGCTGACTTCTTGACCATGACATGTGGCATCTGCAGTGACACTGTCATTGTGACACAAGAATAGAACACACTCAAATGCAACATTGCAAGCAAAATTCAAGGTGATGCTTCACTACATGTGAATACCAGGAGACAGACTTACGTGAGGGTCCCCAGAAGCCTTCAGGATGGTGTGGGGCAGCGCAAGCAAGCACAGGTTGCAAGCATCTGGCTTCAGGCGCTGGCGGCAGCAGCTCTTGGCCCTCCTGTAATACATATTCCTGCAGCTGTTGTACAAAACGCATTGGCGCATCAACTCTTGCAGCACCTCATGTGACATTGCACAATCACCCCAGTTCAGTTGAGACGCAAGCCTTTTAGCACAGACATGGCATCAGCAAACGGCACATTTGTGTCGACAAGGTACGGATTGTCAGCATACACCTCATAAGTGTACCTGTGCTGACTGTGCTGTATTAGTATTTAAGGGCAGCAGCAGGCTCTGCTGATGCGGCACCTCCTGGCCTGCACCTGGGCTCATGTCTGAAACAATATCACCTACACAACCATAGATTTGGCTTAAATTTAATGGCTGACAATCAGGTACAGGTGTTCATTACAGATGCACAGCTGTGTGCAAATGTGTTTGTCATTGCCAACATGCAGACGGTGAGTCAAAACACTGCAGCTGCACTGTAAACCATGCAAAGCTGGACGTGGTGATGCTGTGCAAACTTCACAATGTTCAATATAGCAGACCATTGCTTCAAGTCAGCCAGATGTGTATGATGCATCTAGAGGTCAGTGGAGGTATACCTAAGTACACAACAGCTCATACCTGCAGCTGGCCCATAACAAGCAATGTGAGGTGACATATGATGATGTCTCAGTCACAGGATCCCACGTGCTTACCTAGATCAGCCCAGGATATCTGATCTGCCAATGGAAAGTTGACTAACGGAGCTGGCAAGAAGGGTGCTGCTTGCTGACTTCCTGCTTCAAAGTCTTGCTCATATGTCTGAATCTGCACGTGCGTAGCTTGTGTGGTATCTGCCTCTCAGACAATGATGTTGCTGCACATGTGATGTATCATGGCAACAAGCCAGCTACATGTGAAACGGCACAAGCAGCTACGCAGCAAATGGCATTTGAGGCTGTTTTGAACCAAAAATGACTTTTGAACCAGATGACACCGACAACACTGACTTTGCACACATGACTCCAGCAGAGCCTGCAGGATGTACTGTGCAATGCTGCACCGGAAGACATGGCAAAAGCTTGCAACATGCCTGTAGAAGGGGCTCGACTTCCTCTCTAAAGGCAGCAGGAGACTGCTCCAGGCTTCTTGTGCTTGCTGCCATGGCATCATGCCAGACACAGTCAGCGCTGCTGCTTGATGTCAGCGTCAGACCGTCAAATGCAGAGGCAGGCCCATCAGAGGAGCCTCCCTCAGAGACACTTGGTGGGCTACACGCTTGCCTTCCTGAGCTTGCATCTGCCGGCTCATGTCCTGTGGCAGCTTGTGCAGAGGGCTGTCTGGCAGGGGGTGGTGCAGGCACCAAGCCCTGTTGTGGAGGCTGTGCACTCACACAAGCTGCCACAGGAGTGCTGCCCTCACTTGCAGCAGTGGCAGCAGCAGCTTCACCCCAGTGAGAGTTGCAGCGCCGTAAATGAGCAGCGAGTGGTGTGGAAGCTGCAAGGTGTGCAGGTGGTGCAGCGTCTAGCTGTGTACCTGGCGCTGGCAATGAGGGCCACAGGCATCGGCGCGACAGCATGGGGCCAGTGTATGTCCACCCCCGCCACTCCCGCCTGCAATGTGCATCTTCACTCACCTGCTGGACAAGCTCAGATAAGCAGCATGCAGGGTAGCGTGCAACATGCAAAGTCATTCCAGGAACCTTTAATCTTGGAAGCTTGCCATGTCGACTCAGCTTGACCTGTCTAGGAGGATATCACATGTGCCTCCTCATGCCTCTGCAAATTAGTCAGCCAGCTGACTTGGAGTTGTGCTGCCAAAGTGGTGATCAGAAGGTCAAGACAAGTGCAGCTGTTTGCAACTTGTGCTGCTCAAAACAGGGCAAACTTGCGCCCAGCAGGACCAGCCATGCAATACTAAAACATGCACGATAGGGTGCAGGCATCCCAAACTTGCACACTTGCACCACAAGTGGTAAATAGGGCAACCAGTCTGATGACCTGATATTGCAGGACAGACTGATATGAGCGGCCCCTGTGGGCACGTCATTGTTGGCCATCACACGTATAGGCTGTGAGCATGTTGTGCCAATCAGATCTTGCCCATTCTGCTCATACACCATGGCAACCAGCCTGAACCTCTTGTTGCCAACATGGGTGGCTGCCTCATCAATGGAGAGATACATGTACCTGCAGGAGACATGCTCATCGCACGCCTCCTTTCTATTATACTCTGTGGTATGTTCTGTATTTACTCTTGCCACAGTGGCACATACACTCTGACAGCTGGACATGCAGGCACACACTGCTTTAGGCATAGGGTGCCAGATTGCATTCTGTACAGGCATGGCTGAAGCTGCCCTTTCCATGCTTCAGTGCAGCAAGTGTCTGATGCTTGAGCAACAACAGAGATGGTTGTTGCACTAAGACACCTCTAGCTAACATCAAGCTGATTTGACACGTTCAGGATACATATGCAACAGAGCATGCTCAATACACACATAGCCTTCTCCTGAACTTGACAAAGAGGCGCTGCTTCCTGCCTCAGGTTTGCATTGTTGACAGCCTGTGTTACGGACATGAGCTCACAGATACAGAAGTAGCATGCAAAACTGACTTGGCTTGCTTGGCCTTCCTGTCTGCTTTCCCTGAAGACGATGAAACAGGGTGAGGTCCATTGGAACGACGCCCAAAAGTTCCAAAGCGCTGCAGTGTCTTCAGCGTTGGGCCTGAGCACCCTTTGCTGCACTCATCTGTGCACAAACAAAACAAATGCAGTCAAGAATGCTCAGATGTCTTGGCCAGTCATTTGAATGTTTGACGCAGCTTGTTGACGGAATGGCTCTGGGTTGGTACTTCACGGTAGAAAGTAGTGCTGAGACGCCCGCAGGTGGCACAGTCTGCCATGATTGGTGACAGCATATTGCCTCAGAGCAGCAGAGAGCAAGCAGAAAGCACAGCAAAGCCATGCAAAGGTTTCAAAATACTTTCAAGCTTGAGAAGACTTGCTGCTGGCACTTGCTGTGTCACACGCCAATACAGATGGTGTCCCCACCTCGTGTCACAGGAGTCCACAGAAAGCTTGTCTGCCTGTCATCTACCTTGCTATCGCCTATTTGGTGCACAGGGTGGGCCTCCTCATAAACCAGGGAGACTGTGATGCTGATCATGTAGCCATTGTTCAGCCGCAACTGAAAAGGTACCTGCACAAACAGCACTTCTTCAGATTAGCTCTTTAGGCTACAGTTGGGTCTTGCAAGGGGCTGTAATTCAGGATGTTTCAGGCCACATGCAAGACTGTACTTGATAACATCTAGAAGACTAAACTCATGTCTGGAGCAGGGATTTAGAACAGAGTGCGCAAACCCATTCTATTTGTCATTCATTAGGTCAAAGTAGGGATGGTGACTTCAGCCAAACACTGGGAAAGCTGGTTCTGATGCAAACCTGATGGCCGCATGCAGGCAGCACAACTCCACTGTTGATATGTATGGCCTCAGTAACTCTTACTCCTGTCAGGCTGGCATCCTGCTCTGCCGCCTGCTGTTGTAAAATGAGCTCACACTGATTGTACGACCATCGGCCTTTGCCCAGCTTGTATGCTCTGCGATCACAATCAGCAAGACTTCAGCGCCCGACGGGACTAAAGTAAACGGCGGTCTGAATGCACGCTGTGTCATGTGCAGTCTGAAGTGTGTTCTGAAATTTTGTTGTAAAAACTGTACGTGTACACCTGGTGGTGCTAGTACTGCCTCGACAACTGCAGGCAGCACAGAACATCACTCCCCAACTTGCTGCAAACAGAGAAGCATAAGCGGAGTATGAATACTGAAGCGAAAGAGCAAAAATGCACAATTCTTCAAAGGGTTTCATAGGACCAGTCAGCGTACACAGATCAGGCACGCAGAAGCACACCTGATCTCGTCCCCAAAACTCTGGCTGCAAGCAATATCCTCACCAGCCATTGGCTGCACGTTTTCCAGGCAGCATTGACTATCGTTTGCAGCAGAAAAATGCATGTCCAGCAGTCACCACAGCCAGCTGATGGGGTTTTGCATAGAGGATCAACAGCGAACCTAAGCCTCAGAGCCCTCACTAGCTTCCTGCCATGCAATACAGGTCAGGCACCCTGCAGAGTAACCAGGTAGGAGTTTATGGCAGTCGGAACATTGCACCGACTTGCGCTTCACGTGCAAATAAGGACAAATTTTGCAGGCTCGAGTTGTCTGTGCGCCACGAGAAGGCTGTTGCATCACTCAGGTAACAGCCTGAAGGGTATGAAACGAACACGGTAAGAGCTAAAACACACTTGACGCGGATGCACGCATCCCGGGGAAGCTAACGTGTGCCGGGGAAGCTAACGTGCGATCTTCACGGTCATGTACACCAGGAACGGGACTGTAATCTACGGCTCAAACGCGTACGAGCAGCGCGATGTTGCGCCAAAGCTTATCGCGGTAGGGAAATACTCAGCGCAGCCAATCAGGAGCGATCAGCGGTCAAGCTTCAAGGGCACCTCCAGGCATCGTCGGGACGCCGTCAACAGCAATGCTTATTGTGACGGTCAACAATACCGATACAGCCAGACCGCTTTCTGAGTCGGCGGGATTTGGAGAAGCGATCAACAGTACAACACGCGCGCTCAAAGCGAGTGCACAGCGGAAATTGGCTTGCAGCAACACTCGCATTGAGACTTACACGCACATGCACATGCACATGATACAATTGGTAACGCAGGCAGTAACATTATTACTGTACACCTCATCTTGAGGTTCAAATTAGAGAGAGCGAAGCGTAGCGTGGAGCTTTTGAATGAGCATGCCGTCATGTGCAACGCGTTTGTCCGCCAAGAATCACTGAGTGAGCAAGCTACAATCTTTGCAATTAGAAGATCAGCTTCTCCCGTAGGGCAGTCATGTGCATTTTCATCTATCGTGGACTCATCTCGAGCCCCCCGGGATAACGCTTGCATGACGCCATATCAATGGTCACTGCGTTTTTCGTCATGACGTCATGACGAGCTTGTTGATGACCTGACTGCAAAGTATGTGCAGACAGCATGCTGCTAGCGTGCACGCCCAGACTGACGCCAAAAATACCTTGGCTTGCAACGTGCTATCTGCATTATAGGATCCAGAGATATGCCACAAATATGTATATTTGCCGAACATAGTGATATGCAAACGCATTGTGGGATGCCTGGATCATCGCGAGTCAAAGCCAGATATATACATATATATATATATATATATATGTATGTATATATATATATGTACAGATATATATACATACATGTATAACAACGTGTATGAATATGCACTTACAGATATATATATATATATATATATATATTTGTATAATATATAAGCATTCAAGCATTGGCTGTCACAGGGTGTTGCGTTTGCAAAAATGTTCTTCTACCCCTGTTATTCTTAAAGTTCTAGCTGTATTGTCGTGCAACCAGGTGCGTTGAGCACAGCTCCGTAGTGCATTACCATATATCTGATGACCATGCATGGCCTTACGGTTGGCCAATTCCCAAAGCTGCACTTGTCAACAAAGCTCGGTAATTCGTCGGGATCAGTGTTATGTATGAACATGTCACTGCAAACATGTTGCCAGGCCTGGGCTTTTCTAGGTGCATTGGTAAGCATTTATGTATATACTGATCATTAGCACATTCATCGGCAGCGTACAAGTATGCTTAGTATCTTGTGAAACCCGTGAATTTGCACCGCTACGTAGACCGGGTATACCCCGGTCTGCTCCGTCAGAGCATAGCACAGAAGGTACAGCCGCTTTTTTGGTTGGTGATTTTGCAATCGCGGATAGCGGAGGTCTTGTTGTGAGTGGTGTCTAGTTGCGCAACTAGACAGCGTGCTGTCTGACTCAGTGCCAACGGCAAATTGACATCAGGCAGGGCTAGAATTTGAGATCCAATTTATCAAGGATAAGGCAGGGCTAGAATTTCTACTCTAATCACTTGCAAGCATAGGTCGTGGCAACATCTGGAGCAATGTAGCGCAGTAGCTGACTTGTGCATAACTCACCCAAGCTGACTAATGAGTGACTAAAGCATGGTGTAAGTAAGAACAGCCAATCACGACAAACGAGTAGATCTAGAGTTGCGACCATAAATGGTCGCGCCTGCCGTGCCAAATTTTGTGCGGGGGTTAGGGGACGGGTGCCGGGGTCGCGAATCCGCGGTGAGCGGCTGAGTATCTGAGCGTTGTGCACTGAGTTGTGAGCCGTTGATTCGTTTGGAGGGCGGATTGGTAGTCAAAGTCAGGGTTCGACTGCCCGCCTAAATACCGCGCGGGCAGAGGCCATCCGGGCTTCGGGCGGACGGGGGTCGCCCTCCTAAATTGCCACAGTTAACTTGCCCACAAGTCGTGAAATCGGCTTAAAGTACTAAAGTTGGGGTATACCGAAATCCTGCCATTTTGGCAAAAAGCAACCAAACGGCAGGCCAAACACAGGAAACCTAAGGAATCTGGATGTGGTCAGCAGTCAACTAGGCAAATATATATATCAGTACAGTGCCACAATCAAGGCACGGCATGACATAGCCAAAACGTGTCGTCAGGTTCCAACAGTAGCTGCCGACGCAGCAGTATAGTCATCCCAAATATTATTATTACGTATTGCCTGCCTTACGCTTATGTTCCCAACCGTGAGCTGGCGCTCAACGTGAAATCACGGCTGAGCGGTGAAGCCTGTCGGTGCTGACCTGAGAGCAGCGGTTTCAGTCTGAATGTCAGGTCTGAGCTGTGCGCAGCGGTCACGAGTGATCAGACACAGGCAGATGAGACGTTGTTTGTACCTGAAAATAAAAGACATGAGCGGCCTTCAGCGTGCGCAGCAACTCCAGAGCGAACATTAGGTCAACCGACGTCCTACAATCCGTCCAGGTACCTGCCTATCTTGATTGTACTGTACAACCATTCATGCCCCTCTCAAGCCAGTGGCTCCTGCCACTTGGCGCCAGCCATTGAGGCCGAAGGTTGGTCCCAATATTGGTCTCAACTTAGGGTAAGATGCAAGCTGATTTTTGAGTGACTCCACATTGTAGTGCAGTAGTTGTCTCTTGTGATTTGTGAGCAACCTGCCTACCTTAATTGCTGTGACTTGCACACTTGCATCGTGCTGTGGTTGCTGCCTCTTGCACCTAGTTGTACACGCAGTATTAGTTGACCATATACCACTAAGTAGGCACATGCAGGCATCAAGATGTCGCTTTCAGACTTGTCTGGTACTTGCTGAAAGTGACTAGATTATGATCAGCAACTTTCAGCTTACATGTCTGATGTTACTTAATACATGGTTGAACGCTTTCAGCCTTGTCTAGAGGATCTTGCTTGCTAAAGGTGGCTAGAGTACGTACGATCAGCAAGGTCTAGCTTGCAGTGTCTGATCCTATCCACCAAAGGCTGAAAGTGCTGGAATATCTGATGTGCTCTGAAGCTGTCAGGAAGCAGAGCACTGTTAAAGCACTGTAGCTATGAAACACCCTGCAGAGCTACTGCAGTGTACAACCGTTGACCTAACTAAAATTGACCTAAACAGGCATACCCTGGTAACTACATGCTAACACCGGTATTAGTGTTGTACAGCTTATGTCATGGCTTGCAGCATGAACACACTGAGCCCGCATCTTGAGATCATGCCATGCCAGACATGTTCTTGTAGACCAGCCCAAACAGCTTGTTTCCCTGCATGGCTGTGACCAGCTTTACGTCCAGCTCTGACATGTCGACAGCCCACACTTGCTGTGTGCAGCTGCTCAGGCTGGCTGTCATGACATCTTCAGCTCAGCCGTACCTAACAGGGTATAGCTTGCACACTAGTGTACTGCCAGCCTGAGCGCTTCTGCATCTGCATTGATGACCCGCAAGAACTGCTGGATTCAGCTATGAACGGGCCTATGAACGGGCTCTTTGTGTCCGGCTGACAAAGCGCAGCTTGACATAGAAGGACACCCTGCAGTGAGAGCATGCATGATGTGTGTGCTGCACTTTGACTGGAATACACAGGCATCAACACGATTGAGCTCTGATGAGACTGTGCTAACACGAGTGCACTGATATGACTGCTTCCAAAGACAATTGCCAGCTGGCATCATCAAATGTGCGAAGGTGATGTGTGCTTGCCAGCTTGCTTTGTGAGGCAGACCTACATGGTACTCGCATTACTTACTAGCCATCATGCTGATAAAATAGATCAGGAAGACAACAGGACCCCACCTGGCTTTGCTGTTGTTATGCACCATAGACCATATCAGCTCATCGCCACGCTTGCGTGCCAGAGTGTAAGAGCAAAGCGCTACAGGCTTCAGCTTCTTGCCCATGTCTGTCAGCAGCCTGCCAGTGATGTCAAGGTCCACCCTCGGCAACCAACATGCACAAGCGCAATGCCTGCACAATCAAATGCTGCACACGTGTTGACAGTCAATATCAAAATTCGCGACTACGGAAAAGAAGAGATGGATGCTTATATGATTCAGTAGCAGATGCTTAGAATGGCATTCTCTAGCCACTGCAGAGCTGATGCAGCATGTGGTGTTACTTGATGGGCAGGCACTGCTGGATGCCATCCTTGATCAGACAGTATAACCAACACATGCCGGTCTTGACAACTCTGTTTTGTATGCTGCTGGCCCAACTTGACCTGGGGATTGCGAGTTTGCATTCAGTCAAGAGGTTGGTCATGTCAGTTGCAGTTGCAGTCATGCACAGTTCACATTATCTCATGCAGGCCTTACAGCAAAGGAAACAGTAAAATTGCTGCACAAAGCATTATATACCTGAAGCAGAGGTGTAGTCTCTAAATGGTAGATGCACGTCATTCATAAACCCCAGCACCAGAGCAGACCAGGAAGCTACAAGCCCAAGCCATCACCTTGCTCATGGTCTTTCCGTTCCTAGTGCTTTGCTCTGTGTGGACCTCTGACAGTCTTGATGGACAAACAAGTGGCATGCTGTTGCAATGGCTCCCACCCCTTGCAGGTAATCTTCACTGCAAGTAAAACGAATATTGTTGCTGCAGCAGCTGCCCACCAACATAAATTGCAGCATTTGCTGATTTCGGCAGAGCAGCACGGTATGTGTGCAGGGAAGAGGAAGAGGTGCAACTGTCACTAGAGTCTGCAACAAACACTCCAGGAGGGTCAGCAAGCAATTCAAGAAATGCTTGTGGTCACGGCCTACAAACGTGTCTCTATGTCATACACACTGAGTGAGGTTAAAAAAGTGTGCTTAGGCTGCGTACATGGTGAACAGCACCAGTCTGCTTCAAATAATTTGTGTCTGGGCCAGTATCATTCTACTTCCAGAGCCAGCAATGGACGGCAAGAAACTGAGCGGTGGGACGAGAGGTTATTCAAAATCGGATGTTCATGTCTGTCCCAGGACCAGGAGGTACGGCTATGGCACAAAACAAGCCTTCAAACGTGATCACGTTTCGGCTGCGTGCAGCACCGAGGCCCTCGGACCGAGGGTAACACAGCATACAGACCTCATGTGGTACAACCTGCTGTGAGACTCTTATATCTTACAAGCGAGCAGGCCTTGTCCCAGTCAGGGTCGCGCAAATGTCAAGGCAAAGAAGACGAGCGAGCTAGGGTTACAATTCCATCGTTAGATTTCCTTGAACATGCGCGCCATTTTGCTAACGCCAACTCGACAAGTTGTAATAGGTCTCTTGTCAATCTGCACCATTACGCCCGTCTATATAATGACGCACGCTTCTTTCGTGTGCGCAGAGTGCGTGCAGCAAACTGTCAAACGACACGTCCGCAGGCAGCCATTGTCTTTTGATCAGAGGGCAGATTCAAACCACCTTTGTACTGTTGGCCGGCGTGAAAGCGTGGGTGAGGAAATGCAGACGACTCGTGAGGCGAAGCTCTCGAATGAAAGCCGGCAGACAGCTGCTCTTGGCAAACCTGGCATTGTACAGAGTAGTAACTGCTCCTCCAGCCTAGGGCCCTGACAACTCAAGTTAAGGTGCCTGCCAGTTGACAGGCCATAGATGAGGCACGAGTGTGCCTGATGCAAGCACAGCGGTTTCGAGGTAATGCTTTTCTTCAGCTTCTATTGTCTACCTGCTGTGTCTTTGTACGTCTACAAGTAAGTCTGCACAAGCAGGCGCAAGGATCTGTCATCAAAAATTGCTCTGCTGTTGTTTTGCAGCTTTGGTTGTGGTCGATAGCAGTGTTTTGTACTGCAGAGTATGCCAGTGCTGGTGTCCATGTACTAGCTGTTCCACATGCACTGCTACCGCTGGGCAATTTTCATTTACGTCCACATATGTACTCTTTCCCTGTTATGTTTCTGTCTCCATCCTTCCTGCAGAGGTATTTTCTATCTTGACAATGCACCGCTTGCTGCAGCCCAGTGTAGATTACGCGCCACATGTTTGGCTGATTTGCAGTACTTTCCTGTAGAAACTGATACCTGTGTACTCATTTTCAGGTGGATCTTCCAGGTTCCGGCTACCAGTGTTTGATGCGTCAGCTTCTCTTGGTGTCCTGATGGACAAGAGACATGGCAGACAGATTCAACCAGATACGAGCATCACATCCTGTTGTCACTGCAGATCACTGATTTGTTCTTACGTAAGGGCAGCCAGTGCTCATTTGAGACTTTGTGACACATGTTAGCAGGCAACAAGGTCCTAGCTGTGCTGGCAGCAAAGTTGCATGCGACTGTGAGGCAAGTTATATCACCTTCTGACACATGTCAAGTGTACAGTTTTGTGAGCACACTGCTGCTGTAGCCACTTCACAATATGTTTCAATGCAGCAACTCACCAGATCAGCAGGAAAGATGTTGCCTTCAAGCAGCATATCAAAGCTGCCATGTTGACAGGGGTGATGCGTTGTAAGCTGCTTGGTTTGCTGCAGCTGAACGAGCTGCCGGCGATCCAAGTGGCTGGCATGAAGTTTTTTAATTTTGAATGGGACTCGTGTGAGCAAACTGCTGCCGACTTTGCACTGCAAAGAGTTGTTAGGTATGCTGCAACCATGTCTTGAGCTTGTTGATGACAGTTCAGTTTGGCAACCTGTTGAACGCATAAAGGGGAGAGTGCTGTCAACACATGTAGGCGTTGAGCTACCTTTTTAGACTTGTCTGGTGCACAACCTGCAGACCTGAGAGGTTTCATCAGTCACATGTCAGCAACTGCAAACCTGTGGTGCCAAAGTTTTCAGCTAGAGCTCAGACCATACTAAATACTGGGCTTTTCTTGCTGTTCAGCCACTGCTTGAGCTGCTGCTTGTCACTGCTGTTGCATTCACAGTCTCTTGCCTCATTCAGCAGTCCATGCAATACTGGCTATGCGCTGCCAGCTTCATTGTGTGTCTGTGATCAATCGTCAAACTTTACTATCATTGGCCAAGCACTCACCACACTCACATAATTTTCCCATAGGTGCGAGGAACAACATCTTGTGAGTGCAGGCAAGAAGAGCAGGCCGGCAGAGGTAACAACCACCATGTGCAAGCCTGCCAGCATGGTAAACCTTGAACTAGTCTGTTCAAGCATCTATGCCTGCTATGGAGGCTGGTATCACGCCAGACTTGGCTGGCATGTCCATGATGAAGGCAAGTCACAATGTGGTGCATGGGTGCTTGTTCACAATAGGCATGGCTACGGGATAGAATAGGTGTTATGTTGTGACGATGTGGACCCTGTGAAGAAACTTGGGGGTAACCTTATGACACACCAATGCAAACATATATACAAGCAACCAGTGGCCTGAGAATGCTTGCAGCTTGCTGGGACTGCGTGGTAGTGGCACCAAGCATTTCGTGAAACTAGCACAATGTATGTGCACAGGTACATATGCATGACGAAGAGCAGTATCTTTTCCCTTTTGGACAGCCCTGCTGTGCAATAGTAAGTACCAGTTCTGTCTTGCGACTTGACAGGTGTACACCAACTTGCATCTGTCTGCAAAATGTAGCTCTTCATGTACGACGAGGGCTATTGCTTTTGCAGTGAGCAGCAGTGCAGTGGTTGGGGCAGCAGCTGCACTGTTTGCATTGTAGAGAAGCTCTAGCAAACAACCTGTAAGTACCTCCTGTTTTGTAATTTCATTATTGGTGAATCTTCCTAAAAGGCTGGACATAGTTTGCTGCACTACAACAGCTTTCACAGCTGCAGAGCTGATGTCACAGTTGCAGATGTTTTCTCGCAGCTATGCAATAGCTTCTCAAAAAAAATACAGCTTCTACAGCAACAATTTGGGTGTCCAGCTGCACAGTGGCTTACAGGTGCACACACGCAGGTAAGGTTGCACACCTGCTGTGGAGCCGACGCAGCAGCTCTTTCAGCTATGAAGTTGTAGTCTCAGTTGTAGACTTCCTTCAGCCCAATGTCATCTGCCTGCTGTAAACACCTCTGTGGCCAAGTCAAAGCTACACTCTGTTAACTTTGACTGTTGTTTGCATGTTGCTGTATTGCAGGTGTAGTGGTATACTGCCGAAGTGTCATTGTGCGTTACAACTGCAACAACACAAAGCAGCTGACATCCGCCAGTATCCATAATTGCCAGAAAATTTTTGGGTTTGCCAATTGGACTATGTGAAGTAGATGTTGCTGCTCTGCAGTTACTGCAGAATATGCAGCAGCCTAATGAGTGCCTTTGCTGGCTGCAAAGGCTACGTTTTTTTTATAATTGCAGGGAGCAGGGCTCCAAGGCTCCTGCATCATCAGCTCTTCAGTCCAAGCTGCAGGCTGGCAAAGCTGGCAGGCCAAAGGAGGGTACAGCCAAGCCGGCCAAGGAAGGGGAAAGCAGGCAGGGAAGCAGCAGGCTGAGATAAACGACTCAGATGACCCTGACATGATCAGTGAGACCATGGACATAGAGGACCCTGAAAGGTTACTTAGCCAGGTACGGCCATTTGCCTGTGTCTCTGCATGTAGCATAGGTCGCTGGCTACTTCTGCAGTTCTTATGTCAGTTGCCAAGTAGCTGTGCTTTGCACAGGAACTGACTGATGTGTAGCTAGCTGTTGACATCCAAGGCAACTTCCAGACACACCACACCTTTTTCCACACATCTGTACATATTGTACCCACAAGGCAGAGGTGTTTGTATTCTGATGCTTGGCTTACAATGCTGCCCACTGAGCACCAAAGTCCTTCTTGGTTGTGCAGGCTGACAACTGGGATGGACAAAGCTTTGTGCATTGATGAGGTGTGCAGCGGGGGATGGCTGCCATCTGTGTGAAGAGGCACCATCCCTGAAAATCAGGAGCTTGCTTTAGCCTGGTCATAATCAAGCGGTACCGGTCATGCATTTTACTTCCTTGGCAGCCATGTCTTGTATGCAGTCTTTGGCTATGCTTTTTGCTATGGTGTTTGGTGTTATGCCCTAGGCATCCTGTAGGCTTGCTGCTTTCTGTTGCTTGCAATGTTTGTGTCAGTGCACATGCATTTGTGTGACAGCACTTGCCTTTCTACTTGTTCGTGTAGTGTGTCTCACTGAGTGTTGGCAGAGTGCACATATACAGTGTTTAGATCAGCGTAGATTTGCAGCCTAGGGGCAGATGCATTTTAGACAACCTTAGGTGCAGGGTAGCCAGTGCAGCAGGCAGCTTTCAGCCTGAATTTGCCTGTTTCAGACAAGGTCTAGACAGATCTGATGAGACTATTAGCCTCAGGCAGATCCTATCTGATGTAAAAGATATGATACAATAAGACCTGTCTGATATTGCACAAACAAACACGATCAGACCTAGCTGAAGTGGTCCAGATGGGACAGTTTCACCATAGATCAGACAGCGTTCAGCCGTGCTTTGCTCCCATAGAAATGACAGGATCAACATTCTGCTAAATGACTGTGTCTGAGCTCCCCATGTCTGGTTATGCCTGCCACAGTAGGGCTGAAACACACGATGTGCAAGAGGCAATGCACAAGTTGTCAAGTATGCAACAGCAGGTTCTAAGCATGCTTGAAAGGTATAGCCGTGCTGAGGTCCATCACTTCAACACATGCACGTACAGTGCGGTGATGGCTAGCAATGCATGCTCACCATGAATGCATGTACAGCTGATGTTTACTGGTATTGTTCCGGCCTGTGGTAACCTTGGCAGCATCAAGAAGCATACACAAGCACTTGCACCAGTCCAGCTGTTGGGCAAAGCCTGGACATCTCTGTACTTTCCTTAAGACATCATACAGAGAGCCGCGAACACAAAACTCTGTGGCAATGCTGTAACGAATTGGACCGAAAACAACCTGATTAAGTGATGAGACCACCAAGGTGTCTTCTAGCCTAATTTTCTGGATTGTATACCAATGTGACGCCACTACGTTACAAATGCTAGGTCGTTCAAGGCACAGTGCCATCAAAAAGACGACATTGGGATGCCTGAATGATGCCATGATTGCAGCCTGCAGGACAAGGAAGCCTTTGTGCTTGTTGCTGTCATAGGGTTTAGGCTGTTGTTTGCAGATTAGCCTACTATAAGGTTGTCTAAATTGCCATGCAATTGCAATGTGTTGCAGCCATGCGACTAGGTCACCACCAAGCAAACCATGCTCAAGATGCCTCAGCATCAAGCAAGATATTGGACATATGAAGTATGACACCTGCAAAGTCAAGTGTGTTCCCATACCTCGCGCTCCAGTGTCATGATCGCATCCAGTTCCTCTGAATGGATCTCTGTTTTATTTGCATCTACACTGACATCACTTGAAGTACTGCGTGCTGTCATTGGCAAGCCTGCTGTTGGCATCTCCTCAAGAGAGGAAGAGGCAGCTAATGACTTTATGTGGCAAGCTTTTGGGTGGAAGAATCTTGAGGGGCTGCGTCTTAGTGAGGCAGTAGGTTTTGCACGACCTTGGACAGTATCTTCACTGCAATGTCTGTATGCTGCCTCCTTGCCAAGTACACTTGAGACACAGACCGCAATCCTGACCAGGATAGTTCTGCATGCAGATGCTGAGCTTGTTGCAGGCAAGCACAGTACAGTGCAGGCCAAAAGTGAAACATGCTGTTGCTGAACAATCACACTGCAGCAAAACAAACAAGAGTTGATAGGCTTATGACTGCTCAACAACTTTTGCCAGAAAGAGATGCAAGTCCATGATGCATGATGTACATGTGTACTTGCAATCACGCACCTGTCCCATAAAGGCATCCCCAATCTTCCGTCTGATGTCTAATTGGCCAAATTCAGCAATGGGGCAGTGTATGCCTTCCATGGCTGCACGAGTGCCAATGCTGAGCAGGCTTCTTGAGCGACTGAGGTCGACAGGGCTTAGAGTGCTGCCAGGCCTTGAGCCTGAGGGATTCCTAGCTAGACTTTTCAACTTGCGAAGCAGCATTGGCTGATTGCTGTCTGGGTTCTATGATCGGAATGTTGATGTCTGGGATGAAACCTGACGTCCTCTGTGCAACACTGCTAAGCCAATACAACCCTAAGGTCAGGCAATGGCCCTGATGAAGATGACGCAAGTCTGCTACGCCTATGTCCTGTCTGGCTCCTGGAGCCTGAGATGCCTTGAGGTGGCTTTGAGCCTGAAAGCTTTGCTGACAGCCTGCAGAGCACCAAGCTGAAAGCCAGACATGTTGAAAAGACCTGTATCATAGTGCTCCTGCTGCAGCTCTTGCAGTCTGCTCAGGATCTTGTTGACTTGTCAGCAGTGATGCTGGCCCTGATGAGTATGTCAGCCTATTGATGAGCAGCTTCACGAGCACCAAGTCCTGCTGTAGTGCACTTCCTACGCGAATAAAAATGAGGTGTTGACCCTTGACTACGCTGATTTGGCTCAAAGACTGAAACGGACTGATCACGATCTGTTGCCGGTTCACGTTTGCATCTGACTGCGCAGGTCCATGCTGTTGGTGCATGCTCTGCCAAGGGGGGTTGTGACCCTCTGAGTGGGGTGATGTGTGCATGGGTGCGCAATCGTTTCCACTCTCCCCTACCCAGTGCCTCTCTTGTTCCAGACACAGGCTGTCCCTCACATCTTCCTCAGACACAGTACGCTGTTGCTGTTGAAGATATTGACGCAGCCTGAGTGGCTGTCTAGGAGCATCAGGACCTGCCATCTCCATGCTGGGTGAGCTTACCTCAACCTGGTTAATTGCAAGCTGCTGTTTTGCTGCATGATTGTACTAGTAATCATGTTCGTCAGTCTCAGCCAGAACAACACCAGAGTGCTTTTTGTCAGGAGGACCTGTTGCCCCAGAGGATTGCGCAAAGAGGCCACACAGCTGCTGCAGTATCTCTGCAGTGGTGTCAATGCCTTCCAGACTCCCTGTAATTCCCCATAACAATCATGTGGAAGATGTACCACCTGAGGGACTGATGCGCAAAGCAATGCTTTTGGTATACCAACAGGCTGCTTGCATGCATGCTCTGTTGACAAGGTCAAAACATATGCTGTGTTGCCAACTGCTATGTTGCCAGATGCTATTTGTACTTGCATGCAACAGCAATGCACTGCAGCATCATAATTCATATGAGCAGCCAAGAAGACAGAAGCAGTAAAAATGCAAGATTCACAGCATGCTGGTAACAGCATAGCCTGTCGTAGTGTGCATCTTTCAACCAAAGTGAAGAGATTGAGGTGAAAGCTGATTTTTCTGCACGACTGGTGCTCTTGTTTGTACATGGTGGCCCAGAGCTACTGTCCTGATCAGGCCTCTCAAAGCCTTGTCCACAGCCTCAGCAGAGGAGAGGGTGAAGGTTCTTCTCAGTGCAGGTACAAAGATGGCTGTGCCAGAATCGATTTGCAGGTCGTGACCTGCTCCAAGTAGGGTCCCCAAGTACGATGTATGAGCTTGCAGCATGAGCGGGCACTTTCCTGCAAAGATGCTGAGCACAATGCATGTGCTGTCAGCACAGCACAATAGTCCACCACCATTTGGCAGACTCTGTTGTGATGCTGACAGGGTTTGCATCGCACCTCATACTGTGGATTTGCTGATGTGAGGCTAATACATACATTCCTTAGATGCAATGTCGCAAATGAGACACTGTATGCACACTAGTTTGAATCGCGTCAGCAAGCAATGCTCTGTACAACATGTGCAACATTTCTGGTGATGACCTTTGGACTGAAAATAAAGCAGATCCTGAACAGACATTTGAGCAACAGTATGATCAGGTAGGTAAAACGCTGTCTTGTACGCACTTGAAATTCTGCTTCTAGTGAGGTGGTGTTGCATGCCCAGACAGTGCTGCTCACGTGCTATCAGGCTCTTGCTCTTTAACTTGCAGACTCCAAGCTTCTTGGCCCAAACTGTCCAAGTGTGCAGCCAACTTTCAAGTCTGTTGTTGACGTCACTTTTGTTCTGCTGAGTAAAGCAATGTATCTATACAGGATTTGGTGCCACATCCCTGCATGATGCACCAAGTCTTGGCAAAGACCAGCTCAGATCAAGTGATCTTCTGGCGCACAACCATGCGGCATGCCCTGAGGCAGCTGTAGAAGCAAGACTCAGCTGCAACATGGTGTAGTGAGCAAGCCAGGAGCAGACTGGCACACAAAAGCTTCCAATGTCTGCGTGGAGGCGTTGACGCTATTCATGGGCTGAACGCTTCATGGATTCACACAATTTCACAGGCGCCCCTCTTGGACCGTGCCATTCGAGTTGGGCTGCATATCACGAGACTGTAAGCCACACCTGTATCCGCTGAGTTGCAAGCTGTACAGCAGACAGGAGAGAGGCATATAGCTCTGAGGATGGCTGAGGCTGGCCTGTAGTACAGTTTCTGCTGTAAGTCGGTTGCTCGAATGCCAAGACGGCGACTAAGAGCCAGAGACGCGACAGCACCGCTCAGTATGAGCGTTGCTCTGTTTGACGAGACTCTGAAGTTCTTGTACAGCTGCTTTGCCTTGCTGGACCCACAACAAGTAGGACGCCGGCAAGGACGACTGATCCGCATGCCTCAGGTGTAGTCCCCTCTGAGCACTTGACTTTGAACTGAGAACCCTTTGATCCGCAAATTACCCTGCGGCTGGCTGGTTCGCGTGATTACCTTGGTGAGCGAAAGTACGCAGCTGACAGACTGATCAAAGGCCGCGTCAAGCTGCTGCACGGGACGATGGACGCCGACGAAGTCTCTCTGCGACCCTTGTCCTTACGGCCTGGCGGCAAGTCAGCAAATCCATTCGCTGGTTTTGGCAAAGGAGCTGGTTTTGCAGTCAAGAAACAGGTAGAGTTGCTCGGGTTTGTCAGTTGAACGTGCGTTGCTATGGTGAGCACGAGTGAAGTCAACTGTCTGCAGGTGCAGCAAAAGGTTGCCGAGTACGAAGATGAACCAAAGAAGCCTGCCAGTGAGATAGTCAGATATGATCGGGAATTCTTGCTGACATTCGCTGAGGTACACAATGTTTAGATTGCGTGGCCCAGAGTCGCATCTGCAATTTGCTGCTGAGATCTGATCTCGAAACCTTCTGCAGAGGTCCTACCCACCACCAGAGGAGATTGCCACTCCCGCAAATGCGGAGCTCCTCATTGATGATATAATGAACCCACAGCAAACAGATGTTCAGCGTCAGGTATTCAGCTCGTTATGGCTCATGCCACTCATCAATCACAACTTCTATTGCAAGTTATCAGAGTGGTATTTATGGTTCAGGTAGAACCAGAGCAACCAGACACCAGGGATTGGCGCTCTCGTACCCAATTGCCTGCACAGCCAGAGGACCAACAAGTCAGACTACCTCAAACAGATGCTAAGGCTCAAACACAGCAACAGCCACAAGCGCCTCAAACTGCTCCTCAAGCACAAGCACCACAGCGTCAGAAGCCAACAGCTCAGCAGCAGCTTTCAGGAGCGCCACCAAAAGAAACAGTATGTCTTAGAACTATCGCTGTCATGGCAACTCCAAACTGCGTTCATTGGCACAATTTGCTGAACATCTTTCAGCATATCATGCTTGTGTGCATTTCTGCTTGGCAAGGTGACTAACTTATGTGTCCAACATCAGGGTCATTTGTCCACATGTATGTGTTTGCAGCTGCCTGAGCAGGTGTGGCTGTCTTACTGCAGGATGGCCCTGCTCCTCAAATACAGCGTGCAGCAGATGTTGGCCGTCAAGCATGGGCTCCCAACACAGCTGGCACTGTCTCTGGCCTGGAAAAGGTACACTTCCAGTTGTCTCACTCATACTTTTGGAGGCAGTGTATGGAAAACTTGCAGCACCGCATCTGTATGTTAGAGCACCAGTCCTACTTTGAACAAACCTGTAAGTTTCAGTGAACCTGTGCTTTGCAAGAGCAGCTGCAAAACCCAACACACCCTGCTCTGAATTGACAAGGCAGCGGCCGACAACTAATGGCTGCAAACAGTCACAGGTTTCCACTGCAACTTGTTGGTTGTACTTTGCCTTGTCTGCTTGCAGTAATGACCGCATGCTATCTGTCAACATTGTGCAGCTTTCCTTCAAGTCTCTTGTAGGTCTTTTGCCAAAGATGTTTATGCCTGACACTTCAATTCCAGTCTGCATCTGCAGGCTACAAAAGCTGTCAAGGGAACATTGAACAAGCTGACTCCAGAGAAGTTTGAACGGCTTCTGCATCAGCTGGTTGATGTGGTCACATCTGCTGAGATCCTTCATACAACAATTTCACTGGTGTTTGAGAGCGCTGTGGCTCAGCCTACTTTTGTAGCAATGTATGCAGACCTGTGCGATCGTCTGTCCAAGGTGTGTTTTCTGGATGTATGCAGCATCTCAAGCATGCATGTCGACAAATGATGGTCTTGCAAAGGCTATGATAGGGGATGGGCATCCAATGTCTCATCGCTCACGCTGCGTTGCATTGCCAACTTAGACATGCTGAGACCTAAGGTCTCATATCAGCAATTGATTTGCCTGCTCTATGGAGACACGACTTGTGTATGAGTACCTTGTCAGTCCTGGGATTTCAGCATGAATAACGGTTGACCTGAGTGTGATGTGCTGCAGCAACTACCCGAGTTTCCTCCGCCTGAGGGTGAGAGGCGGCCAATGTCCTTCCGCCGCGTGTTGCTGAACACTTGTCAGGAGGAGTTTGAGGGTGCTGCTGCTGCTCGTGAGGTGTGTACATGGCAGACTGTTCCCCCACACATGTCAATGGTCTGTCTGAAATCATGCTGTGTGCATCATGTCATCTGCCTGTATGCAATGCAGAACAGCGGTTTATCATGTGCTGTCGCGTGGTCATCTGGTGTGTAACAACATCGTTTCAACTTTTTTGTAGCATCCCATGACCTGTCACATTGTCATGTTGCTGCGTTGCTCTGGTCATGTCCTTTACAGGGCCTTGATGTAACATGAGCAACTGTCTGTTTTATGCTGGGTTGTGGCTCATCAACGTGTTTGTATTGCTCCAGGCAATTGAGCAAGTGCCCCAGGAGCAGAAGGACTCCGTGACCAGGACTGCCAAGATGCGCACTTTGGGTAACATCCGTCTCATTGCAGAGCTTTTTAAGAAGAGCGTGGTACCAGAGAAGATTGTGCACATGTGCATTCAGGACCTGACTGGTGATGCCAAGCATGAACCCTCCGAAAACAATGTGGAGGTAAGCCACACATCATGGATCCAATCTTTCTGGCACATGCTCCTCCTATTGGTAGTAATAGTTGTGCTGGTCACATTGCAAGCACGCTTTAGAGCAAACTGACAAGCCATGCAAAGTGCAAATCTCCAGTGATGTCATGCTATAGAATTGTGTAGAACGGAGCCAAAGAACATTTGGATGCTTGAATAGTTTGTGTGGTGTGTTGTCTGCCCAGCATGACCAGTGCTTGAACAAAGTATTGCATGCAGGCTGTTTGCGAGCTGCTGACAGTTGCTGGTAAGACCCTGGACTCAGCCTCTGCACAGAGCAAGCAGAGGACATCGTCTTATTTCAGCGTAATGGAGAAGTGGATGGTGAGCAAGACGCTGCCCAGCAGGACACGCTTCATGGTGCGGGATTTGATCGAGCTCAGGCGCAGCAACTGGATTCCTCGCAGAGCTGCACTTCAGGTATGGACTGATTTGAGTGCTCTTGATGTTGGACCCAGATCTAGCTCAAGGCAAGCAAGGCTACGCTGATTACACTCAAGCGGAGAGATTTGCATTAGCATATGGTTACCAGCCCTTCCCTGCTGTTGTGCTGCACATCAAAACTGTGCTGCAGCATGTTCAGCAGTGTGTTGTCAAAGTTGACGCTGCCTGGTACAGGGCTTCTTGTCTGACCTACTACAGCAACCTTCATAGCTAGCCTCTGTTGTATTTTAGCTTGTGCAACTCTGATGCCTCTCACTCTGTACGCAACTCAGTCAGTGTGTTCACTCAGCATTCACTTTTGCAGCCTTTGCTGTACAGGCCAAGACGATAGAGGAGATTCATGCAGAGGCACATGCAGAGCTGGGCATGATGCCAGCCACTCTTATCCCTGCCCTGGAGAGCCTGTCAGCCCTGCCACGCCAGGCTGCTGATGAAGTGGAGCTCTTCCCCTCCTTCAAAGGAGGTAGGCAGACCATGCTGTCTGGGCACCTTGGAATAGTTTACAGCAGTCATGATCTGCCTCATTGTGACTCAGCCTTGACATCAACTCTTCTGCTTGCGCCTCATGTCATGCCCCCTGCCTTTGCCCCCTTGCCAGCTTGCCACCTGTTCTTGATGGATTCACACAAATAGTGAGCTTGCAAGTCACATGTTGATTCAGGTGAAGATTGGCAAACAATGATCAGGAAGGGGTCCAACCAAGCCGGGGGGAGTGCCTTGACAGGTGACTGGAAGCCCATGGATGCTGCCCCTCAGCCTGAGCCTACGCCCCCTGCACCTACCCCTGCTGCCCAACCTCAGCCAGCAGTCTCCAGGTTTGCCACCCTCTGGCTTGATTCAAATGCACGGATACTACTTTATCCCCACCTGCATATTGCCATTTCTTTTGCAGTTTCTGTTGTGGTCTCTACTCAGGCAGCTGTCGTCTATACTTGTGTACATTGATGGTCTTATGACCTGACTGATCATCTGCTTTCGTCAACACTGTGCAGCTGACAGGTCTTGTGGTCCGTGTATCACACAGCGCTGACTTGGCATACAATCCAATCACAATCATGTTTCATGTCGTGCAGTAACGGCAAGACTGAGCTAACAGAAGAAAAGAGGGAGTTGCGGTGTCAAGGGCTCTTTGATGAGTTCCTGCAGAATATTGATCTTAATGAAGCTGTCTTGTCTGCGCAAGAGTTGGCAACGCCAGGTACGTAGCACCCAAGTCTGTTTGTACCTCAGCTTCTATGCTTTGCTGATGACCTTGCAGTTTGCCTGCCCTGGTGAATTGCCACATGTAGTGGATCTGTTTTGTGTAGTTTGTGTAGAGACCTTCTTATTGCCAAATTCTTCATGTCACTTTTGGAATCTACCGATTTATGGCAACTTGAGAGTGGTGACTGCTATGCAGAGTTTGTACCAAGAATGGTGCAAATAGGCATCAGCAAGTTGTTTGAGGTCACAAGAGAGAAAGATCAAAGCTCCTTGGTCACTGTTCTGGTGGGGCTCCAGACCAAGGGAGCACTGTCAGCAGAGCAGCTGCTTGCTGGCATTAGGAAGTCCACAGACCAGCTGGAAGACCTGAGGTCAGCTTGCTGCTTGGCCACCACACGCGCACCTTCCATCTCAGCCATCAGCCAAACTGCATTTTGATAGCTGCCATGCTGTCACTCGGTTGACTCACTGCAAGAGCTGTTGATTGTATGAAGTATCTGGTTGTGCTGATGCACCTGTCTGAATGACCAGCTGCACATTCACACGGTGTGAGCCTGACTGTTACATCTGTCTGATCTCTGTGCTTTGCATTGCTGTTGCAGGCTTGACATTCCCAAAGCACCGTTGCTGTTAGGGCAGCTGTTGGGAAGAGCAATAACAGAAGGTGCTTTTGGTGATGATGCCCTCCAACAGGTCTGCGAGCCAATTGAAGATACTGAGGCCAGAAGAGAGTTGCTGGCACATGTTCTCAAGACGGTGCAGGTGTGCTGTGCTGGCTGCTCACTGGCAGTTTGCTTGACAGCACATGTAAAGCTTTTCTGGGTGTGTATTGACTCTCTGAGCTGTGCTGATTACTTGGTGGCTGTGTTGCAGAAGCAATCTGGGGACGATGCAGTGAAGGAGTTGAGCAAATCCAAAGGGCTAGACATCAGCAAGCTTTTACAGGGGGACCCTGAGTTCGACTCACAGCTGGAGAGTAGCAAAGATTTCTTGAGCAAGCAGGGGCTTCAATTTCTACCTGTCTGACCAGCATCGTCACACATTCACACTCCACATCTCTGGACCATCATTGTTGCAGAGGTCCAAGTTTGAGAACTAGAACTGAATAGCTTTGCATACTTACATTACTTTGTTGCTTGTCGCAGGCATGCCATTGATAAGGTAGTTCTTTGGCTACATGCCCTGGAAAGACCATGTTAGCATGTTGTAGTTTGATGCAAGCATTATGTGCATGCATCACGTGGCAGATGCCAAGTCAGTTTTTTTACCAATCACGGCATGGCAATACTGTGTCAATGCGGACGTTCAATTTCACGAATAGATTGCGACAGTCAAACAAAGCATTTCACAGATTACGTCCATACACCGGCGTGTGGTGCAACAACCATTGTGCAATAAAAAGATGCTTGGGGACCAATGCATAACGTGTGTGCATTGGACAGTGAACAATATTGCATTTGAGACATGCTGCACCTGCTGAGTAATGAGCAACCGTATATATGATGCCTGTGGCTGATGTGGGCAAGCCATTCGGCAAAGTCTGTAGCCACATGCAGAGTAAAGCATTACTGGGAAACAGGATACAAAGTACCAGACAACATTCCTTTCTAATCTAGGTCCCATGAGATAGGAAAAATGCAACCCCAAGTATCCTGTCAAAATGCCTTGAGTGCCCAGAAAGACTGCAACCAAGACATGTGCCAGCTCAAGGCGGTCTGATTTTGCCTTGAGCTTGCACTACTGTGGCCTCACATGATGCACAACTTGAGCTTGCACTACTGTGGCCTCACATGATGCACAACGCTCGGCACTTCCCCTTGAAACTGCACGACAATAAGGGACAGTAATGAAGTCTATTTGGGAAACGACAAAAGCAGTGAACATGATGCAAAATGTATAAGGCTGCACCGAAGTGGGTGTGCTAGCTTTCAAGCAGATCAGCCTGTTTATGTACCTCTCTTTGGCAATCGCCATACGCAGACCCTGCACCAAAACCAGCTCCAAATGCTGTTGTGGCTGCCCTTACACCGCCCCCTCCTGCATTGAAAAGCTGCAAGAGCTGAGGAAAGTTCAACAATGCTCCTTGGCTTGGTGAAAAGCAGATTTACGGCAAAAGCTCACTCAGCACCACCAGAGCAACAACTCCCGCAGCCAGGCTAGAGTATGTTACACGCCTCAGCGTCAGATCAATGGATTTATCCCATTTCTCGTCGATGTAATACTCGACTGGCCGGCTGTCAGACCGCGACTGACGTTGATGTATCCGGTCCTCGCTGCCGGCAGGAGACTGATGATCAGGCATGCCAGGCGTGTCTGCTATGTCGCGCCTCGCTGCTGATGATGTGCTTGGGTTCTGAGGGAGCGTTTGAGTCAAAGTGCTACAACGCTTGATGCGGCTAGCGGTTGCGCGCTCAAAAATTGCTGTCAGTCGCGGATGGGTGTGGGCAAAGAAGTATGCAACAGAACCTGAGTCAACTCCATACTTCGTTGCCCGGATATTGACAGCGGTAACCATCGACCTTTGCCAAGAGATTTGGAATCGCGCAAAGCAATTTTGATGTGCGTAAGTGCTGAGGCACGTACCGTTGTGCATTCTTAGATCACTAGCAGGCCTCGAGTCTACTTTACAGCTTCACTTTAGTTCCAGCGTAAGACGCTCGCCATGTCTTCTTATATATAGTGTTTACCGCCTTCCGTCTACTCTGTGACTGTACATGCCCAATGGCATGCTGTCAAGGCGGATCGTCGTTGCGTCAGACGGACAGGCAAAGTGAGTTCGGTCACTGATCTCTGCAGATCCAGACAAGGGTAGCTCAGTGTCGAAACTGCTGTTGCCTTCATGGTTTTCTACCGACTAGCTCAACTTTTCTGTGTTCTGCAGCAAGACGATCAGGGCTGTGTGGTGCTTTATTGTGAGTAAGCTTTACAGTGTCAAAGGTGACAGAAATGAGTCATAGCAAAAGGTCAGATTTGTTTTGTCAAAGAGGTTGCACAAAGCGTGCTGGTCAAGTGCCAATGGTATTCACAGCATGACAGCCACAGGAATTCTGGACACCCTAAGCAGAAGTGGACACATGAGGAAGAGCAAGCACTAAGAGTGGGAGTTCAAAGGTGCATAACCAAGCCAATGAGGCTGAACCCTCTTGGCCTGGCACCGATCTTGTCGTGCCTCAATGCAGCTATGGTGTTGGAAAGTGGCGCTTGATCCAGAAAGATGATGTTTGCGGTCCAGTCCTTGCCAACAGGTCAAATGTTGATTTGAAGGTGCGATGGGAAGCACACAAATCGGCTCTGCCATAATCATGGTTTGAGGAAATGCTGATGCTTGAGTTGCTTGAAACCTTTGCTTCATGTTGGTTCAGGACAAATGGCGCAACTTGAATATGGAGGCCAAAGAGCGGGAAGCTGGTATTGGAGACACAGATGATGACCCTGAATTCAAAGTGAGCACTGCATACCTGCATGCCTGTTCTCCGTCATCAGTCACACAAGCAAAGCCTGCTGGAGTATCCCAACAGTTGTGTCGCTTGAGCAACAAGCAGGCTCCACCTTTGGCGTTGCTGTTGGCGTAAGCCAGGCGCAAGAATGGCTTTCTTGATATCACATCAGTCTGGCCCCATGCTCTAGCTACTAGCAGCATAGCCAGCTTGGAGGGCCAAAGTGTCCAAACATACTTTATTGGTTCTTACAGAGGGAAGTGAACAAGCGCAAGAGGAAGAAGAGAAGTAGTGTGGAAATGCCTTCTAGCCAGGAACCACCCCAGGTACCTGTTCCTGCTAGGATGTGCAAAGCTGTTGCAGCTTTATGTGCAAGAGTAAGAATACATTGCAGACTCATGCAGCCCCTCATTCCACATGAGTCAATTCTCAGCAATCGTTTTGCATCAAGCAGCCATCTTTGACACATAACTTCATGTGCACTACAAACACAGCAGTACCTTCTTCAGACAGCAGTATCTTCTTCAATGTACCAGGCCACCTGGTGCAGGCATAAAAAGATTCAGCCGCTGCTTGAGCTGCAACAGTAGGCAAAACGCATGTGTATATACAAGTGTGCTCACTTGCTAGACGCAGGGTAGCTTTGTATGTGCAGGCACAGCATGCGGCCATGTCACATTCCCCAGAAGAAGAAGACATGGAGCAGGTGACGTCAGCGGCAGTGCTGGCAGAGGAGGTGACAAGTGCAGGGGAGAGGCAAAGTTGGCCTCCACCTGGCTCCCTACATGCTGCCCAGCCGAATTCCCAAGACTCGCCCAATGTGTCTCCCAACAGCAAGGGAGGACCAATGTAGGTCTTTTGGCCTGTGCATCAGTTTTCCTGTTTCAAGCTCTTATCCAAGTCTGCAGTAATGTAATTGCAGATATGGCATGGCCTTCAGTCAATAGATCCTCGATCTTGTTCACCTACAGTACGGCATCATGTGAACTGAACATGGCAGCTCAAATTTGTTGCTGAGCAGCCTTGAGAAGCACTGAACTTAGAGCCTGCCTGTTTTTGGTGTAGCGTGGATGACATGGTAGTAGCAGCAGTGATCAGCTTGCAAGATCCAGTGGGCTCAGGTGCAGACGACATTTGCACCTGGATAGAGGTGTGCAACTACTCTACAAGGGACTTTTGTTGCATCACAACCCTCTTGCACAAACACTTACATAGTTCTCCTACATCACATCTTATGCAAAGGCAACCCCAAGTTGTGGTGGCAGCTCACATTAAGCTTCATCACCTTAATTTACGATCTGCTGACCACAGCAGCACACTTGACATAGGCTGCCATGCTGCTTACAATTGTGTCAGCAGCAGCATTTTGTCTCACACATATGACACCCTGTTTATGCTATACAACGCAGGAACACTATCCAGCAGTAGACCGGGACAAAGTCAAAGCTGTGATGAGTGACATGGTCCAGGCAGGGAGGTTGCAGCATGTGCTGAATAACCCGTCCCTAGTCAGGATGGGGGGAGTTATCAGAAAGCTGGAAGAGCAAAGGGGCCTTCCTGGCTCTCTGCATAATCAGGACGAGCACGAGGGCCAGAAACAAGGCAATGGTGTTATTGATGACAAGGTGCAATACACAGATTTACCAGCATCAGCACCAGCCCTGCTGTTATGCCCTGGCCTCAAGGATGCAGCAAGGGACCAGCAAAGTCTCGCAGACATGCATACTGCAGCTGCTTACTTGCATGTGTTGCACCAACTTTCGCAGTATGCTTGACAAGGATGATCTGGCAATGCATGCTCATCCCAGCAGTTGGTGGTTTGCCGCAACAAATTGGCCATATGCAGGCATGTGATGGGATGAACAAGCAGAAAAACAGATCAACATATATTACATTACAGTTTCTATCACCAGGGACTCACGCCATTGCATTGTTGCATTGCCTATAGCAAGACCAGCATCGTATGGCCAGACATCAACGCTGCAGTCTGATATGTCTGTGTCTAGCTGAAGAGCGACTGATTGTTTGACAGATGGTGGCGGACCATGCCATGCTGGCAGCACAGGCAGTGGCAGACGCTGAGGAAGCCTCTAAGAAGGCCAGCAGCTTACTGCATGCTGCCAATGAGCTGGAGGACTTGCACCACCGCACTCTTCAAGCCAGGCATGGTGCGCCTTTGCCTAGGTTCTTGATTGCACCTGTCTATTGCACACCTTGTTGTGCAGGTTCCCGCTCAAGCAACATCTAGACCTGTGTGCTTCTGGCCACACTATTGGCCTACATGCCATATGGCTGTGCCAGCCAATGCTGAACCAAGTGCATCTAGGCGTGTTCAGCCACACAGCTCTGTCACTGCTCTTCCATGAATGACACATACATGTAGTGCAGCAAAATCATGACTTTCAAGAATACAAGATCTGCTGTCAGGACGCACGTAGCACATGCACCTGCTCAGACGCCTGCCATAGTGTGTGCAGAGTGGCCTTGCATTGAGGGACCTCTCACGAGTGTGTCTTGATACCTACGGGGCGCCGTGGAGCAGCTGCAGGCGTACTAAGCTCAGCTGTAGCTTGTGTTGTCATGTAACATTGTAACATTGATGTTCTCAGTTGAGTCACAAAATCATTGACAATTAAAGCTTTAAACAGGAGAGTGCAACAATTGTTGTGAAGGTGCATGGCACTGCCCACTGCCAGGCCTATCACATTGTTGAATCGGCTTTGTGCTAGTTGTTCCCTTCCAGATCCTCACTTGCTGCCCGTCGAGGATGTCAACTTGAGTCTTGGCTCTTCTGCATCTGGCTCTTCTGCATCCTCTCACCACTATCAATCTACATTGCTTCAGCAGTACACATATCCAGGTTGGAGTGCATTGCCTGGGACCATGTAGTAGAAACAAGCGAAACGACTGTTGCCTGAACAAGTGACAGTGAAGAACATACCTTCACATTTTAACTCAACGCAATGTTGGCATGCGGCAGTGACTTGCAAATAATATATTCCACAGTGAGCATTGACAATCAGGAGTCTGATGTGTTGGTGTGCTTTGACACTGTGCAACATTTGTGTGGTGCACATGCACCTGACAGCTGGTACAGAAAGATATTCTTGTAAAGCCACGCAACCGAGAATTGAGAATAATTGAAAGCCTTACAATGAGTGAATAATACATTGATGCTGTATGCTGCGAAGCTGCGGCACAACACTGATGCTGTGCAAAGTGGTGTTATTGCTGCGCAAGCAAAAGCATGGGGTCAGACGAATTTCTGAAATGATCGGAATCACAGCAGCATATAGGCTCTATATGGAGCCTCAAGGTGGTTTATGAAGAGAGATAAGCCTTTCCGGCCTCTTAATAGGTGACATCTGTGTACTCGACTGCCTGACCCGAGTAGTGCCACTGAACCGCAGAAGAGGGAAACTGCAAGAACAAGACTTACCCAGAAGGTCGGGAGGCCGACGTCTTCAACAATTTGACACCAGGCCTTTCACCAGTCTCTGCGAACAAGAGCAACCGAGACATATTTCTGGATACTCAATGACTGAAACTCCCATTTCGGGCCATTTGGAAAAGAAGAAGTATGGTCATGTATGCTGGGCTGCTTTTCGCAGCTACGCCATCAACCATCATGTGTGCATAAATGGGATTTCCTAGTTGATTGACCGTTCTTACGCCAAACAACGATCACTTTGACTGAGCGCACATGTGATTTGGGGTTCACGGCACGAAGGCATGGGGCTGTGGATGTCAAAATTGCTGGCTCTTTTTGGCGAAAAAGAGGCGAGGATCTTGGTGTTGGGATTAGACAATGCCGGAAAAACAACAATCCTGTGTGAGCCATCAACTGTTGGCGAACGTGTGTGCTGCAAGGCTGTGAAACACTTTGATTGAGCCTCACTCTCTCTGATTGCAGACAGGCTGCAGGTAGGCGAAGTCGTCTCCACTATACCAAGTAAGCCTGTTGTTGCTCAAAGTACAGCTCAAATGCTCACTAGCATTCAGCCTGCACTTGGCACTTTGCAGCTATTGGATTCAACGTGGAGTCTGTCACATACAAAAACATCAAGTTCCAGGTGTGGGACCTGGGAGGTCAGACAAGCATACGCCCGTACTGGAGATGTTACTACCCTAATACACAAGCTATCATCTATGTGGTAGATAGCAGTGACACTGAAAGAGTAGGGACCTCTCGGGAAGAGTTTCATGCAATTCTCCAGGAAGAAGAGCTCAAAGATGCTTTGTTGCTGGTGTATGCCAACAAGCAGGTGAGCGCCCTACCCAAATGAGGCTGAGATGTGCAGGTGCAGCAATGGAAGCCTGCTAGTTGCTGCTACTGTGCTTGTAGGTTTGTTTCAGAGCTTCTGCCAACAGTAATCAGGATATAGTCTTGACCAAGACACAGTGGTTGGCTCAAACAAATCCTTCTGCATTTGCGCACCTTCAAGCTATTTATTGTCCTGAACCAGCGCTGTCTAGTTCCCCTGACGCAGCTTTGTTAAAAGCCCATGACCAGCATGCTTGCACAGCCAAGTGAATGTCAAGAACATGCACATGGTGTTGCAGGATCTGCCTGGAGCACTTAGTGATGCTCAGGTAGCTGAGGGTCTTGGTCTGACAGACATCAAGAACAGGGACTGGTCTATCTTTAAGACGTCAGCAATCAAAGGGGATGGCTTGTTTGAAGGGCTAGACTGGTTGAGCAATATGTTAAAGACGCGGCGATAACAGCTGATGAAAGCTAGGTTGCCAGATCATTTTCAGACCCCACAGGCCTAGTGACTGCTTTGTAAATTTCATGCAAAGACATGGAGAAACATGTAGTACTTCAGACCAATCACCACAGATGATGTAGTTGAATTGAAGCCAATTTTGTGGCTCTGCGCCTGGTGTTGCTATCATGCAGGTATAGTGCAGGTGTGCTGATCTGCACAGCCTAGGAAATTTGCGTAAGCCAATACCCTGTGTGTTCTGTTACCTTCGAAGAATTTTATTTTAGGTATAACCACTAACACAACCTCCAATCTCAGCTCTACATGCATTGTGCTTGCGCTTGTGGCCGGCTGTCGGGACTGTCAGCCTTGCCCCAACAGTCAGCAACAAACGCCATGAGTGCTGCCTCAGCAGCTTTGCAGTCAGCGACTCTACTCTCCATGGCTGCAAATATAGCCTCCGAGATGCGTTCCAATGCATTGCGCAGCCTAATACAACCTTGCTTGACTGCATACTGTATCTGATGCAATATCTCTACGATCCAGACATTTTACCAAGCTCTGAAAATTAGTGTATCCTTGGGGACGTGCATTTGAGATCCAATCTATCCAGGAAGCCAATACACTAGCAACCAACCAAAACCGTTTGCTACTGAGCATCTGACTTGCATCAGCAATCAATTACATTATGTTTAGACAGTAACATGGCATTTACAGCAATGACATAGCACTGCATGATCTGTCTAGACTTCCAATATTCAGATCTTGGCTGCGTTGTTCACCACACACTTCAGACATGCTCAACTGACGTGCACTCAAGCTTCTCTGATCGATGTCACTGTAATTTGATGGCATACCGCCCTGACAAAACTGGCTGTGACAATGAGAAGGGTTGCAATAGGCTAGTGCAGACGCTTGACTGGCAAAACAGCCAGTATGAAGCTCTGAGATGCCTTCAGCTGGCAACTTGCTTGCTAGACCATTAGAGTTGTGCATATGAACAGCATACGATGACAAAGGCTCAGCTACAGACTGTCTGCTCCAGTGCTGGCGCAACGGCATGTCACCAGTGCTCCTGCTGTGCTCGCCTGGACTCCTGCACATAACGCACTGCACACTCTCAACCCAGAACCTCTTCTGCTATGTATATGAGTGCTTGCGTATGTATGTCTCTGCATGTGCCATGCGCATCAATCTCACACATTCAATTGCTTTTGATGTAGACACAGGAATGCAACCAATACAGGGAGATACACAACAACTTACTGCATGTCCACATCTTGGCTTGACGATGGCAACGCACACTCTGTGGAAGCATCTGTGTCAAATGCAAGATCAGGAAACGGTCGAATCCCACTCCCAGAGCAACCCATGCTTTTTTCATCTGAAGAATGCATGTGCATGGAGCGGCCCCGCTTTGAGAAGCCAGCGACAAGAAGAGTAGGAGTAATGGATGGCATGGCAGATGGCAGCTGACTCAGCTCTGCCAACTCAGCCCTGGCTGGCAGTTGGCAAGGCCTCTTGCCTTGAGACTGGGTAAGGGCCTGCTGCAACACCTTGCAGGATGGCTGTTTCTGTCCCATGGTGAGCGCCTCAAGTGGGGAGAAGTACAGGGCAGAGGAGATGTGCCTGAGGAGTGCATCCCCGCAGGAGACAAAATGTCTCCATCTAAGCTCAGCAATGGAGACTGACTGGATGGAAGGCCAGGAAGTGAAGTAGATGAGGAAGGCTCTGATGACTCCAAGGGCTTGATGATGCAGAGGGGAGGCGGAGGGGTAATACGTGGGGGTCTTGGATACCTGACTTGAGGGGTGGACGAGGGACTACTCTGCCAGTCCTCATCTGCATACTTTAACCTGTCAGCAGGTTTTCAACACTTGACTGTGCTTCACCTGGCCTGATGTGCTGCAGCACTCTCTCAAGACTTATGCACTCAACTTTGCAGCGCACTCAATTTTGCTTGCATGTATAGCTGCAAGAGTGCTGTATTCTTCCATGCAAGCAAGAGATCCACTGACGGCATGGGCTTATGCCAGCTTTGCTGCTGCTATGAGGGGGCTTGCTGATGCAAAAAGCATCTCACCGCTGTGTAAAGTGAAAGGGGAGCTGGGGTATGAGGGGGCTATGTCCAGCTTGGCCTGGAAGTTGGTCTGTGGCTGCTGTGCCATGGCGTCTGATGGTGTGTGCCGAGCTGGCCTGGCTGTGGAGAATTGCACAGGAATGTCAAGCTCTTGCACCTGCATGGCACATTGTCGGCACCATGTTGGCACTGCGTGTATCCATCTGGCATCTTGAAACATGTGTGTTGAGGGTGACTCAAAGTGTCCCTACAAGCTGACATGCAAATCGTTCTGAAAGTGAGAACATGCCCCCATCTCACTCATGTACATCTCAAGGGATGTGCAATGTACATGACATATTCTCTGCGTGGCACCACTGCAGTAGTTGAGCTGCCTGTGCATGGACGTGTGGCGTGATGCAGTATATACCTGGGCAATGAGCTCTTGCGCAGTAGGGCGGGCCTCTTTGTCAGGCTGCAGCATGCATTGTAGGGTCTTCTGCAGCGCTGTTGACCTGCCTTGCAGTACCACATGGCCGTAGTCATGGGCTGGCCCTGTTCTGGGCAGTGTTTCACCTGTGGCCAGCCATTTAGAACATCATGCATCTGTCCCAGACAGTCACATGTGTATCCCACTTACAGCTTCTGACATGACGCTGTGACATATCTTGCACAGACGGCATGTCAAGGCAGAAACTCAACGGCAGCGCATGTGCACTTCCATCAACATGAATGTTCTGCAGTTGCATACACAGCATCTTGAATTGTTTTTTCTGCAGCTACATGCACAACATCCACTGCTATTAGGCTGCAAGCAAGGGTACTCGGCTCATGACCGCATACTGCCTGGCTGTGCTGCAGGGGTGGCATGGTCATGGTGCATCAAAGCAATTGCAGCTGGGGAATGAAGGCTAGCTGGGTTCCAAATGCTGTTTGTGTCGCTCCAGGTGGAGTCTGGTCGAGTCGACAGATCATGAACTTCTTGATGATCAGGATGCCAGCAGTCCAGTCATGCTTTGACATGCGGATGCTAATTGAAAGCTGTGATTGCTCCTCGTCATGAGTGTTGCATCCACATAAAGAGCTGTGCTGAAAGAGAAGTCACCAAGGGGACAGGGCAGCACAGCTCACCTGTGGCACATTCATACAGGGTTGCACCAAGACTATAGATGTCTGCAGCAGGTGTGGGCTCCACATGGCCATTCAGCAGCTCTGGTGCCACATATTTGCCATCTCCCTCTTCCCAGTCCTGTGTTGCATGCACACACTCAGCTCTCATAGGCAGATACTGTGGGCAGAATATGGTGGCAGATTGTTCAGCCTCTCATCTGAGCGTAGCAAAGTTGTTGTTGCTCTATTTCCACAGCAACAGCTTGCGCTTACTTCAAAAGCAAGGCCAAAAGCAAGGACCTCCTACATGGAAATGTGCATACCCACTGATGCCTCAGCACTGCAAGCCCAAAGTCCCCCAGCTTTAGAGTGCCATCGGCATCTCGATATATGTTGTCTGGCTTCACATCAAGATGCAAGACTCCATTCGCATGTAGAAAATGTAGACCCTGCAGCCAGTGCCAAGTCATGTGTAAATACAAGGGAGCAGGCGTTTTGACTGCCAAAAAGGCATATGCGCCTGGGGCCAAGATTCTGCAGACAATGCATAGACACAAGACAATGCTGGGTGACAGCGCGTACACATGCAACGTACACATGCGCACTGAAACGATGCTCTGAGACGAGATTCACCTGTGCCATCTCAGACAACACATACCATACTTCCTCCTCCGATAGCAATTCATCTGCTTCCTCCAACTGCAAAACACAACAGTGTGTGATATTCAGCCTTGGAGACATGCTGGCAGCTCCTATCTGCCAGATCAATAAAACAGGATGAGGCAAGATTCGTGACCGTAACAGCCTGCAATCTGGCAAAGACGACATGTAAAGCGGCTCTTGCGGACACTTACATTGAGTCAGCATTGTGGCTGGACCTCCACTGCTTTGATCTACGTCTATGTCAACTAGGTCACTTAGCAGCTGAGTCACGTACCTCGAAAAGCAATTGAGCTAGGCTACCACCCTCGCAAAGCTCCATCTGGATATTGAAATGTCCCCCCTGCTGCCATGCTCTATACTGTCCAACAATGTTCTCGTGAGCAGGCAAAGAAGCCACTGCCATGATTTCATGCAGGCACCTGTGAACGTCACAACCTGTCAGTGATGACATGCCATAGTGTGCAAACAATAAACTGTACAATGAGTTGGACTGGTAGCATCAGATACGTTCGCTACCTCTGCCGGTGAGCCTTGGAGCTGAACTTTCTGGTAGACTTCTTGATGGCAAAACAATCATAAGTCCGCTTGTGACGCACTCTGAAGACCTGCAGCAACAAAGTCTTATGAGCTTCAGTTAACGATCCGGTGCTTTGCCAAGAGAGGTAAGTCGCATCTGTAAGTTATAAGCTCCTTATGTCACCTCACTATGTGGTGATTTGCCTATCAAGCCCTCAAAGACAAAGTGGTCCTCAAAGGTGAAGAGATCTGGGCATGCTAGGCTTGGAGTCCTCTGCAGCTTTGTGGCCACCAGGACCTGGAGATGAAGGATTGGCATGGAGGCTACTGCATGTTCTCAGCACACAAGAGCTATTCTTGCATACATACCTTGTTGTCAGTGAGAGAACTGCTGCGGCTCAGCAGGCTGGATCGTACCGTTATTCTCCCGTGAGGCTTTGGCCTCGTAGGCGAGGTCGGGCAAGCAGTCAGCACCGGTCTGATCCCTTCACCTGAGCCACGACTGTCTGTCGAGAAACGCTGACAGCTGGCGTTGAGTGGCAGGCCGCTCTTTGGTGGAAGCTTTGACAACGAGGGGCGCTGCTTGACCACAGTCTCAGGCGAATCTATTGACAGAATGTCTAAAACGCTGAGGGGGGACTGGTTGTTATCGCTGTGTTGAAAAGGTTTCACCATCATGTCTGACCGCAAGTACTCAGCAGCAACACGTAAGCTCTCATGCAAAACGACACTTTGCGATTCAGCAGTCACGATCGCAGCGCCGGACTTTGACGTCACCTTTGCACGAAGTTGTTAACCATGATCAGCAAATGGGCTGTTTTCGTTTGTGTTTTGAAAGACCAAACCCTAGCTACTTGCAGAGGGTCACGTGGCATTGTACACGTCGTGTCGGTGGTGAGATGAGTCTGGATGTGAAACTTGGCTCAACCCGACTAGACATGGCTCACAGCTTTCTGCCAAGTGGCAGGCTGAGCAGCCAAAGGCATCTATGATACAGCTCTCGTCAAAAGTGGTGTCCAGAGTCTGAAGCAGGTCTGTTTTAGACTATTGTAGAGCACACAGCTGCCGAGCTATTCGATGCTGCGACTC
>JAABUP010001012.1_pt1 | contig 60353 bp, 57 predicted proteins | sample 5559201 | NCBI WGS metagenome assembly JAABUP01 (sample SAMN10711887, study PRJNA513373) | rock metagenome | isolation source: Antarctica rocks | place: Antarctica | reverse complement strand
TCGTTGCTGATCGAACACACGTCGATCGGGGCGCCGCTGGGCTGGGCGATCTCGAGTTCGTGGGTGTCGCGGTGGGTGTCGGCGCCGACCACGGCGTCGATGAGTTCTGCCAGCATCGGCATCGGCCAGTGCTCCCTTCATCTGGGACGGCGGTCATGGTCGGCGCCGGCCTGGGAAGGGTCACCGAGCGGCATATCTGTGAGGAGTCACGCCGTGAGGCGGACAAGCTTCTGTGAGGCCAACTGGTGGGCCAGGCCGGCGCCGGCAACCCCGACGGACACGTCGCCCGAAAGGGCACGCCGCGGCGGCCAGATGTAGCGTGAGTCACGCCGAGATCACCGGCGCCGAGCCTGGTGGTCCTCCCTGCCGGAGCACCGCAGCGACACTCACAGATGTAGCGCTTGAGACAGCGGCGGATGATTAGGGCGCCATTCCGGAAGTCTTGCACCACGATCACAGTCGTCTTCCGAGGGCGGCCATGGTGCGGATCGTGGCGCGAACTGGAGTCGTCCGCGGCCCGAGGAGCAGCTCAAGCGCCCGACGGCCGAACCATAGTCCCTGGTAGACGCCGGGGCGGACGCGGACGGGGACCCTTCTAATCCTGTGGTCGCAGGTTCGAATCCTGCCGGGGGCACCAATTCGCTGGTCCGAGGGGCTTACCTGCCTGAGGCGACCGAGGTCGCCGCGGCCGCGGGCCGGGTGGGGACCTCCGACCCGGGCCTGGTCCACCATGAGCCCATCGGGCTCGGGCAGGTCCACGCTGATGCTCAGTGCCTCGACTCAGGCAGCAATTTCCCCTCGCGGGGCGTTCCTGGTGGCGTCTCGCTGGCTCCTCAGGGGTGCCGAGTCCCGAGCCGGACCGCGGCGGCGAGTCCGGCAGCGAGGGCGACCAGGGCGGCGAGGCCGAGGAATCCGCTGGCCAGGCCGATGACTGCGCCGAGACCCCCGATCAGCAGGGGGCCACCGGCGTCGCCGAGCTCGCGGCCGATCTCGGCCGCGCCCATGGTCTGGCCCAGGCGCTCGGGCGGGCTGGCGGCGGCGAGGGCGGCGAAGGCCACGGGGGTCACCACCGCGGTGCCGAGCCCGATGACGGCGGCGGCGATCAGCAGCCCGGCCAGGTCGGCCAGCAGGGCCGGGACGGCGAGGCCGGCGGCGGTAACCATGAGCCCGACCGTCAGGGCTGCCCGGTCGCCGAGCTGGCCGGCGTCGCGCATCCGACCCACCAGAGGTTGGAGCGCTGCGGTGGCGGCCAGGACCGACACCGCTGCCCCGGTCGCCACGGCGCTGAGCCCGGCGCCCGCGCCGACGACGGGCAGGAAGCCGACCCCAGCGAACAGTGCCGCGGTGGCGGCGGCCAGGGCCATCGTGGGGACCAGGAAGCCTCGGTCGCCGAGCCGTCGGCCCAGGTCGACCACGGTCTGGCGGCGGCGAGGCAACGCCGGGAGCCAGGGCACGGAGACGGCGGCCCACACAGCGACCACGACGGCGAGGGCGGTCAGGACCACGAACAGCAGCCGGTACCCCGCGACGTTGATCAAGATCCCGCCGAGCAGCGGACCCAGGGTGTAGCCCAGGCCTTTCCAGGCTCCGTAGGAGCCGAAGGCGCGGCCGCGGCGGCGGTCGGGGGCGAGCCGGGCGATCATGGCTCCGGCGGAGGGGGAGAACGCCGCAGCAGCGGCACCTTGGGCGAAGCGGGCCAGTCCCAGGCCCGCCGGGTTGCCCACCACCACGTAGGCGGCCGAGGCGATCGCAAAGCCGGCCAGCCCACCCAGCAGGACCGGTCGGGGGCCGATCCGATCGGCCAGTGATCCGAAGACCGGTTTGAGCAGGACCTCGGCGCCGTCATAGAGCGCCAAGAGCACACCCAGCGTGAACAGTTGGGAAGCGAGGCCACCCGGTGACGCGGCCCCAAGGTTGGCGGCGACGCTGTGGGCGCCGAACGCGGTCACGAAGCCGGCCGCGAACAGCGGCCGGATGACCGCCCCCTCGCCGGTACGGGAGCCGGTCGACTCGGTCGGTTCACTCATCGCGCGGCGCCCGGGTTGCGCCGGCCTCGCCCCGACGGCGACGGATGCGCCACACGCCCCACCTCGTACCCGACGCTGTCACCCACGGTCACCATCATCCCGACCAATACGACGTGGTGGGCACTCGCTGTCAAGCACCGGCTTTCGTGACGGGCTCGGTCTCCGTGGGATCGGAGCCGCCACCAAACCCGGTGCGCTTCAGTGGAACCCCACCGCGCCCCCGTACCTCAGTCCACGAGCCGACACTGCGGCGGTCGTGGACGGCGGCGACGGCGGCGGCGATGGACTCCTCGGGCCCGCCCGATGTGTCGACGGTGTGGGCCTCGACCCAGGGGTCGGCGTCGAGACACATGACGGCGGCCACCAGGGGTGTCGCGTCGGAGGCACTGCCACGGCGGCTCGTGATGCGGGTCGAGGTGACCGCGCGGCGGGGGCGGTGCAGCGTAGGGCCGTGAAGCGGCTGTGGGTGCGCTCGGCCAGCGTGACGGCCGCGGTCCGACGGTGGGAGGAGGTCCACGACGCGTCGAGCACCACGGACTCGCCGCGGGCGAGGAGGTCGGCGGCCCGCCTGAGCATCTCGGCGTAGGTGGCGTCGGTGTGGGACAGGGCGTAGAGGTCTTCGCGGTAGCCGGCTCCCGCGGGGGCGAGCGGATCGAGTCCGGCGAGCTCCTTGCGGATGCGGTCGCTCGACAGCACGGTCATCCCGAGGGCGTCAGCAAGGCCACCGGCGACGGTGGTCTTCCCGGTTCCGGGCAGGCCGCCGACCAGTACCAGCCGGACGCGACCGGCGGCCAGGTGCTCGGCGGCGAGTCCCAGCAGGCTCCGGGCGTCGTCGGCTCCCCCGCCGCCCTGGTCCGCGCGGAGGCACGTGACCATGGCGCGGACCGCGGCGCGGTAGGCCACGTGATGGTGGTGCAGCGCGACCGGCGCGGGGTCCGCGCCGAACTCGACGTAGAGCTCGAGGAAGCGTTCGGCGAGTTCGCGGGAGCCGAGGTGTTCGAGGTCCATCGCCAGGAAGGCGGCGTCGTCGAGGCCGTCGACGAAGCGGAGCCGGTCGTCGAACTCGAGACAGTCGAGGACACGGGGGCCGTCCGGGAGGCAGAAGATGTCGTCGGCGAGGAGGTCGCCGTGGCCGTCGAGGATCCGCCCCGCAGCGATGCGCGCGGTGAACAGGGCGTCGCGTCCTGCGAGGAACTCGGTCGAGGAGAGGCAGACCTCGTCCACGACGTCCGCGTCGAGCAGGGTGCCCGCGAAGCGGCGCAACCCGACGTGTACGCCGTGCCAGCGACGCCCGGCCGCGATCACCGTGCCCTCCGCGTCGACCTCGGGCCCGCGGTGCGCCCCCGCGTGGAAGGCGGCGAGGAGCCGGGCGATGGCGCGTAGATGGTCGTCGACGGGTTCGCCCTCGCGCACGAGTCGGGCCAGGCGCGTTCGCGGGGACATCCGTCGCATGACCACCAGGTGCTCGGCGACCCGGCCGTCCGGGGCGAGGACCTGGGAGACGCCGAGGTAGGCGTCGGGGCTGAGGCGCCGGTTGAGGCGGACCTCCCGCTCGCAGGCGTCACGACGGCGCTCGACGGTCGTGAAGTCGCAGAACCCCAGGTCGACGGGCTTCTTCATCTTGTAGACCCGATCGGCGGCGAAGAACAACGCCGCCGTGTGCGTCTCCCGGACCTCGGCGGAGAACGGGACGCCGTGGTGTGCCGACGTCTCGGTCGAGTCGGGGGTGCGGGTCACGGGGTGGGCTCCTCGAGGGGCGGGCGGGGGTGGCCCCGGGTCCGGGGGCGACGGGTCGTCGGTGAACCCGGCCAGCACGGCACCGACGTCAGCTCCGAGACGCCGGACGCAGGCGCAGTCGGCGCCGTGGCACGTCGCGGTGCCAGGCGAACAGGTACTGCAGGGACAGCTGGTTGACCCGGAAGTCGTGCTCGGCCTTGATCCGGTCGCGCTCGGCCTGGCGGTTCTGGGAGAGCAGCAGCAGCGGCGCGGCGTACGCAGCCTGGGTGGAGAACAGCAGGTTGAGCAGGATGAACGGGTAGGGGTCCCACCCGGAGCCCCAGGCCACCAGGTTCAGCCCGATCCACACCAGCACGATCACGCTCTGCGCGACGATGAACGCCCAGGACCCGAACGACGCGCTGACCCGGTCGGCCATCCCGCTCACCGGTGGTCCGGTCGTCGTAGCGGATGCGGTTGGCCGGATGCCGGTACCGGGACACTGGCTCGACTGCTCCTCTCCTCACGGGACGAGCCCCCTGCTCGACCGGGTGATCGGGAGCCCCGCACCGGGGGGGCCCGTGCCTTAAACCCCACCAGGAGCGACCCCACGTTGGCGGCGATCTGGGGATCCTCGCGCGCCGCGACGACGAGGATACGCGCGGCGGCGCCCGGCGCGCAGACGTCCCGGTCGCCGGACCGACCGCCGTCGCCGGGAGGAGCCTCGTTGCGCCCCGCGTCGACGGCGACCAGCCGGTGGACGTAGACGTACAACGCATCCTCGCCCTGACCGCCGCGATCTGACCAACGACCACACCAACCAGCCGGTCAAGCGATTGCTCCTGGCCTACGCTGCTCAGCAATGCGCAACGGCGCCTCACCACCGCGGCGGAATGATCACATGGTCGGCTTGCACCCCAGCGCTCTCCCCGGGCCGTCCCCGCTCGTCGCCACCCCAGGACCGCCCGCCCAGACCACACGGCTGCGGATGCGGCGGCCACATCAAGGGAGCAACCATGTCCGAACACTCCGCCCGTGAAGCGAGCGGGCCTGCCGCCGGGGCCGGGTCGGTCCTGGTCGGCGTCGACGGGTCCGAGGGCTCCCGCGCCGCCCTCGACTACGCCTTCGACGAGGCCCACTGGCGGGCGCTGCCGCTGGTGGCCGTCACGGCGTTCGAGCCCCCCGATCTCTGGATCACCGTCGAGGGCCTCGTCCCCCCGGCCGAGCAACTCCATCACGCCGCCCGTGAACGGGCCGAGTCCACCATCGGCGCGGTGGTCGCCGCCCGTGTCGCCCGGGGAGCCCCGGTCCCCGAGGTTCACCTGCTCGTGCGCTCCGGCCCCGCCGCGGTCGTCCTCGAGACGCTCTCCGCCCAGGCGGTGCTCCTCGTCGTGGGGCACCGCGGTCGCAGCCCGATCGCCAGCCTCTGATCGGGTCGGTCGGACTCAGCGTCGTCCTGCACGCCGCCTGCACCGTGACCGTCGTCCACGGTCGCGACGACCCCGACTCCTGACCGAGCCGCGACGACCAGCGCGCAGCGGAAGCGTGGACGGGGACAGCGTCGGTCGCGTAGGACAGACTGTGCCCCGACCGGGAGCCGGGGTGCCGGACGCATGGGCGAGGGAGTGGCCATGGCGACGATGTCGTTGCGTGACTCGATGTTCCTGATGGCGGAGTCGCGGGAGCGCCCGACGCACGTCGGCTCCCTCCAGCTCTTCGAGCGTCCCGAGGGGGCGGGTCCGGACTTCCTCGGCGACCTGCACCGCCGTCTCGTGACGAGCGACGTCCCTCCGGCTCGGCTGTTCCGGCGCCGTGCCGTGCGCTCTGTGGCGACGCTGGGCCAGTGGGCCTGGGAGGAGGACCACGACCTCGACATCGAGTACCACGTGCGGCTGTCGGCGCTGCCGCGCCCGTGCCGCATCCGGGAGCTGCTGGAGCTGGTGTCGCGTCTGCACGGCACCCTGCTCGACCGGCACCGGCCGCTGTGGGAGGTCCACCTCATCGAGGGCTTGGAGGGCGACCGGTTCGCGGTCTACACCAAGATCCACCACGCACTCATGGACGGCGTTACGTCCATGAAGCAGCTGCAGCGCGCACTGACCACCGACCCGGACGCGCGGGGGATGCCGCCCACGTGGACGGTCGACCCGCGACCGCCGCAGTCGGAGCGCTCCGCCACCGAGGTCACCACGACCGGCGGCTCGGCGCTCCCGGCCCCGATCACCGCCCTCGGCTCGCTCGCGACGGGGGGATGGCACGCGGCGGAGTCGGCCTTCCGCACGACGACCAGCGCGGTCGGGGTCGTCGGCGCGCTGGCCTCGTCGCTGTACCGGGGCTTCGCCGAGCGCGACGTGACGCTGCCGTTCGAGGCAACGTCGACCATGTTCAATGTCCCGATCACCGGGGCCCGGCGCTTCGCCGCCCAGTCGTGGCCACTCAAGCGCATCCAGCGGGTGCGCGAGCGGACGCACACCACGGTCAACGACGTCGTGCTGGCCATGAGCGCGGGTGCGCTACGGCGCTACCTGCTCGAGCACGACGCGCTCCCCGAGCGGCCCCTCGTGGCGGCCGTCCCCGTCTCCCTCGCCGCGGGCGGGGGGACGGGCAACCAGCTCGGCGCGATCCTCGTCGGCCTCGCGACCGAGGAGGCCGACCCGGCCCGTCGCCTCGAGCGCATCCGCCTGAGCGGGGTCGCGGCCAAGCAGAACATCTCCGACCGCGACCCGCTGGCCACGGCCGCGCTCAGTGTCGCGGTGGCGGCGCCGTTGGCGCTCGGCTCCGTGCCCGGGCTGTCGTCGGTGCTGCGCCCCGGCTTCAACATCATCATCTCCAACGTCCCCGGACCGAAGGAGACGCTGTACTGGGAGGGGGCGAAGCTCGCCGGGCTCTACCCGCTCTCGGTGGCGTTCGACGGGCAGGCGTTCAACATCACCGTGACCTCCTACGGTGACCACATGGAGTTCGGGCTGACCGGCTGCCGGCGCCGCGTGCCCCACCTGCAGTGGATGCTGACCTTCCTCGAGGAGTCGCTCGTGGAGCTCGAGACCGTCGCCGACTCCGTCGACGTGGCCCGCTGAGGGCGCGGCCCGGTCAGTCGCGTAGCCGCGCGACGACGTCGCCGAGCGCGTCGTGCACGTCCTCGAGCATCGGGAGCCTGCGCTCGTAGATCGCCGCGTCGGCGGACGGTTCGAGGGTCTCGCCGACGCTCGTGCGCTCGGCCGCCGCCGCGAGCGCGTCGGGGCCAGGGGGGATCAGGCCCACGCCCTGCATCCCGAGCAGCGCCGCGCCGAACGCGGAGCCCCGGTGGCCGTCGGGGAAGGCGACGGGGAGCGCGAGGGCGTCGGTGAGGACCCGGCGCCACCACGGGCTCCGGGCGAACCCGCCGGTGGCCCGGACCTCGTGGATCGCCATGCCGGCCTCGCGCATCGAGTCCAGCACGAGCCGTAGCTGCAGGCAGACGCCTTCGAGGAGCGCGCGCACGATGTGGGCGACCCCGTGGGCGCGCCGCAGGCCGATGAGGATCCCGGCGCCCGTCGCGTCCCAGTGCGGCGCCCGCTCACCGAGCAGATGCGGCAGCGCGAGCAGCCCTTCAGCCCCGGCGGGGACCCCGGCCGCGGCCTCGAGGAGGTCGGAGAGCTCCGCATCTGGGCAGAAGGTCTCGCGGGCCCAGTCGAGGACGACGCCTCCGTTGGTGACGGCGCCGCCCACGACCCAGCGCTGTGGGGCGAGCCCGTAGCAGAAGACGCGCCCGCGGGGGTCGACGCCGGGGCGGTCGACCGTGACGCGCAGGGCCCCGCTCGTACCGATCGAGCACGCGGCGACCCCGGGACGCACGGCCCCGACACCGAGATTGGCCATCGGCCCGTCCCCGCCGCCGGCGACCACGAGGGTGCCGGTGGGGAGACCCCAGTCGTCCGTACGCACCTGCCCGACCGTCGTGGTCGGTGCGACGAGCTCGCCCAGCCGTCCGGCGTCGATGCCGGCGAGGTCGAGGGCCTCGGGGTCCCAGGCCTGGGTCGCGAGGTCCATGAGGCCGGTCCCCGAGGCGCTCGATGTGTCGGCGACCCGGGCGCCGGTGGCGCGGGCGAGGAGGAACTCCTTGACCCCGCCCCAGGTCGCCGCGGCGTCGTGCAGGCTCGGACGTTCCCGCCGCAGCCACGCGAGCTTGACCAGAGGGCTCATCGGATGGATCGGGGTTCCGGTGCGACGGTGCAGGGCGAGCGCGCCGTCGCGGCGGCGCATCGTGGTGGCGACGTCGGTCGCGCGGGTGTCGGCCCAGGTGATGAGGGGTGCGAGCGGATCGCCGCGCGCATCGAGGGGAAGCAGGCCGTGCATCGCGGCACTGAACGCGAGCGCGGCGACCTCGGTGCCCGCGGGGAGGGCGGCGACGGCCTCGCGCACGGCGTCGCCGAGCGCGTCCCACAGCGCCTCCGGGTCCTGCACAGCGGCGCCGGGCTGGGGCTCGTCGAGGTCGTAGCCCGCCTCCCCCGAGCCGTGGGCGCGGCCGTCGGGGGTGTAGGCGACGACCTTGGTCGCGGTGGTGCCGACGTCGACGCCCAGGACGACGCGGGACCCGGACGAGCCCGACGACCCGACAGACAACGAGGCGCACCACCCTCCACGCTCGTCGGACGGGTCGAGTTGGGCCACATCGTAGTTCTCGTGGAGCCCTGGTCGCCGACGCGGGGTGTCCGGCGCCTCGTGCTGCGCCCGCCCGAGGCGGTGACCTACTGTCGCGTCCGGAGGCGTCAGGGTGCCTGGTGGCCCCCGCGGTCTTCAACACCGACGTGGCCGGGTATCTCGGCCAGGCGGGTTCGATTCCCGTCCGCCTCCGCCATATCCGTGCACGCACGCGAAGGGTTCCCCCGCATGGGTGTCCGCACCTGGCTGGACCAGTGGCCGCTCGTCCGGCAGGCCGCCGGTCCCGACCCGCTCGGTCGGGGTCATGCGGTGCAGAGCCCCCGGACGGCGACGGCCTTCGCGTCGCGCACCGACGCCGCCGACGAGGTCGTCAAGTCGATCTGCCCGTACTGCGCCGTAGGCTGCGGGCAGAACGTCTTCGTCCGCGACGGACGCGTCACCCAGATTGAGGGCGACCCGGACTCCCCGGTCTCGCGCGGGCGACTCTGCCCGAAGGGCTCCGCCTCGACGTCGCTGGTGACCTCACCGAGGCGGGTCACGACGGTGCGCTACCGGCGCCCGGGCGGGACCGACTGGGAGGACCTCGACCTCGACACCGCGATGGACATGATCGCGGACCGCGTGATCGACGCCCGCGCCCGCGGATGGCAGGACCATGACGAGGACGGGCGCGTCCTGCGGCGCACCCTGGGCTTCTCCAGCCTGGGCGGCGCGACGCTGGACAACGAGGAGAACTACCTCATCAAGAAGCTGTTCATGGCCCTCGGCGCGATCCAGGTGGAGAACCAGGCGCGCGTTTGACACAGCGCCACCGTTCCCGGTCTGGGAACCAGCTTCGGCCGTGGCGGCGCCACGAGCTTCCAGCAGGACCTCGCGAACTCGGACTGCATCGTCATCGAGGGCTCGAACATGGCCGAGTGCCATCCGGTCGGGTTCCAGTGGGTGATGGAGGCGAAGGCGCGCGGCGCGAAGATCATCCATGTCGACCCCCGTTTCACGCGCACCAGCGCGGTGGCGGATCTGCACGTCCCCTTCCGGGCGAGCGCGGACATCGCCTTCCTCGGCGGGCTCATCAACTACGTCCTCACGCACGAGCTGGACTTCCGCGAGTACGTCACGACGTTCACGAACGCCTCCGAGATCATCGGTGCGGACTTCGTCGACACCGAGGACATGGGCGGGCTGTTCTCCGGCTTCAACGCCGAGACCGGGCACTACGACCCGATCAGCTGGCAGGTCGAGGGTCGCGCGGAGACCCCCGCCGCGGGCGGGCGCGACCACTGGGAGCAGCAGCTACGCGAGCACCATGCCGCGCAGACCTCGGACACCTCCGGCGGCGCCGGCCACGGTGCCGCGCAGCCGCAGGACATCGTCCGGGACGAGACGCTGCAGCACCCGCGGTGCGTCTACCAGGTCCTCAAGCGCCACTTCTCCCGCTACACCCCCGAGGCCGTCTCCCGGGTGGCCGGGATGAGCGTCGCGTCGTTCCTCGAGGTCGCCGAGGCGATCACGGCGAACTCCGGTCGGGAGCGGACCACGGCCTGGGTGTACTCGGTGGGCTGGACCCACCACACCGTCGGCGCGCAGTACATCCGTGCGGCCGCGATCCTGCAGACGCTGCTGGGCAACATCGGCCGTCCCGGCGGCGGGATCCTCGCGCTGCGCGGGCACGCCAGCATCCAGGGCTCGACCGACATCCCCACGCTCTACGACCTGCTCCCGGGCTACCTGCCCATGCCCGACGCCCAACTCCACTCCGACCTGCGGTCCTACCTCGACGCCGACGCCGCGAAGACCGGCTTCTGGGGTCACATGGACGCCTACATGGTGAGCATGCTCAAGGCGTGGTGGGGCGACGCGGCGACGGCGGAGAACGACTACGCCTTCGGCTACCTGCCGCGGCTGACCGGCAACCACGGCACCTACGCGATCGTGCAGGACCAGATCGACAAGGCGACCTTCGGCTACTTCCTCGTCGGAGAGAACCCCGCGGTGGGCCACGCCAACGGCAAGATGCAGCGCCTCGGCATGGCCAACCTCGACTGGCTCGTCGTCCGCGACCTGCAGATGATCGAGTCGGCCACGTTCTGGAAGGACGGGCCGGAGATCGAGACCGGCGAGCTCGTGACCGAGGACATCGGGACCGAGGTCTTCTTCCTGCCCTGCTCCAACCACGTCGAGAAGTCGGGCAGCTTCACCAACACCCAGCGCCTGCTGCAGTGGCACCGCGACGCGGTGACCCCGCCCGGCGACGCGCGCAGCGACCTGTGGTTCTACTACCACCTGGGCCGGCGCGTCCGGGAGAAGCTGGCGGGCTCGACCGACGAGCGCGACCGTCCCCTGCTCGACCTCACCTGGGACTACCCCACGCACGGGGTCCAGGAGGAGCCGAGCGCCGAGGCGGTGCTGGCCGAGATCAACGGGTTCGACGCCGACGGGGAGCCGCTGTCGGCCTACACGGAGCTCCGGGCGGACGGGTCGACCACGGCGGGGTGCTGGATCTACACCGGGGTCTACGCGGACGGCGTCAACCAGGCCGACCGGCGACGGCCGGGCTCCGAGCAGGAGTGGACGGCCCTGGAGTGGGGCTGGGCGTGGCCGGCGAACCGACGCACGCTCTACAACCGGGCCTCTTCCGATGCCGACGGCACGCCGTGGAGCGAGCGCAAGGCCTACGTGTGGTGGGACGCCGAGTAGGGGTCCTGGACCGGCCACGACATCCCCGACGTCGAGGCCACGAAGGCGCCCGACTTCGTGCCCGAGGCGAACGCGCACGCCGAGAACGCGCTCTCGGGCACCGATGCGTTCATCATGCAGTCCGACGGCAAGGCGTGGCTCTACGCCCCGGCGGGGATGGCCGACGGTCCGCTGCCCACGCACTACGAGCCGGTCGAGTCGCCGGTGGCGAACCTGCTGCACGACCAGCAGGACAACCCGGCGCACGAGGTCATCGACCGGGCGTGGAACCGTCTGAACCCCGCGCGCAGCGACGTGTACCCCTACGTCTTCCTCACCTACCGGCTCATCGAGCACCACACCGCGGGCGGCATGAGCCGGACGCTGCCCTACCTGTCCGAGTTGCAACCGGAGTTCTTCTGCGAGATCTCCCCGGCCCTGGCCGCCGAGCGCGGCCTCGAGCACCTCGGGTGGGCGACGCTGATCTCGGCGCGGACGGCGATCGAGGCGAAGGTGCTGGTCACCGAGCGGATGAAGCCGCTGCGGATCGGCGACCGGATCGTCCACCAGATCGGCCTGCCCTACCACTGGGGCGCCAACGGGGTCTCGACCGGCGACCCGGCGAACGACCTGCTCGGCGTCGTCATGGACCCCAACGTGCACATCCAGGAGTCCAAGGTGGCCACCTGCGACATCCAGCCGGGTCGGCGTCCGCGGGGGCCGGCCCTACTCGAGTTCGTCGAGTCCTACCGCCGCAAGGCCGGCGTCGAGCCCGGAGGCACCGTCTGATGACGTCACTGCGAGATGCGTTCTCCTCGGCCACGACGTCGCTCTACGGGGCGCTCCCCGACCCGGCCGCCGACGCCGGGTTCACCGCGGAGCACCCGAAGCGCGTCGGCTTCTTCACCGACACCTCGGTCTGCATCGGCTGCAAGGCCTGCGAGGTGGCGTGCAAGGAGTGGAACCTCGTGCCCGACGACGGCACCGACGGGAGCGGGAAGTACAACCTGCTCGGGATGTCCTACGACAACACCGGGGATCTCAACGCCACCACGTGGCGGCACGTTGCGTTCATCGAGGACGTCCGGCCGCACGGCAGCGCCACCGCCGCCCACGGCGGCGCCCCGAGCGGCGTACCCCGCGGGGTCCCCGAGGGGGACGCCGCGTCCGCCCCCGCGCCCGGCGAGACCGTGGACCTGCTGGCCCTGCTGCCCGACACGGGCGCGCACGGGCAGCAGACCCCCGACGACACCCGCGACGTCCGCTGGCTCATGGCCTCCGACGTGTGCAAGCACTGCACCCACGCCGGCTGCCTCGACGTGTGCCCGACGGGTGCGCTGTTCCGCACCGAGTTCGGCACCGTCGTGGTGCAGGACGACATCTGCAACGGCTGCGGCTACTGCGTGCCCTCGTGCCCCTACGGCGTCATCGACCTGCAGCCCTCCACCGGGGGCGCCCACAAGTGCACCCTCTGCTACGACCGCCTCGGCAGCGGGCTCGAGCCGGCCTGCGCGAAGGCGTGCCCGACCAACTCGATCCAGTTCGGCGACCTCGACGAGCTGCAGGCCACCGCCGACGCCCGCCTCGCCGAGCTGCACGGCCTCGGCGTGGACGAGGCCCGGCTCTACGGCCGGGACCCGAACGACGGCGTCGGCGGGGACGGGGCGTTCTTCCTGCTGCTCGACGAGCCGGAGGTCTACGGCATGCCGCCGGACCCGATCGTCACCTCGCGCGACCTACCCGAGATGTGGCGCAACGCCGCGCTCGCCGCGGTCGGGCTCGCGGCCGCCGTCGTGGCCAGCTTCTGGAGGGGTCGGCGATGAGCCGGGGACGCGGGGAGCGCACCCAGGTGCCGGAGGCGCAGTTCCGGTCCTACTACGGCCGTCAGATCATCAAGTCGCCGGTGTGGAAGAGCCCGGACGTGCCGCTGTACCTGTTCCTCGGGGGGCTGGCCGGCACGTCGTCCGGGCTCGCGGCGCTCGGCGGGGCCACCGGACGCCCCACCCTGCGACGCGCCGGGCGACTCGCCGCGGCGGGCGGGGCGGCCGCGGGCACGGTCTTCCTCGTGCACGATCTGCATCGGCCCGCGCGGTTCCTGCACATGCTGCGGGTGTTCAAGCCGACGTCGCCGCTGTCGGTGGGAACCTGGATCCTCTCGCCGTTCGCCGTCTTCGCCTCCGCGGCCGCCGCGTCGGAGGTCACCGGACTGCTGCGCCGCACCGGCGACGCCTCCGGCGCCGTCGCCGCCGTGATCGGTCCGGCGCTGGGGACCTACACCGCGGTGCTGCTGTCCAACACCGCCGTCCCGACGTGGCACGAGGCGCACCGCCACCTGCCGGTGCTCTTCGCCGGCAGCGCCGCCGTCGCCGGCGGCGGCGTCGGGCTGCTCGGAGCGTCGGTGGCCGACAACGCCCCGCCCGCCCGCCTCGCGGTGGCCGGCGCCGTACTCGAACTGGTGAGCGGCGAGGTCATGGAGCGACACCTCGGGCTGCTCGCCGACGTCTACGAGAAGGGCCGCGCGCGCACGCTGATGCGTGCGTCGAAGGCGTGCCTGGCGGTGGGCGCGGTCGGCACGGTCCTCGGTCGGCGGCGCCGCTGGTCCGCGGCCCTGTCCGGGCTCACCCTCATGGCCGGGTCGGCCCTGACCCGCTTCGGGGTGTTCGAGGCGGGCATCGCGTCGTCGAAGGACCCGGCGCACATCGTCGTCCCCCAACGGGAGCGGATCCGGCAGCGGGAGCAGACGACGGCCGCGGGGACCACGCCGCCGGACCGCAGCTTCGCCCCGCCAGCGAGGAGCTGAGCCGGTCCCTGTCGCCGCCTCACCGAGCACGGTGAAGTTCCACAGAAGTGCGTCACGGCGCAGGCGGTCGCCCTCGACCTCGGCAGCGGTGCGCCCCACGACGAGGTCACGCTGCATAGACGGCTCTGGCCTCCTCCAGCACCCGCGGCAACTGTCCGGCGTTGGAGACGGGCATGGTCGCCGACCTGCGCGGCGTCGCCGCCGACCCGAGCACGAGCATCGCGGCCAAGGCCGAGGCTCAAGGCTACAAGCGCCGGGTTGTCCCGGTGGAACCCCGGCACGCGACGGGTGCTCGTCAGCGGCGAGCGGGCACCCCCGCCCGAGTACCGGCTGCTCGTGGTCGGGCTCGGCGGGCTGCGCGAGGTGTTCCCGCTTGGCACGACGGTCGCGGTGACCGGCGTCGTGATCGCGACGGGTTGCTCACCGCCGGGTCGCCGCCGTCGTGGGGCTCTACTGTCGGCGCGATGACCGAAGACCACCGTCGCCGCGTGCCGCGCACCGACGCGGTCCTCGCCGAGCCCGCGCTGACCACGGCGATCGCCACCCTGGGCCGCGCGCGGGTGAAGGAGGTCGTCACCGCCACTCAGCAGCGCGCACGCCGCGGCGAGATCGCGCCGGAGACCGTCGTCGACGAGGTCGTGGCCACCCTGCCCCGCCGCGCCGCCAGCCAGCGGCCGGTGCTCAACGCGACCGGCGTCCTGCTGCACACCAACCTCGGCCGCGCCCCGTTGTCCGGCGCGGCGCGGGACGCGCTCGGCGTCGCCGCCGGCACCACCGACGTCGAGCTCGACCTCGCCACCGGGGGCCGCGGAAGGCGCGGCGCCGACGCGATGGCCGCGCTCGCCGCGGCCGCGCCCGACGCCGGCGGGGTGCATGTGGTCAACAACGGGGCCGCGGCTCTGGTCCTCGCCGCCACCGCGCTCGCCGCCGGGCGGGAGATCGTCATCGCCCGGGGCGAGATGGTGGAGATCGGCGACGGGTTCCGACTGCCGGAGCTGCTCGAGTCCACCGGCGCGCGGCTGCGGGAGGTCGGCACCACGAACCGGGTCCACCCCCGTGACTACGCCGAGGCCGTCGGTCCGGACACCGGGATGATCCTGAAGGTCCACCCGTCGAACTTCGTGGTCACCGGGTTCACGTCCTCGGTGCCGGCGGGCGAGCTGACCGGGCTGGGCGCGCCCGTGGTCGCCGACATCGGCTCCGGCCTGCTCGCGCCGCACCCGCTGCTGCCCGACGAGCCGGACGCCGCGACCGAGCTGCGCGCCGGGGTGCCGCTGGTGACCGCGTCCGGCGACAAGCTGCTCGGCGGGCCGCAGGCGGGCCTGCTGCTCGGCGACGCCGACGTGGTGCAGCGCCTGCGCCGCCACCCGCTGGCGCGGGCGCTGCGCGTCGACAAGCTGACCCTGGCCGCGCTGGAGGCCACCCTCCGCGGTCCGCGGACCCCCGTCGCGTCGATGCTCGAGGCCGACGTCTCCGAGCTCGCCACGCGGGCGGCGGCCCTGGCCGGGCGGCTGGTCGAGCGCGGCCTCGAGGCGACAGCGGTCTCCTGCGAGGCCACCGTGGGCGGCGGCGGTGCTCCCGGGCTCGGCCTGCCCAGCGCCGCGGTCGCGCTCCCCGCCGCCGCCGCACCCGCCCTGCGATGCCCCGCCGGCCCGGCCGGGGACCCCGTCGTGGGGAGGGTGGAGCACGGTCGCTGCCTGCTCGACCTGCGCTCGGTGCCCGCCGACGACGACGACCGCCTGGCCCGCGCCGTCCTGGCGGCCCTGTGTCCGTGAGGTCGGGCCCATGAGAGTGGTCGCGACCGCGGGCCACGTCGACCACGGCAAGTCGACCCTCGTGCGGGCGCTCACCGGGATGGAGCCCGACCGGTGGGCCGAGGAGCGCCGGCGCGGGATGACCATCGACCTCGGCTTTGCCTGGACCACGCTCCCGGGCGCGAGCGAGCACGCCGGCCGGGATCGGACGGTGGCGTTCGTCGACGTCCCCGGCCACGAACGGTTCGTGACGCAGATGCTGGCGGGCGTGGGGCCGGTGCCGGTGACGCTGTTCGTCGTCGCCGCCGACTCGGGCTGGATGCCGCAGTCGGGCGAGCACCTCGACGCCCTGCACGCGCTCGGGGTCCGGCACGGGCTGCTCGTGGTGACCCGCAGCGACCTCGCCGACCCCGAGCTGGCCCGGGACGAGGCGCTCGAGCACCTCGCGGAGTCGTCGTTGGGGCGCATGGACGCGGTCTGCGTGTCGGGCGCCACCGGCGAGGGCCTCGACGAGCTGCGGGGGGCCCTGTCCGCCCTCCTCGAGCGGCTGCCCGCTCCCGAGCTCGACGCCGACGTCCGGCTCTGGGTCGACCGCGCGTTCACCGTCCGCGGCGCCGGGACCGTCGTCACCGGCACCCTCGGGGCCGGGACGATCTCGGTGGGCGACGAGCTGGCCCTGCGCACGGGGACGGCGACGGTGCGCGGACTGCAGTCACTGGGGGAGCCGACCGACACCACGCGGGCCGTGGCCCGGGTCGCGGTGAACCTCCGCGGCGTCGACCTCGACGACGTCGCCCGCGGCGACGCCCTGCTCACCCCCGGCCGCTGGCTGCACGCCGACGTCGTCGACGTGCGGCTGGTCCCGTCCCGCGGCGCCGGGCGCGCGGCAGAGGTACCCGAGCAGGTGATGGTGCACGTGGGGTCGGCGGCGATGGCCGCGCGGGTGCGGCCACTGTCCCGCGCGGATGCTCCCGACCTCGTCGCCGAGGGGGAGGACCCCGAGGAGCTGGCCCTACTCGGTGCCGACGCGCCCACCCGCACGCTGCGGCTGACCCTGCACGCACCGCTGCCGCTGCGACCGGGGGACCGGGCGCTGCTGCGCGACCCCGGCGCGCACCGGGTGCTCGGCGGGATCACCGTTCTCGACGTCCTGCCGCCGCGGCTGCGCCGCCGTGGCGCCGCGGCTGCCCGCGCCGGCGTCCTGGCCGCCACCGACGGCACGCCCGACGCCGCCGCCGAGCTCCGGCGCCGGCGCAGCATGCGCCGCGACGACCTCATCGCCCTCGGCGCGGGCGTCCCCCCCGGCACGCCGGAGGCTGCGGGCTGGCTCCTGGACCCCGAGCACCTCGCGGTGCTCGCCGAGCGACTCGTGATCGTCGTGGGCGAACACGCCGCGGCGAACCCGCTCGAGCCGGGCCTGGCCGCGCGGGCGGCCGCCCGGGCGCTGGAGCTGCCCGATCCCCGGCTGCTCGACCTCGTCGTCGCGCGGCCGCCCGCGTCCGCCGAGCTCGTCGGCGCCGAGGGCCGGGTGCGCCCCCGGGTCGGGGCGGGGCTGCCCGCCGCCGTCCGCGCGGCGCTCGAGACGCTCCAGGCCGACCTCGAGGCGGCGCCGTTCGCGGCGCCCGAAGCGAACCGCCTCACCGAGCTGGGGCTGCGCGCGAAGGAGCTCGGCGCGGCGGCCCGCGCGGGTGCGCTGCTCAAGGTGGGGGACGGGATCTACCTGAGTCCCGACGCCCCCGACGCCGCCGCCGACGTCCTGCGGGGGCTGGCGTCGCCGTTCACGCTGTCCGAAGCCCGTCAGGCGCTGGGCACCACCCGGCGCGTCGCGGTGCCGCTGCTCGAGTACCTCGCGAGAGCGGGCCGGACGCGGCGCGACGAGGACGGCCGGCACACCCTCGTGCGGTGAGGGCCCGGCGCTCAGCTCGGGTCGGAGAGGTCCGCGCGCAGCGTGGCCAGGGTGCGGGTAAGCAGCCGCGACACGTGCATCTGCGAGACCCCGACCCGCTCGGCGATCTGGGTCTGGGTCATCCCCCCGAAAAAGCGCAGCATGACGATCGTGCGCTCCCGCTCGGGCAGGCGCCGCAGCGCGGGCTGGACGGTCTCGCGGTGCTCGACCTGCTCGAGCTCGCCGTCCGCGGTACCGAGGACGTCGGCCAGGCGCCCGCTCGAGGGGTCGTCGACGAGCATGTCGTCGAGGGAGCTCGAGCGGTACGCGTTGGCCGCCTCCAGCGCCTCGAGGATCTCCTCGCGGCTGCGCTGCAGGTGCTCGGCGAGCTCCCCGGCGGTCGGCGCGCGGTTGAGCTGCTGCGACAGGATCGGCATCGACGACCCGATGGCCAGGCGGAGATCCTTCAGCCGGCGCGGGACGCGCGTGGACCACGCCTTGTCCCGGAAGTAACGGCGCACCTCGCCGGTGATGGTGGGAACGGCGTAGGAGAGGAAATCCGAGCCCCGCTCGGGGGAGAACCGGTCGACCGCGTGGATCAGCCCGACGGTGGCGACCTGCTCCAGATCCTCCTGCGGTTCCCCGCGCTGGGAGAACCGGCGGGCGATGTGGCGGGCAAGAGGGAGGTAGCCCTCGACGAGCCGGTCGCGGAGAACCTCCCGTCGGGGATCGTCGCCCGGGAGGCCCGCGTGCTCGACGAGCATCGGGACGAGGTGGGCGTACGAGTCGTCGGACCGTTGCGCGCGCCCGGACCGAAGGGCGGCCGGCGCGGCAGGAGCTGCAGCAGAGACACTGGTGTCCGGTTCGGCCGGGAGCGGGCTGCTCACGACGACGTCCGGTCCTTGGAGAGCCGGATGCCGATCCAGTCGGGGTCGGCGTCGAGGACCTCGGCGGAGTCGGTGAGCGTGCTGAGTACCCGCCAGCCGAACGTGTCCTGTCGCAGGGTCGCGGCCCGCTCCACGGGCACACGGGCGACGGCGATCACACTGCCGTCGAGCACGGTGAAACCGCACCGCAGCTGACCGCCGGCGGAGGCCAGCGGGACCAGCGCCGAGCATGCCTCGTCCACCGCCATCCGCAGGTCCGAGACCGCGTCGAGGTCGAAGTCGGCACGGGCCGCGAGGTCCGCCGCCACTGCGCGGACGGACGGGATGAGCGCGGGGTCGGCGTGCACCCGGACCTCGACCGGGCTCGGCACGTCGGCGAGGTCGTGCGTCTGCGGAAGGCCGTCGAGGGTCGCCGGCCCGTGACCCGGCACCTCGGGCCGCTCGCTCTGCGGCGGGGGGGACGTCGGCACGACTCTCGGGTCTCCGTTCGCGGCAGGTACCAGGTCCAACACCCGGGCTGAGGGATGGTCCCGGCTCGGGACCGGGTGACGCATCGGCGTCGCGACGGTCACCGTATCGACGACCGGGACCGGGGTCACCAGCGCACCGCACCTAGGCGGCGAGCGCGTCCTCCACGGAGGAGTACATGTCGAACAGGTCGGTCAGACCGGTGGCTTGGAGGGGACGGCTGACGGGCCGTGAGTCGGCCACCAGGCGCAGGGCCACGGCCCGGTTGCGGGACTCGTCGAGCGCCTCGACCAGCAGGGCCAGCCCGCTGGACCCGAGGAACTCCACCGCGAGCATGTCGAGGACGAGGATCGACGGGCCCTCCTGCAGCTCCTCGGTCACCCGGGCGCGCAGGGTCGGCGTGGTCAGCATGTCGATCTCACCGGCGAGGCGGATCACCGACGCGTCGCCCGAGCGCCGGACGTCGACGTCCATCGGCTCACCAGGGACGTCGTCGGTCGCCACGACCTCCCGTCCACCGTCCTCGGTCTGGTCCGCTCCGGCCTTGTCAGCCATCCACCGCGCTCCTTCGCTGCTCCGTCGTCCGAAACGATACTCACAGCCGGCATGTGACCGCGCCGTGCCGGGTTTGTCGTGGCAGGAGCTCGGGGATACCGCCCGCGTTGCGGTCGAGGGACCCCTCCCCCGACGCAGGCGTTCCGTGGGAGGCACGTCATGGCCGACATCCGACTGCTGCCCGGTCCCATCATCGACGAGTGGGACTGGCAGTTGCACGGCGCCTGCCGAGGTATGGACTCGAGCTTCTTCTTCCACCCCGACGGGGAACGCGGCCCGCGGCGCGAGCAGCGCGCGAGCGAGGCCAAGAAGGTGTGCGCGCGGTGCCCGGTGATCGACCCGTGTCGTCGGCACGCGCTCGCGACGCGCGAGCCCTACGGGGTCTGGGGCGGCCTGACCGAGGACGAGCGGCGCTCGGCATGGCGTGATCCGGCCGACCCCCGCGGCGAGGTCATCCTCGAGGCCCACTGAGCCTGCCCCCAGAGGGTCACGTGCTCAGAGATACTGGCCGCCGCCGGCCGCTCCGGTCGGGTCCGCCGCCCCCGGGAGCCCGCGGCGCATCTGCTCCAACTGCCCCCGCGCCGCCATCTGCTGGGCGAGCACCGCGCTCTGGATGCCGTGGAAGAGGCCCTCCAACCAGCCCAGCAGTTGGGCCTGGGCGACCCGCAGCTCGGCCTGCGACGGCGTCGCGTCGTCGGTGAAGGGCAGGGACAGCCGGGTCAGCTCCTCGCGCAGCTCGGGCGCGAGGCCCTGCTGCAGCTCCTGGATCGAGCGGGCGTGGATGTCGGCCAGGCGGGCCCGACCCGCCTCGTCGAGCGGGGCCGCTCGGACCTCCTCGACGAGCTTCCCGACCATCCCCGCCACCCGCATCACTGCGCCCGGGGCCTCGACCAGGTCCGCGGTCCCCGCGCCCTCACCGGCCCCGCGCGCGGCCGCCGCGGCCAGCGGCGACACCGCCGACGGGGCCGCTCCGTCCTGCTGCTCGCTCATCGGCCCATGATGCCGGTCGCCGGCCCGACGTGCGGCCGGCCGGTCGGTGCGCAGGGTGCGGACGAGTGCGCATGGGTGATCCGGACCCCGGGTATCACGGGGCCGAGGTGAGTCGTGGACACAGGAGCAACGGGGGCCGCCGAGGTGACCGAGGTCGCCGAGGTCGGCGGTCCTGCGGACAGCGCGACCGGTGTCGCGGTGGTCGGGGTCCGGGGCCGTCTCGACCTCGCGGCCCGGGCGGTCCGCGCGGAGCTGGAGCGGCTCCTGCGCGAACGACGCCGCGTCGTCGCCGACGTCTCCGGGGCCGCCGCCGACCACGGCGGAGCCGTGCACCTCTTCCTCGACGCGGTGGAGAACGCGGGGGGGTGGCCCGAGGTGGCGCTCGTGCTCGCCGCGCCCGACGCCACCCTCGCCGCCCTCCTCACCGGGTCGCGGGTGGCCCACTACGTCCCGGTGCATCCCGACGTCGCCACCGCGATCGCCCGCGTCGACGAGCGCCCCGAGCTCGTCCGTGCCTGGTGGCACTTCGACGTCGACGCCCGTGCACCGCGGATCGCCAGGGCCCACGTCCGCCGGGTGTGCGCCGACTGGGACGTCGGCGTCGAGGTCTGCGAGGCGGCCCAGATCGTGGTCACCGAGCTGGTCACCAACGCGGTCGAGCACGCGGGCAGCAAGTCCGTCGTCGAGGTCGAGCGGGTCGACGGCGCCTTCCGCATCGGGGTGCGCGACTACGACACCACGGAGCTGGGAGAGGTCACGCTGCCCCCGCCGCAGGCGACCCGCGGGCGCGGCCTGGCGATGGTCGCCGCGGTGTCGCGCGCGTGGGGCGTCCGGACCCACCCCGACGGCAAGACGATCTGGTCGGAGATGACCGGCTGACCGCCGCTGCACCCGGCTCCGCGTGCCCGGCCGTAGGGTCCGTCGAACGCGGCTGGGATCCTCCTGCGATGACCTCCCCCGAGGCCGCACCGGGAGACGCACTCGTGCGGCTCGCGCGGGCCCACGGCGTCGCGACCTCCTATCGGGACCACTGCGAGACCGACGTGGAGGTCGACCGCGGCGTCGTGGTCGAGGTGCTCGCGGCGCTGGACGTCGACGCCTCGACGACGCCGCGGTCGAGGCGTCCCTCACCGCGGTGGCCGACCGGCCACCGTCGCCGACTCTCGTGGTCACCGCGGGCACGCCGCGCGACGCCCCCGCCGGGGTTCTGCAGCTCGAGGACGGGTCGTCCCGGGAGGTCGAGGACAGTCCCCCGACGCTGCCGCCCGACCTCCCGCTCGGCTACCACGTCCTGCGCACCGCCGACGGCACCGAGCGGACGGTCGTCGTGGCCCCGGCCGCGCTCGCGCCGGTCCCGCGGACGTGGGGGTGGTCGGTGCAGCTCTACGCGACGCGCTCCGCCCGCTCGTGGGGCTGCGGCGACCTCGGCGACCTGCGCGACCTGCTCGGGCGCACCGCCCATGAGCACGGCGCCGGCGCCCTGCTGTGCAACCCGCTGCACGCCCTGCGGTTGGAACCGACGGTCGAGCCGTCGCCCTACTCGCCGTCCTCGCGGCGCTTCGCCCACCCGCTCTACCTCCGTGTCGCCGACACCGGCGCCTACGCCGCCGCCCCGGGCGAGGTCCGCGCCGCGGCCGACGCCCTCGCGCCGCCGCCGTCCGACGACGGGCTGATCGACCACGACGCCGTGTGGGACGCGAAGCGCTCCGCGCTCGCCCTGCTGCGTCCCTTCGCCCCCGACGACGTCGACCCGGACGAGGTGGAGGACCTGGAGGAGGACCTGCGCGACGTCGCCACCTGGTACGCGCTCGCCGAGCGGCACGGTCCGGCGTGGCGCGGGTGGCCCGAGGACCTCCGCTCCCCCGGCGCCCCCGGGGTCGCCGCGGCGCGGGCCGAGCTGGCCGAGCGCGTCGGCTTCCACGCCTGGTGCCAGCGCCTGTTGGACGTCCAGCTCGCCGCCGCCCACGCCGCGGCCACGCCGATGGCGGTGGGGCTCGTCGCCGACCTCGCGGTCGGCTGCGCCGCCGACGGGGCCGACGCGTGGGCGTTGCAGTCGGCGCTCGCCGCGGGCGTGCACATCGGTGCGCCGCCCGACGACTTCAACCCCCACGGCCAGGACTGGTCGCTGCCGCCGTGGCGCCCCGACGCGCTCGCCGCCGCCGGGTACGCGCCGCTGCGCTCGATGCTGAGGTCGGTGCTGCGCCACGCCGACGGGGTGCGGGTGGACCACGTGGCGGGGATGTGGCGGCTGTGGTGGATCCCGCCGGGCCGCTCGGCGCGGGAGGGCACCTACGTGGCCTACGACGCCGAGGCGATGCTCGCGGTGCTCGCGCTCGAGGCGCACCGGGCCAGCGCGGTCGTGGTCGGTGAGGATCTCGGCACCGTGGAGCCCGAGGTGACCGACGGGCTCGCCGCCCGCCGGATGCTCGGCTGCGCGGTGCTCTGGTTCCAGCGCTCCGAGGCCGGGGACCTGCTGCCGCCGCGGGAGTGGGGCGCGGACACCCTCGCGAGCGTCTCCACCCACGACCTCCCCACCGCCGTGGGGTTCCTGCGCGAGGAGCACGTGCGGGTGCGGGAGGCGGCGGGGCTGCTCTCCGGCGAGGAGGTGGACGCCGCGCGGGAGCAGGCACAGACCGAGCGCGGCGAGCTCGTGGCGCTGCTTCTCGACCAGGGGGTCCTCGGCCCGTCGCGCCCGCACCCCGAGCGGGAGGTGGTCCTCGCCCTGCACCGACTGCTCGCGGCGGCGCGCTCGCGGGTGGTGCTCGCGGCGTTCACCGACGTGGTCGACGACCCCCGCCAGCCCAACCTCCCCGGGACCGTCGACGCCTATCCCAACTGGCGCATCCCGCTGGGCCTGCCGCTCGAGGACCTGCTCCCCGACCCGCGCGTGCTCGCGGTGGTCGAGGCGTTCCGCGGGCGTGCGTCGGGGTCGGGGTCGTAACACCGGGGCCTGCTCACCGGGGCCTGCTCACCGGGGCCTGCTCACCGGGGCCGGAGGTCCACCGCCGAGACACCGCGGTCAGGAATTGTCGTCGCCGACTCCTGGTGATAGGCCCCGCTGGGGAGAATCCCGGCGGCGCCGCGGTGGGCCATCACCCGCTGCTGGCTCAGCACGTCCTCGCCGTGCACGTCCTCGGGCATCTCGTCCCAGAAGTCGAAGCCCCCGGCGTCGACGAGCGCCGCGCGGTCGAACAGGACGCAGCCCGCGGCCCAGGCGATCCGGTAGGGGACGTAGCGCTCCGGCGGCGGGACCGACGCGCCCGGGGCGTCGAGGCCGGCGTCCTCGGCGAGGTGCACGCCGTTCGCGGCGTTGTGCAAGGTCCACCGCGACCACGCCGGACCGTCCTTGACGATCGTCTCGGGCTCCACCGGGCCGTCCCAGGTCCGGAACGGGGCGCACTGGGCGGGACGGCGGTCGTCGACGTGGCTCAGGCCCTGCATCGCCGCGGCGACGAGCCCGCAGCGCAGGTCGCCGAGGGCGCGGCGCAGCCGGGCGAGCACGCCGGGCTCGAGCCACACGTCGTCGTCGAGGAAGAGCGCGGCCGGCGCGGTGGCCTGGGCGAGGAGGAACGCCCGGTGCTCGGCCATCCCGCGGCGCGGGAGGTGGCGCAGGAGCTCGACGTCGACCCCGCGGTAGCGCAGGACCCGCATCAACGTCCGGGCGGACGGGGTGTCGAACGAGGGCGCGCCCTCGGACTGGTCGGAGATCACCACGCGCAGCGTCGGACCGCTCTGGGCGGCGAGCCCGGCGAGGGTGACCGCGAGCTCCAGCGGCCGGTCCTTGGTGGGGATCAGGACGTCGACCTCGGCCGGTGCGCTCACCGCGCGGTCTCGCGGATGCGGGCGACGATCGCGGTGGTCGAGCGGTCGGGCAGGTAGTCGAGGATGACGACGCGGCCGCCGTAGGCCTCGACCGTCGGCGTCTCGCGGAGCATCTCGGAGGTGTAGTCGCCGCCCTTGGCGTAGACATCGGGGCGCAGCGCGGAGAGCAGCGCGACCGGCGTGTCGTCGGTGAAGGACACCACGTGGTCCACGCACGACAGCGCGCCGATGACCGCGGACCGGTCGGCGAGGGCGTTGAGGGGCCGGTCGGGGCCCTTGAGCCGGGCGACGCCCTGGTCCGCGTTGAGGGCGACGACGAGAACGTCGCCGAGCCGCTTGGCCTGGTTGAGGTAGGCGACGTGGCCGCGGTGCACCACGTCGAAGCACCCGTTGGTGAACACCACCCGCCGGCCCGCGCGCCGGTGCTCGGCGACGATCGCCGTGACGGCCTCGGCCGAGAGCAGCGTTCCGTGGGCCTCCGCGATGCGTGCGGTGACGTCGGCGGTGGTGCACACGGCCGTTCCGGGCCGGGCGACGACGACGTCGGCGGCGGCCTGAGCGAACTCCACCGCGGTGGGCATCGGCGTCCCCGCGGCGGTCGCGAGGGCCAGCGCGGCGGTGAACGAGTCGCCGGCACCGCAGGCGCGGCTCTCCGGCGCCGGCCGGGCCCAGGTGCGGTGTGCGGGACCGAGCGCCGGGTCGGCGACGAGCAGCGCACCGTCGCGATCGAGGGTGGCCACCACGGTCGCCGCGCCACTGCGGGCACGCAGGTCGGCCCCGGCGGCCTCCACCGCGGCGGCCCGGTCGGGGCCCGGGAGCGGGCGCCCGAGGAGGTCCGCGACCTCGGCGGCGTTGGGGGTCACGACGTCCGGGCGGACCGGGGCCCAGCGGCCCGGCTCGTGGGCGTCGACGATGACGAGTCCCGCCCCGGGCCGCTCGCGCAGCGCGGAGAGCGCCACGACCGCGTCGTCGCCGAGGGTGCCGGTGCCGTAGTCGCAGACGACGACGGCGTCGGCGCCCGGGGCGATCGCATGCTCGATCGCCGCCGGCACCGATGCCGCCGGCGGCCCCTCGGGGAGGGTGTCGTAGCGCGCGACCAGGGCGTCGTCGGCGAGGATGCGCCGCTTGGCGGCCGTCCGCCGCCGCGGGTCGGTGACGACCCCGGCGGTGTTGACCCCGGCCCCCATGAGCAGGTCGCGCAGGGTGGCGCCGTCGGCGTCGTCCCCGACCACCGACACCAACGACACCCGGGCGCCCAGCGCCGCGAGGTTCACCGCGGTGTTCGCCGCGCCTCCCGCCGCGCTGTGCGTGCGGTCGACCTCGACCACCGGGACGGGCGCCTCACGGCTCAGCCGACGCGACGGGCCGGCCATCCAGCAGTCGAGGACCGCGTCGCCGAGGACCACCACGCGCGGGGCCGCGGCGGCCAGCCGCGCGGGGAGGTCCGCCGCGAGCGGCGCGGCGTGGAGTGGCGGGACCGGCATGGCGGGGTGTCCGTCCTGGAGGGGCTCGGTGGGGCGGTCGGTCTCACGGCCACGACGTCTCCGCCGACGCCGCGACCACCATCTCCCGCACCTCGCTGCCCGCGGGCCGGGTCAGGGCGTAGAGCACGGCGTCCGCGGTCTCGCCCGGGTCGTTGAGCGCGGCGTCGGACCCGGGCTTGTACTGATCGGGGCGGTCGTCGAAGAAGTGGGTCCACATGCCGCCGGGGATCAGCAGCGTGACGCCGATCCGTCCGGCGGTCTCGGCGGCGAACGCGCGCGTGAACCCGATGACCCCGAACTTCGACGCGCAGTACGCGCTCGCGTCGGGCAGAGCGCGCAGACCGAGGGTCGAGGCGACGGTGACGACCGTGCCGTGGACCCGCTCGAGGTGCGGCGTCGCGGCGCGGACGACGGCGGCCGTGCCGAGGAGGTTGACCCGTACGACGCGCTCCCACTCCTCGGTGCTCACGTCGGCGAGTTGGCCGCACCGGTCGATCCCGGCCGCGGTGACGACGGCGTCGAGGCCTCCCGCGTCGTCGGCCGCGCGCGCGACGGCGCCCTCGGCCGCCGCGGAGTCGGCGAGGTCGACCTCGACGAACCCGTACCCGGCGTCGGGCGCCTTGAGGTCGAGCACGACGGGCGTGCCCCCGGCGAGGGCGACGGCGTCGGCCACGGCAGCGCCGAGCCCCGAGGACCCGCCGGTGACGAGGACGGTGCCGAGCGGGCGCCCCGGCCACGAGGAGATCCTGGGCTGCGGGCCGGCCGCGAGGGGATCGACGGTGGCGGGATGGACGGTCGCGGGGTCGACGGCGGGCATGGGGCTGTTCACGGTGACGGCTCTCCTCGCTGCGGGACGGGATCGGGTGGGTCGGTGGCGCGGCTGGCCGCGGTATCTCCTGCGCGGCCCGCCGCGGTCGCGGCCACGAGCCGCGTCGAGGACCGGCCCGCGAAGTACGGCACGGCGACGACGCGGCCTCCCCACGAGCGCACCAGGGGCGTCTCGGGGAGGTCGTCGGCGGCATAGTCGCCGCCCTTGACCCACACGTCGGGTCGCAGGCGGGCGAGCACGGCCTGCGGGTCGTCCTCCTCGAACACCACGACGGCGTCGACACAGGCGAGGGCGGCGAGGAGCTCGGCCCGGTCGGCCTGGCCGACGGCGGGGCGGGTCGTGCCCTTGAGCCGGCGCACGGAGGCGTCGGAGTTGAGGCAGACCACGAGCGCGCCGTCGTCGCCGCCGAGGCGGCGGGCCGCGGCGAGGGTGCGGGCGTGCCCGGCGTGGAGCAGGTCGAAGCAGCCGCCGGTGGCGACGACGCGACCACCCCGCGCCCGGACCGCGGCGACGAGGGCCTCGGCGTCCCCGGCGGGTCGCTCCGGAGCACGGGGAGCGTCGCCCGGGACGGTCCAGCCGCACGGGGCGGACGCGTCCCGGCGGACGGCTCCGGCCCCTCCCCCGGCGACGAACACCGCCGCGGCGGAGACCGCGTCCGCGACCGCCTCGTCGGCGACGCGTCCGGCGGCGAGGGCCACCGCGGCAGCGGCGGCGAACCGGTCGCCCGCACCGCACGGGTCACCCCCGACGGCGGGCTCGGCGGGCACCACGCTCGTCCCCGACGCGGCACGGAGCACCGCACCCCGTGCGCCGACGGTGACCGCGACGGCGTCGGCGCCCCACCGACGTCGGAGGATCGCCGCCGCGTCCTCGGCGGCGACGACGCGGTCCGCGGCCGGAGGCGTCGGAGAGCCGGCGGCCTCGATGGCCTCGGCGAGGTTGGGCGTGACCATCGCCGCGCCGGGGACGGGGACGCTGCCCCGGGGGTGCGGGTCCCACACGACGGGGACGCGGCGCGCGGCGTCGGCGAGCGCGGCGCGCACGGCGGGGTCGGCGGTGACGCCGCGGCCGTAGTCGGAGACGAGGACCGCACCCGCCCCGGCGATCGCCGCGAGCGCGGCGTCGGGCGCGGGTCCGGGCGCCAGCCCACCCCGGTCGAGGCGCAGGAGCGGACGGCCGCCGGCGAGCATCCGCGTCTTCACCGGCGCGGAGCCCTCCGCGGGGATCCGCACGACCTCGACGCTGCCCTCGAGCAGCGCGGCGAGGCGGGCCGAGTCGGCGTCGTCGCCCAGGGCGGCGACGAGCCGCACCGGGCGCGGGCCGGCGGTGGCGAGCACCGCGGTGAGCGCGGCGCCCCCTGGGCGCGGCGACTCGGTCACGGCGTCGAGGACCGGGGCGGGGGCGTCCGGGCAGAGCCGGTCGACCTGCCCGACGACGTCGACGTCGAGCAGCGCGTCGCCGACGACCACGAGGGGGCCACTCACCGGAGGACCCCCCGCGACGGGACGGCGGGCGGGCCGGCCGGAGTGGGCGGGCGGGGCCGGCGGGGCCAACCGCGCGTCGACGGTCTCGCACAGCAGGTGCACGGCCACGAGGTGCGCCTCCTGCACCGACGGGGTGGCGCCGGGCAGGCAGAGGGCGTCGTGGGCGGCGTCGGCGAGAGGGTTCGGGCCCGGCCCGGTGAGCGCCCACACGGTCAGCCCGAGGGCCCGTCCGGCCTCGGCGGCGGCGAGGAGGTTCTCGCTGCGCCCCGAGGTCGAGAGCAGCAGCAGCACGTCGCCCGCGCGGCCGTGCGCGCGGACCTGGCGCGCGAAGACCTCGCTGTAGCCGTAGTCGTTGCCGAGAGCGGTCAAGGTGGAGGTGTCGGCGTGGAGCGCGAGCGCGGAGAGCGGTTCGCGCTCGGCCCGGTAGCGCCCGACGAGCTCGGCGGTGAGGTGCTGGGCCTCGGCCGCGCTGCCGCCGTTGCCGGCGGCGAGCAGGCGCTGGCCACGACGGAGGCGGTCGGCGAGTTCGCTTCCCCAGGAAGCGAACCGCGCGGACTCCCCCCGGACGGCATCGAGCGTGGCGTCCAGCGCGTCGAGGTGCGACGCGACGAGCGCACCGGACTCGACCGACCCGGTCATGAGCGCACCCCCGACGCGGACGTCAGCGCGTGGGTGGCCGCGACCGCACCCACGGCCCCCGACGCGGTCTCGGCGTAGATGCGGGCGGTGGCGGCGGCAATGCGCTCCCAGCCGTAGCCCTCGGCCCGCCGCCGCCCGGCGCGCCCGAGAGCGCGGGCCCGGCGTGGGGCGTCGAGCACCGCGGCGAGCGCGTCGGCGGTCGCCACCGGATCACCGGGCGGGACGTGCAGTCCGGTCACCCCGTCGACGACGGTGTCGGTGAGCCCGCCCACCCGCGACGCGACGACCGGCACCCCGCAGGCCATGGCCTCGAGCGGGACGATCCCGAAGGGCTCGTAGGTGGGGACGCAGGCGACGGCGCCGGCGGTGGCGTAGAGCGCGGGCAGCTCGTGGTGGTCGACGCGGCCGAGCAGGCGGACGCGGTCGGCCACGCCGAGGGCGTCCGCCAGCCGCAGGAGGCGACCGGCCTCGGCGTCGGCGCCCAGGTCGTCAGCGGCGGGCCCGCCGGCGACCACCAGCTCGGTGCGGTCGCCCGGGCGCGCCGCGAGCGCGGCGATCGCACGGACGACGGTGTCGACGCCCTTGCGGGGCACCAACCGGCTCACGGACAGGACACGGCGGGTGCCGATGCGGGGTCCCGTGCGGGTCGTGAAGTGCGCGGTGTCGACGCCGCAGGGCACCACCTCGACCCGGTCGAGCGGCACCCCGAGGGCGAGCAGCTCGGTGACCTCGTCGCGACAGGTGGCCAGCACCCGGTCGACCGACGCGCCGAGGTCGCTCTCCCGCGCGACGCGGTCGGCCGGGCTGGTGTCCTCCGCGCCCTGGTGACGGCGCTTGACCGCCCCGAGGGCGTGGAAGGTCTGCAGCACCGGCACGCCGACGGCGCGCCCCGCGGCCAGCGCGGCCAGCCCGGACATCCAGAAGTGCGCGTGCGCGACGTCGGGCCGGTCGGCCGCCCAGCGCGCGGCGAGGACGGCGGCGAAGGCGTCCATGTGGCCGAGCAGCGCGTCCTTGGATACGGCCACCGGCGGTCCCGCGGGCACGTGGTCGACGGTGACGCGCGGGGCGATGCGGACCCGGTCCGGGCTGGTGGAATCGGTCCGGCGGGTGTGGACGACGACCTCGTGGCCGGCGGCGCCGAGGGCGAGCGCGAGCGCGCGGACGTGCACGTTCTGCCCGCCCGCGTCCACGCCGCCCAGGCCACCAGGACCCGCCGACCCCACCGGTCCTGGGACCACGGCCAGCGGGCTGGCGTGCTCGGACACCATCGCGATCCGCATGCACTCACCTCCACCGGGGACGCCCGGCACTCGGGCCCGTGTCACGGGCCGGACGGGAAGGGGATCTCAGGCCGACGGGCCCGCCGCCGACAGGGCCGCCGCCGGAGAACGGAGCGGGGACCCCACCGCGTCGTGGAGCACCGCGTCGAACGAGGTGAGGAACCGGCTCACCGCGTGTCGACCGACCGCGACCTCGCGCGCCCGGCGACCGGTCTCCCGGGCGAGGTCGGGGTCGGCCCGGTAGGCGCGCAACGCTCGGTGAAGCACGTCGAGGTCGGTGGCCACGACGCCCGCGCCCTCGGGCACCGCCACCGCGGCCTCGGCGGTGGCGAGGCCCACGACCGGCATCCCGAGCATCATCGCCTCGATGAGCGAGAGCCCCAGGGAGGTCCAGCGCACCGGGTGCAGGTAGACACGGCGGCGGGCGATCTCGGCGTGCATCCGCGCCTGGGGCAGGTCCCCCACCACCGCGAGGTCCGGGTGCCGGACCGCCTCGGGCAGACGCTCGGTGCCGATGCCGAAGACGTCCAGGCCGACGGTGTCGGCGAACCCCGCGAGCAGGTCGGTCCCCGTCACCCGGGCGCGGCGCACCGGCTCGTTGACGACGACGGCGGCCCGGTCCAGCTCGCCGGTGTAGCGCGGGCCGGGGTCGAGGACGCCGTGCTCGACGACGTGGGTCGGCGCCCGCCCGCTGTCCCACATCAACGCGTTGAAGTGGGTCACGTGGACGATCGGGATGTCGTCGCGGTCCGCCAGCGGATGCCGGGTGGCCGGGGCGTCGCCGCGCGGGGTGTTGTGCTCCACCCACACCGCCGGCACGTCGATCCCGGGCCGTCGCCCCGTCCATCGCGCGCACAGCTCGATCTCCTCCGGGCGCTGCAGCACCACGACGTCGATGTCGTCCGCGCCCTCGCGCAGCTCCGCAGGGCTCGTCTCGACCGCCGAGGCGGGCCAGTCCCACGCGGCGGGCCGGCCGCCGCCCCACGGGCCGCGCTCGGGCAGTGTCGGCAGGAGATAGGTGTGGCGGCCCTGGACGAGCGCGGTGGTCCAGGATCCGTGCACGTGCCAGTGCAGGATCCGCAGCCGCCGGGCGGCTGCGGGGTCGTCGGGGAAGGTCACCGGCGAGGAATCCCAATCGTTGCGATCGGATAAACGCTCCTCGGGGAACTACTACTCAGAGTCGCCGGTTCGCAATGCCCGCGGCGTCGGCGAGCAGGCTGCGCACGGCGGCCACCACGTCCTCGGGTCCGACGCCGGCGAGGCAGGGGTGTCCCGGGACCGGGCAATCCCGGGCCCGGGTGCCTCGACAGGGGGCCTCCTGGTCGCCGAGAACGACCCGCGCGACGCCGTAGGGACCCCACCGCTCCATGGGGACCACGGGCGAGAAGAGCGAGATCACAGGGGTCCCGACGGCGGCGGCGAGGTGCGCGGGCCCGGTGTTGCCCACCACCACGGCGTCGGCTCCGGCGAGCACCGCGGCGAGCGTGGCGAAGTCCGACCGGCCCCCCAGGTCGACCCCGGCCCGGCCCGCCACGGCGGCCGTCAGCGCCGTCTCGGCGGGCGAGCCGGTGACCACCACCCGGTGACCGTCCGCGACCAACGCCGCCACGCCTTCGGTCGCGCGGAAGGCCGGCCATGCCCGCGCGGGGACCGACGCGCCGGGGTGCAGGACGACGTAGCGACCGTGGACGCCGTGCTCGGCGAGCAGCGCGCGGGTCGCGTCGGGGGTGCCGGGCGGGAGCGCGACCGCGAGACGCCCGGAGTCGTCGGCGGGCCGCGGGAACCCCGCGCGGGCGGCGACGGCGAGGGCGCGCTCGGGCTCGGGGAGGGTGTCGTCGAGGTCGGCCGTGAGGTCGGAGGCGGTGTCGCCGGGGCGGAGCCGGACGTCGAGCAGGCTGCCCGGGTAGTCCACCGAGGCGGCGCTGATCCGCCCCACGCCCGCGAGGCGCAGCACGAGCGCGGTCGGCAGCGGCGACTGGTGGAACGAGGTGAAGACCACCGCCTCGTCGGCGTCGACACCGCGCAGCGTCTCCACCACCTCCGCGATCGACGCCGCCGTCACCGCCGGCGCGTCGGCGTCCACCCACCCGCAGCGCCACCCGAGCACCGAGGTGACCCCCGGGAGGAGCCCCGCCGCCTGGCGCCCCCGCGGGCCGACCAGCGCGACCACCTCGTCGGCGCCCGCGGCGACGGCGCGCACCGCGGGGCCGCAGAGCAGGACGTCGCCGTCGGAATCGAGGCGGACGACGAGGACGCGCCTCATCCCGGCCCCTGGGTCTCGGGGCCCGGTTCCACGAGACCCACGAGGTCGAGGGCGGCGAGCAGATCCGGTGCGACGAGCGGGGCGGCCGCCACCTCCGCGGCGCGGGTGACCGGGGTGGGGACGAGCACCGCGCGGGCCCCGGCCGCCGCGGCCGCGCCGGTGTCGGCGCCGATGTCCCCGATGACGACGCAGTCGCCGGGGGCGACGCCGAGGGCCGTCGCCGCCCGGTGCACCAGGCCGGGGGCGGGTTTGCGGCAGTCGCAGCCGTCGGCCTCGCCGTGCGGGCACACGGCCCAGACCCCGAACGGCCCGAGCAACGCGTCCACCCGCGCGTTCACCGCGTCGACCTGGGCGGCGGTGAGGAGCCCGCGGGCGATGCCGGACTGGTTGCTCAGGACCCCGACGACGACGCCGCGGCGTCGGAGCCGGTCGAGCGCGGCCGCGGCCGTCGGCACGGGGCGCACCCGCTCGGGATCGCCGTTGTAGGGCACGTCGACCACGAGGGTCCCGTCCCTGTCGAACAGGACCGCGCCCGGCGGCACCGGGGGCGGCACGGGGCGTCGCGCGCCGTCCGGTCGGTCCACGCGGGCCACGCGGGCCAGCACATCACGAGGAGCGCACGGCCGGGGCACCCGCCCCGTGGCCGGGTTTGTGCCCCCGGACCCCGGGTACACGGCCGAGGAATCGGTGGCGCACGGTCACCGGCCGGCGCGTGCCCCCGGACCCGACGCCGCACCCCGACGCGCGGAGGAGGCGTCCCGTGAGCCGACCCGGACGACCCGCTGCGACCGTCGGCCCGGCCATGCCTCAGGAGGTGGAGGTCCGCATCGCCGCCTCGGTCGACGCCGCCGCGACGGTCCGGACGGTGGCCGCCGATCTCGCGGCACGCGCGGAGTTCACCCTCGACGCCGTGGCCGACCTGCGCCTCGCGGTCGACGAGGCCTGCGCGAGCCTGCTCTCCACGGCCCGTCCCGGCACCCGGCTCACCTGCACGTTCTCCCTCGACGAGGAGCGCATCACGATCACCGCGACGGTCTCGACGACCGGTGCGACGAGCCTGCCCACCGATACCTTCGGGTGGCGGGTCCTCCGCACCTTGAGCGACGACCTGCGGGTTCTCGGGGAGACCCCCCGCACCCCGGGAGACCCACACCGGCTCGCACTGCGGCTGTCCGTGCGGCGGACCGGCAGTCCGGTGCGATGCCCGTGACCGACGGCGCGAGAGCCACCACCGGCGAGGCGAGCACCGACGGGGTCACCCCCTCGGGCGGGAACGGCTCGGACGGGCGCGGCGAGCGGCGCGGGCCGCGGTCGTCGCGCGGTGAGTACGACCACCTCATGCCCAAGCTCGCCGAGCACGCGGCGCTGCCCACGGGTAGCCCGCCGCGGCTCGCGCTCCGGGACGAGCTGGTCCGCGGGCACCTGCCGGTCGCCCAGCACATCGCGCGCCGTTTCTCGCGGCGCGGTGAGCCGGAGGAGGACCTCGAGCAGGTCGCCACCCTCGGACTGATCAACGCCGTCGACCGGTACGACCCGGAGCGCGGCACCGACTTCCTGTCCTACGCGGTGCCCACGATCACCGGAGAGGTCCGCCGGCACTTCCGCGACCAGGCGTGGTCGATGCGCGTCCCGCGGCGCCTGAAGGACCTCAACGTGACGCTGTCGTCGGCGATGTCGTCGATGTCGCAGACCCTCGGCCGTGCGCCCAACGCCGCCGAGCTCGCCGCGCACCTCGACCTGCCCAAGGAGGACGTGCTCGAGGCGCTCGAGGCGTCCCACGCCTACCGCAGCGGCTCGCTGGACGAGATGCTCGTCGACGACCCCGACTCCGGGACGGTCTCGGACCTCCTCGGCGAGGCCGACGCGGCCCTGGAGAAGGTGGAGTACCAGCAGTCGCTCGCCCCGCTGCTGGCGAAGCTGCCGCAGCGCGAGCGGACGATCATCATGCTGCGCTTCTTCAAGAGCATGACGCAGTCGCAGATCGCCGAGCAGGTGGGCATCTCGCAGATGCACGTGTCGCGGCTGCTGGCCAAGACGCTCGCGCAGCTGCGCGACGAGCTCGGCGACGGCGCCCGCTAGGGACCTTCTCGTGGGCTCTGCACCTGCCGTACCGGTCGCGCTGGTCCTGCGGGCCCTGGGCCTCGGCGACCTCCTCGTCGCCGTCCCCGCCCTGCGCCTGCTCCGGCGCGCTCTGCCCGGGCATCGAATCGTGCTGGCCGCTCCGGTCGCCCTTGCTCCCGTGATCTCCCGGATCGACGCCGTGGACTCCCTGGTCGGCACTGCCGTGGTGAGCGACGTGGCCGCGACGGGTGTGCCCGCGCCCGACGTCGCGGTCAACCTCCACGGGCGGGGTCTGGAGAGTCATGCCGCGCTCGACGCGCTCGCACCGCGGCGCCGCGTCGGTCACGCCGCCCCGGGCTGGGACGGGCCGGAGTGGACCGAGGACCCCCGACGCTCCGAACGGCGCCGCTGGTGCGACCTGCTGGCGGGGTGCGGCCTGGTCACCGCCGAGGAGGCGGCGGCCGGCGTCGACGACGTGCACCTCGCCCCGGTACCCGGCCGGAATGACCACGTGGTGATCCACCCCGGCGCCGCGTTCGGGTCCAAGCGGTGGCCGGTGGACCGGTTCGCCGCGGTCGCCCGCGCCCTCGCCGCCGACGGGCACCGCGTCGTCGTCACCGGCGGGCCGGCGGAAGGGGAGCTGACCGCCGCCGTCGCCGGAGCCTGCCGGGGCGACGACCGCGGTGGGGCCACCGACCTCGCCGAGCTCGTCGACCTCGTGGCCTCCGCCCGGCTCGTGATCTGCGGCGACACCGGCGTCGGGCACCTGGCCACGGCGTGCGGGACCCCCTCGGTGACGCTGTTCGGACCGGTCGGACCCGAGCAGTGGGGACCCCCGCCGGGCGGCCCGCATGTCACCGCGACCCACGCCTCGTGCCGGCGCGGGGACCGGTTCGTCGACGACCCGGACCCGGCCCTGCTCGCCGTCGGCGTGGACGAGGTGCTGGTCGCCGCCCGCGAGGTCACGGCCGGCGTCGGGGTCACCCGCGGGAGCAGCATCAACGGCGGGAGCGGTCCTCTCGACGGTGAGGCCGCACATGTGCGGTGACGTGGCCCAGCGCCATGTCGAGGGCGAGTTCCAACGGTTCGGCGGTGCGGGTCGTCTGAGCGAGCAGGAGCCCGCCCTGGAGCGCGGCCATGATCGCCGTGGCGAGGGCGGCCGGGTCCACGTCCGCAGCGAGTTCGTCGCGGTCGCGCATCGTCGTCAGCCCGTCGACCAGGTGGGACTCCCAGGTGCGGAAGCTGGACGCCAGCAGGACGCGCGCGTCCTCCGACCGGTCGGCGAGCTCGCTCGCCAAGGACCCGACCGGGCACCCGCCGGCGCCGTGCCGGGCACCGTTCATGGCGACGACGGCGTCGCGCCACCGGCGCAGACCGGTCAACGTGTCGAGGTGGTGCAGGTACGGCTCCTGCGCGGCCAGGACCCGACTGGTCTGGAGACCGATGACCTCGCGGACCAGCGCGTCCTTGTCGGCGAAGTAGTGATAGAGCTGCGACTTGCTCGTGCCGCTGGCCCGCATCACGTCCTCGAGACTCGTGCCCCGCACCCCGCGGTCGTAGACGAGGTCGGCGGCGGCCGCCACGATGCGCGCCCGGGTGGCGGCCCCCCGGGCCGTCAGCCGGCGCGGGGGAATCGTCGTCCTGGCCGTCCGTCCCCGCGCGTCCATTGATCCGACCCTATCAACTGGACTTGACAGTCCGATTTTCTCCCGCCACCGTTTGGACCATCAGTTCACGAGCGGGAAGGTGCTGCGGATGTCGAGGTTGCCCGAGGGTCGCCACGGTCGAGAGGGCACGGACCTCCGTCGGTCGGCGAGGGGGCCGCGCACGCCCCCCTCGGTCGGTGACCGAGCGCATCCGGTGCATCGGGTGCATCGGCTCGGTGCGGCCGTCCTCGGAGCGGGACTCATCGTCTTCGCGGTGCTCGGCCTGCTGAACCGGCCGGAGTTCTTCTCCCGCAGCGGCGAGCAGGTCATGGGGATGTCCAGCAACGGCGCGCTGTCGGTCGTCTCCCTGGCCATGGGAACGGTGCTGCTGTTCGCGGCGGCGCGCAGCGGGCGCCTCTCGTCCACCTCCACCCTCACCGCCGGAGCGCTGTTCCTCCTGTCGGGATTCGTGCATCTCGCGATCATCGACACCGCGGCGAACGTGCTGGCGTTCCGGCTGTCCAACGTGTTCTTCAGCTTCGTCGCCGGCCTGCTGCTGCTCGCTCTCGGCGCCTACGGACGCTTCAGCGGTGGGCTGCCCCCGGACAACCCCTACGCACGGGCCGGCTCGTCCGATCGGGGCTCGACCGCGGAGAATCCCGCCGACCGTGCCGAGCACGACCTGACCCAAGCCGAGCTGGACGCCACGTCGCGCCACGCGACCCGGGAGCAGCACGCGCAACTCCACGCAGACGCCACCCGGCGGGCCGCCGCGCACCACGACCGGACCTGGCAGGACTTCGCCGCGACCCACACCGACGCCGAGGTCACCCAGATGCGAGCGGTCAGCGCCGCCGAGTCGGCAAGCACCGGATCCCCGCGCACCCGCGAGCGATGACGACGATCGGACCACCCGGGCACGAGCGGGACGGACACCCCCCCGAGGACCCCCCGCCCGGCGACGCCGACGACGGCTCGTCGGGCAGCGAGCCGCAGGTCCGGCCGGGAGCGAATCCCGAATACGGCTTCCCCCAGGGGCTGTGGCGGATGACCGACCGTCTCCGCCCACCCTTCCCGCCGTTCTCGGTGCGGACGTTCCGCAGCCCGCTGCGCGGGCCGTGGCTCACGTCGGTGTTCGGCTCGGTGCTGTTGGTCGGGCTGCCCATCGTGATCATCACGGGGTTGCTGTCCTACAGCGCGTACGGCCCGCAGTTCGGCCAGGCCATGCCCGCCGACGTCGGCGCCCTCGGACTGCCGTACTTCGACTGGCCCACCCGTCCCGTGTGGCTCTACCGGCTCAACCAGGGCCTGCACGTCGGCGTAGGGCTGGTGCTGATCCCGGTGGTGCTGGCCAAGCTGTGGTCGGTGGTGCCCAAGCTGTTCACCTGGCCGCCCTCCCGCAGCATCGCCCAGCTGCTCGAGCGAGTCTCGCTGCTGGCGCTGGTGGGCGGCATCCTGTTCGAGATCGTCACCGGGGTACTGAACATCCAGTACGACTACATCTTCGGCTTCAGCTTCTACACCGCCCACTACTGGGGGGCGTGGGTCTTCATCGCCGGGTTCGTCGTGCACGTCGCGATCAAGCTGCCCACGATGATCCGGTCGTTGCGGGCTCGGTCTCTGCGCGCCGAGCTGGCCACTGGGCTGGCCCGGACCGAACCCGAGCCCCTCGACACGCACGGCCTCGTCGCCGAGCACCCGGATGAGCCCACCCTGAGCCGGCGGGGCCTGCTCGCCATGGTCGGTGGCGGCGTGCTGCTGGTCGGCGCGGTCAGCGCCGGCCAGACGGTCGGCGACGCCGTCCGTCCCACCGCGCTGCTGGCCCCGAGGGGGCGCGACTACGGAGACGGACCCAACGACTTTCAGATCAACCGCACCGCGGCCACCGCCGGCATCTCCCCCGCCGTCGGCGACGGATGGAGCCTGGCGCTGAGCGGCGGCCCCGGCTCGGTGACCCTGACCCGTCCGCAGCTGCTGGGCATGCCCCAGCACACCGCCACCCTGCCCATCGCCTGCGTCGAGGGCTGGTCGACCACCCAGACCTGGACCGGCGTCCGACTGCGAGACCTCGCCGCCCGCGCCGGGGTGCCCTCGCCGCGGACCGCGTTCGTGCAGTCGGCCGAGCAGGCCGGGGCGTTCAACCACGCCACGCTGCAGTCCAACCAGGTCCTCGACCCCGACGCGCTGCTCGCGCTGCGGGTCAACGGCGCCGACCTGTCCCTCGAGCACGGCTTCCCGGCCCGCGTGATCGTTCCGGCCCTGCCCGGGGTGCACAACACCAAGTGGGTCACCTCGATCAGCTTCCGGAGCGCCTGATGCCCACCGCCCCCGGGAGGAGCCTGGCCAGGTGGCGCGCCTTCTACGGCGAGAACCCGATGCACCTGCTCGCCCTGCTCGGCTGCTTCGCCCTCGCCGGCTACGCCGTGAGCTTCGCCGCCCAGACCGACACGCCCACCGCCCTGCTCCTCGCCGCCTGGTTCGTGGGCGCCGTCCTCGGTCACGACCTGGTGCTGTTCCCGCTCTACGCGCTGGCCGACCGGTCCCTCCTCGCCGGGCGGCGGGCCCGCCGCCGGCGGACGGCCCGCCCGACGAGGGTGCCGGCGACCAACCACATCCGAGCACCGCTCCTGGGCAGCGCGCTGCTGGCACTGATCTTCCTCCCGGTGATCATCCGCCAGGGCGAGGCCTCCTACACCGCGGCCGCCGGGCTGACCATGGGACCGTTCCTCGGCCGCTGGCTGCTGATCACCGGGGTCCTGTTCCTGATCAGCGCCGTCGCGTATGCGGTGCGACTCGCCCGCGCTGCCCCGGCATCCCAACGCCGGTCATCCACGTCCTCGACGGCATCGGCGCCCGGCTGAGGTAGGAATCTGCCCACGGCGGGAGATCCGGAGTTCTGGAGCGATCTCCGCCGGCGGGACCGTCTCTCACTGCTCCCGCACCACGTCGGCGGGGTCCTTGTCGACGCGCAGTCCCTGGTAGCGCGGGTGGCGCAGGCGGCCGTCGGTGGTCCACTCCCCGAACCCGACCGCCGCGACGAGCTCCGGGCGCACCCAGTGTTGCCCCTTCTCCCGCACGGCGTCGACGAACGGGGACCGCGGCGTCGCCACGGCGTCCAGTCGACCCCGCAGCATGGTGAGCGCGGCATCGTCGAACCCGGTGCCGACCTTGCCCGCGTAGCGCAACGCCCCGTCCCCGTCGTGATAGCCCACCAGCAGGGCGCCGAGGCCGCGGCGGCCGCCGGAGGGGTCGGTCCACCCGCCGACGACGAACTCCTGGTCGCGGACGCACTTGAGCTTGCGCCACTCGGAGCTGCGCCCGGAGCGGTAGGCGGTGTCGCCGCGCTTGGCGATCAATCCCTCCCATCCATCGGCGCACGCCCGGTCCAGTAACGCCGCCGGGTCGCCGTCGAGGGTCTCCGAGAGCAGCAGTGGCCCCCGCGGGTGGACGACGGCCGCGAGCAGCGCCCGGCGGGTCCGCAGCGGGAGGCGGGTGAGGTCGAGCTCGTCGAGCACCAGCAGGTCGAACAGATGGCAGGCGATCGGGACGCCGGTGGCGCGGGCGCGCCGGGGGTCGGAGAGGTGCATGCGGGCCTGCAGGGAGCCGAAGCGTCCGTCGGAGGCGACGATCTCACCGTCGAGGACGAAGCGGTCCGGGCCGTGCGCGGTGAGGGCCTCGACCACCTCGGGGTAGCTCGCGTCGGCCGGGCGCCGGTTGCGCGACCACAACCGGACGGGGCCGCCGCGTTCCCGCGTGGCGATCACCCGGACGCCGTCGAGCTTGCGCTCGTAGAGCCAGTCGCCGCCGGGCATCGGCAGGGCCGCGAGCGAGGCGAGCATCGGAGGGTGGAACTCGGCGTCCCACGCCCGGCGCAGCGCGCGCACCTGCTCGGGCGGCAGATCCAGGTCACCGACCACGAACCCCCGATACCCGGCAGCGTGGGTTCCTGCACGTCACCGAAGCCGTTCAGCGGGTCGACGTCGCGGTGTCGGTCCAGGGGGGAGGATGGGCGCCATGAGCGAGCAGCAGGACAAGGCCGCGGGCCTCGAGCAGCGCTACGTCCAGGAGTACGGCGAGACCGAGGAGCTGCTCGAGGGGCTCGACCCCGAGCGTCCGGACGCCGGCCAGACGACCGAGCAGGTCCAGGGCGTCTCCTCGGGTGGGCAGACCGAGGACGACGTGGAGAAGATGGCCCGCGAGGACCCGTAGCGGTCGGACGTGGCTCGTGCCACCATCGCGCGCCATGCGCTATCTCGTTACCGGCGGTACCGGGTTCCTCGGCCGGTTCGTCCTCGCTCGTCTCCTGGCCCGGGACGACTGCGAGGCCGTGTACGCGCTGGTGCGCCCCGGCTCGCGCGAGAAGCTCCGGCACCGCCTGAGCGACCTCGAGGGCCACGACAAGCTGGTCGCGATGGTCGGTGACCTCACGGTCCCCGCGCTGGGGCTCTCCGACGCCGACGTCGAGCAGCTCTCCGGCGTCGACCACGTGTTCCACCTCGGGGCGATCTACGACGTCACCGCCGACGACGAGGCCAACCGCGCCGCCAACGTCGACGGCACCCGCGGCGTCGTCGAGCTCGCCGGGCGGATCGGCGCGGGATGTCTGCACCACGTGTCCTCGGTCGCCGTGGCCGGGGCGTACGAGGGCCGGTACAGCGAGGACGACTTCGACCTGCGCGATCACGGCCAGCACTTCACCAACCCGTACCACGAGACCAAGTTCGCGGCCGAGAAGATCGTCCGCGAGGAGTCGGCGGCGTGGGACCTGCGCTGGCGCGTCTACCGGCCCGCGGTGGTCGTCGGCGACTCGCGCACCGGCGAGATGGACAAGGTCGACGGCCCGTACTACCTCATGACCGCGATCTCGGCGCTCGGTCGGCTGCCGGGCGTGCTGCGCGTGCCCGCACCCGAGCTCGGCGCCACCAACATCGTGCCCATCGACTACGTCGCCGACGCCCTGGTGTACCTCGCTCACGCGGAGGGTCACGACGGTCGCGCGTTCCACCTCGTCAACCCGCGACCGCAGCCGCTGTCGGAGATCTACAACGCGCTGGCCGACGCGCTCGGGGCGCCGCAGATCCTCCCGACGATGCCCGCGGCGATCGGGCGTCTGCTGCGCCGGGGCGCCGCGGTCGCCCAGCGGGTGGACGCGTTCGCCTCGGCCCGCGACATCGCCCTCGCCGAGTTCGACATCCCGCCGGAGGTGCTCGGGCACCTGACCTTCTCCCCGACCTTCGACGCGACCGCCACCCGGGCCGCGCTGGAAGGCAGCGGCATCGAGGTCCCCGCCTTCGGCGACTACGCGATGCTGTTGGTGCAGTACTGGCGCGACCACCTCGACCCCAACCGGGCGCGGCGTCCCCGCCCCGGACCGCCGCTGCGGGGACGCCGGGTGGTGATCACCGGGGCGTCGTCGGGGATCGGGCGCGAGACCGCACTGAAGGTGGCGCGGGCCGGTGGTGTCCCCCTGCTCGTGGCCCGGCGGACCGAGGAACTCGAGGCCGTGAAGGACGAGGTCGAGCGCGACGGCGGGCAGGCCCACGTCTACTCCTGCGACATCACCGACGCCGAGTCGGTCGACGCCCTGGTCAAGGCCATGCTGGCCGACCACGAGGGCCCCGACACCGGCATCGACATGCTCGTCAACAACGCCGGGCGCTCGATCCGTCGCGGGGTGCGCCTCGAGGTGGACCGCTTCCACGACTTCGAGCGCACGATGGCCATCAACTACTTCGGCGCGGTCCGGCTGACGCTCGCCCTGCTGCCGCACATGCTGGAGCGGCGCTTCGGCCACATCGTCGACATCTCCTCGATCGGCGTGCAGACCGGCCCGCCGCGCTTCTCCGCCTACGTGGCGTCCAAGGCCGCCCTCGACGCGTGGGCCCGCATCGTCGCCACCGAGACCCTCGGTGACGGGATCACCTTCACCACGGTCCACATGCCGCTGGTGCGAACGCCGATGATCGCCCCCACCCGCATCTACGACGCCTTCCCCACCTCGTCGCCCGACGAGGCGGCCGACATGGTGCTGCACGCGCTGATCGACCGCCCGAAGCACGTCGGGACGGCGCTCGGCTCCTTCGGCGCGGTCTCGGCGAACGTCGTGCCGCGCGTGGTCGACATGGTCATGCACGTGGCCTACCGCGTCTTCCCGGAGTCGGCCGCCGCGCGGAGCGACGCGTCGGACTCGGGCGCATCGGAATCGGGCGACGGGGGTAGGGACGACCCGAACGGCGACCGCACGCTCGACAGCGGGCCGCTCTCGAGGGGCGCCCAGGCCATGGCCCGACTTCTCCCTGGAGTGCACTGGTGAAGACCCCGTTCGGGACGCCCACCGAACTCGCGACCGGCGTCCGGTTGCTCATCCGGGCCGGGGTCGTCGCGCCGATCCCGCCGCACCGGCTGGTGTTCTTCCCCGCCGCCCTCTACCGCTACGGCTTCACCCCCACCACCGCGTTCGTCATCGGCGCGTGGCGGCACCCGGACCGCATCGCGATCGTCGACGACCGCGGCACCGTCACCTTCGCCGAGCTGCAGGACCGCACCGACCGCCTGGCCCGGGCGCTCGCCGACCGCGGCGTCGGCCCCGACTCGAGGGTCGCCGTCCTCTGCCGCAACCACCGCGGACCCATCGAGACAATCATTGCGACGTCGAAGATCGGCGCCGACGTGGTGCTGCTCAACACCGGGTTGTCCGCGAGCCAGATCGCGGCCGTGGCCGAGGAGCAGGAGATCACGACCGTCGTCGTCGACTCCGACCTCGAGGACCGGCTCTCCGAGCTCCCCCCGACGGTCACCACAGTCGCCGCGTGGGTCGAGGAGGGCGCTAGCTGCTGGGGGGACGACACCCTCGAGGGCCTCATCGCCGTCGACGGGTCGCAGCCGCTGCCGACGAGACCGCCGATGGGCAAGACGATCGTGCTGACCTCGGGCACCACCGGCACGCCAAAGGGCGCCGAGCGGCCGTCGCCGAACGGGATCGGCCCGGTCAACGCGATCCTCTCGCGCATCCCGCTGACCGCGCAGGAGCCGGCGCTGGTGTCGGCGCCGCTGTTCCACACATGGGGTTTCGCGGCGTACCAGATCGGTTCGCTGCTCGGCGCGACACTCGTGCTGCGCCGCTGGTTCGACCCGGAGGACGCGCTGCGCCAGCTCGCCGTCCACCGCTGCACCGCGATGTTCGCCGTCCCGGTGATGCTGCAGCGCATCCTCGAGCTCGACGAGGACGTGGTGGCCCGCTACGACACCTCGGCGCTGAAGACGGTGACCGCGACCGGGTCGGCGATGCCGCCGGCGAAGGTGACGCAGTTCCTCGAGACCTTCGGCGACAAGCTCTACATGCTCTACGGCTCCACCGAGGTGTCGTGGGCGTCGATCGCGCAGCCGGCGGAGCTGCGCTCGGAGCCGGGCACCGCCGGCCGCCCGCCCACCGGGACCGACGTCGTGATCCTGGGTGACGACGACGCGGAGCTCCCGGCCGGCGAGACCGGCCGCATCTTCGTCGGCAACGACATGCTGTTCACCGGCTACACCGGCGGCCGCGGCGAGACGGAGGTGGTCGACGGGATGCTCGGCACCGGCGACCTCGGCCACTTCGACGACCACGGGCTGCTGTTCGTCTCCGGCCGCGCCGACGACATGATCGTCTCGGGCGGGGAGAACGTCCACGCCGGCGAGGTCGAGGGCCTGCTCGGTGACATGTCCGGCGTCAAGGAGGCCGCCGTCGTCGGCGTCGACGACGAGGAGTACGGCCAGCGCCTCGCCGCCTACCTCGTCCTCGAGGACGGTGCCTCGATCGACGCCGACGCGGTCCGCGACCACGTGAAGAACCACCTCGCCCGCTTCGCCTCCCCCCGCGACGTCGCGTTCCTCGACGAGCTCCCGCGTAACACCACCGGGAAGGTGCTCAAGAGCGAGCTGGGCGCGTCGGCAGAATAGGTCGGGTGAGCCATCCCGCGGTCGAGGCGGCGGAGGGCGTCGCCGACGAGCTCCTCGCCGGCGCCTCCGCGAGTGACGATCCGGCCCGGGGCGTGCGGGAGGAGACGCTGCGCGACCTCGCACGACGCGGGCTCGTGAGCGTGGCCGTGCCGGAGTCCGGCGGCGGTTTCGGCGGGGACGAGCGCGTGGCCGCCGAAGTGGAGGAGGTCCTGGCCGGGGCCGACGCCGCGACGTGGTTCGTGCTCACGCAGCACCGCACGCCCCAGCGCCTCACCGGGGAGCCGAGGGACGGGGGGGAGGTGCGGGGACCCGCGTCCGACCGGCACCGCGACGCCCTCGCGCGCGGCGACGCTCTCGGCGGCATCGCCGTCGCCCACCTCCGACGCCCCGGGCCCCCCGCGGTCCGCGCCCGACCCGACGGCGCCGGCGGGTGGCGTCTCGACGGGCGCTCCGACTGGTGCACGGGCTGGGGTCTGGTCGACCTGGTGCTGGTCGCGGCCCGGGACGCGGAGCAGATCGTCTTCTCCCTGATCCCCGCCACGCAACGGCCGGGGCTGCGGGCGAGCGACCCGCTCGGACTGGCCGTCATGGGCGGCACCCGCACCGTCACGCTCGACTTCGACGACATGGCCGTCGCCGCCGACGAGGTCGCCGCGACCATGGACGCCGCGACGTGGCACCGTCGCGACGCCGACACCGTCGTCGACACCAAGCCCGCCACCCTCGGCCTGCTGCGCCGCGTGATCGCCGAGACCGAGCGCATCGGGTACGAGCGGGACCGCCCCGCCGCCCTCGAGGCCGCCGCCGCGCTGGCCGCGGAGGCCGGACCGCTGCGTGAGCGGGCGTACGCGCTCACCGCCGGCCAGGGCCCCGTCGACGAGCGGGTCGCCCTGCGCGGACGGGTCGCCGAGCTCACGGTCCGGGCCGCGAACGGGCTCGTCGCGGCCCGCGGCGGGTCGGCGATGCTGCTCACCAGCCACGAGCAGCGCTGGTGCCGAGAGGCCGCGTTCCACCTGGTCCAGGCCCAGACCGACCTCGTGCGGGCCGAGCAGCTCGCCGCGTTCGGCCACCGGGACGCTCGGAGGGCAGACTGGAGGACGTGACCAGCGCCGGCGTCGACGGGTCCGAGGGGCGGCGACTGCGCGAGCCCGCTCACCGCGTCGCTCCCGCCGCCATCGCCTGGTGGACGGCGCGCTCCGCGATCGGCGGCGTGGTCGCGCTGGTGCCCCAGCTGGTCGTCTTGGGCGTCCTCGCCGTCATCGGCCTCGACCCGACGGTCCTCGTCGTCACCTCGGCGGTCACCGTGGTCGTCGGGCTGGCGCACCTGCTCGTCGTCCCGCGGTGGCGGTTCCGGGTGCACCGCTGGGAGGCCACGCCCGACGCCGTCCACACCCTCGCCGGATGGGTCGGCCGCGAGTGGCGCAGCGCGCCGGTGGCCCGGATCCAGACCGTCGACACCGACCAGGGACCCCTTCAACGCCTCTTCGGGCTGTCGACGGTGACGGTGACGACCGCGTCGTCGTCCGGGGCGCTGCGCATCGAGGGTCTCGACGCCGAGGGGGCTCACCGGCTCGCGCACGACCTCACCGCCGCCGCGCAGGCCGCGGGCGGGGACGCCACGTGACCCGCGCCGAGCTGTCCCCCGCCGGGCCCGGCACCGACGAGATCACCCTGCCCCTCGACGGCGAGTGGCGGCGGCTCGACCCCCGGATGCTCGTCGTGCACCCGACCCTCGACCTCTCGAAGCTCCTCCCCGTCCTCGCGATCGTGATGATCACCGGGGGCACGTCCGACGACCGGTGGCAGCTCGGGATCGGCGCGCTCCTCGCCGTCGCGATCCTCGTCGGCGGCGTCCTGCGGTGGGTCACCACGACCTACCGGATCGGCGACGAGCGCGTCGAGCTGCGGACGGGACTGCTGCGCCGCCGCCACCGCAGCGTCCACCGCGACCGCATCCGCACCGCGGACCTCACCTCCAGCCTGGTCCACCGCGTGTTCGGCCTCGCCGTCGTCCGCGTCGGGACCGGGTCGCACGACGGCGGGGAGGACGCCGAGCTGCGTCTCGACGCCGTCGGGCACGCCGATGCCGAGGGACTGCGCCGGCTGCTCCTCCGCACCGCGCCGCACGCGAGCCCGGCCGACACCGGCGCCGACGAGCCCGAGGTGGCGCGGCTGAACTGGGCGTGGATCCGGTACGCGCCGCTGACCTTCTCCGGCCTGGCCGTCGTCGGTGCCGTGTGGGCCGGGTTGCTGCGGGTCGCCGAGGAGACCAGGTGGCGCCCGCAGGACGCTCGCCAGCTCGCGTTCGTCGGGGAGGCGCCGCTGCTGTGGGGCGCGGTGGCGCTGCTGGTGATCGCGGTCCTCGGGGCCGGAGCGATCTTCGTCGAGGGCTGGTGGGGCTACCGGCTCACCCGGACCGCCGGCGGCGGGCTCGTCGTGCGCCGCGGACTGCTCACCCGACGGTCGCTGACGCTCGAGGGACGCCGGATCCGCGGCGTCGAGCTCGACGAGCCGCTGCTGCTGCGCCTCGGGCGCGGCGCCCGGGCCCTCGCCCTGACCAGTGGACTGCGGGCGCAGCGCGAGGGCAGCGGCTCCGAGCACGTCGGCGCCCTCGCCCCCGCCGTTCCCCGCGTCGAGGCGCACCGCATCCTCGCCGCCGCGCTCGGGGTGCCGCCGGAGACCTCGACCGCGAGCGCCCTCCTGCGCCACCCGCCCGCCGCCCGACGCCGCCGCTTCGTCCGCGCCCTGGTGCCGATGCTGCTGCTGGGGGTCGCCGCGTCGTTCCTGCCCTGGACACCGGTGGCGTGGGTGACGGTGCCGGTCGCGCTTTTCGTTGGCGTCGGCCTCGGCGTCGCCCGGTGGGCCGCGCTCGGCCATGCCCTCACCGACACCCACCTCGTCAGCCGCCACGGCGCCCTCGTGCGGCGCACCGTGGTGCTGCGCCGCGACGGGGTCATCGGATGGCGGCTGCACCAGTCGCTGTTCCAGCGCCGGGCCGGGCTCGTCACCCTCGTCGCCGTGTCCGCGGCGGGACGGGGGCACTACGAGGTGCTCGACGTGGGCGTCGACCGGGCCCTGGAGCTGGTGGAGGCCACGTCGACCGGCCTACTCGACCCGTTCCTGATCACCGCACCGGGTCCCTCGGGCGCCCTGAGCGTCCGTACCTGCGGATAGGGTCCCCGCGTGAGCGGCAGCGGACGACTGGTGTGGATCGACTGCGAGATGACCGGACTCGACCTCTCCTCGGACCGGCTCATCGAGATCGCGGTGCTGGTCACCGACGCCGACCTCGTGCCCTACGGCGAGGGCATCGACGTCGTCATCCACGCCACCGACTCCGCGCTCGACGCGATGCCCGACGTGGTCCGCGAGATGCACGCCCACTCCGGGCTCACCGAGGAGGTCCGGGCGGCGACGGTGACGCTCGCCGAGGCCGAGAAGCTCATCCTCGACCACATCCGCGAGCACGTTCCCGAGCCCCGCACCGCTCCGATGTGCGGCAACTCGATCGCCACCGACCGCGGCTTCATCGCGCGGGACATGCCCGAGCTCGACGCCTACCTGCACTACCGGATGGTCGACGTCAGCTCCATCAAGGAGCTGTGCCGGCGCTGGTACCCGCGCATCTACTACGCGCAGCCCGAGAAGGGCCTCGCTCACCGGGCCCTGGCCGACGCCCGCGAGTCGGTGCGCGAGCTCGCCTACTACCGGCGCACGGCCTTCGTCCCGCTGCCGGGCCCGACGTCGGAGGAGGCCCAGACCGCGGCGGCCGACGTGGTCGCTGTCGACGCCGCCGGAGCGGGGGCGGGGGCGGCTTCGCAGGCCGGCTCCGCGGGAGGGCAGGCGCCGCCGCCCGGGCGCTGATCTCGGGACTCGCTGGAGATCCGACCGCCCGTCCACGCTCCCTGATCATGGAGGGGGCCGCGGTGAAACCCGTTGGCGTGGCTTGTACGCTGAGCCGGCCTCCGGGGAGACCCGGAACCCTTGGTGGGTGTAGCTCAGTCGGCAGAGCACTGGGTTGTGATCCCAGGTGTCGCGGGTTCAAGTCCCGTCACTCACCCGGACGACAGCAGGTCGCCTGCCGTCGGACCGGGGCCGTCCCGTTGGTACGGTTTCGATCACGCGCCGTTAGCTCAATGGGCAGAGCAGCTGACTCTTAATCAGCGGGTTCGGGGTTCGAGTCCCTGACGGCGCACCGTTATCACAGGCTCTTGACCAGGCCCTTCGGGCCCGGGAGGTGCACGCCCCGCGCCACCGCCACGGGCTCCTCGCCGGCGGGGTCGACATTCGGACGGTCGCCGGACGGCTCGGGCACGCCGGGGGCGGAGCGACGACCCTGAAGGTGTACGCGGCGTGGGTCGCGTCGGCCGATCGCTCTGCTGCCGGGCTCATCGCCGCCGGCCTGACCCGACCGACCCGGACTGCCGAGTAGACGCAGGTCGGGTTCCGCGTCCTACCCGGGCCAGATGATCTGGAGCAGGTCGACGAGACGGTCGCGCTCGGAGACGGCGTAAACGACGAAGCCGTCACCGGAGGCGGAGCCGAACACGTGGGAGCGCATGGGGGCCTCGGTCGGGTGGGCGGCGCACCCACGGCTCGCCGGACCAGGGGTTGAGCTCGAGAACGGTCCGCAGTTCGGCGAGGGCGGGCAGGGCGTCCGCGGGGAGCTGGGCGACTGCTCGTCGACCTCCTCCCTGGAGCGGACGACGTACACCCCTAGATGCCGCCCGCCTTCGCCCGCGTCACGGCCAGGGGCTCTCGTCGGGGCTGGGCTCGCCGGTGGTGAGCTCCGCAGCGCGGCGGGCCACCCGGGCGAAGATCTGCGGGTCGGCCTGCAACGCCGCGACGCGGCGCCAATGCTCGAGCATGGTGAACAGCTCGGTCAGGTCGAGGCTTCCCCGCACGCTCGCCAGGACCTCGTCGAGCTCGGTGAGGAACTGCGTCCGGTCATCGGGGAGCAGCGCCGCCGCGATCGCCTCCGGCGAGGCGCCCTTCGACAGCGGATGGCGCCCGGCGTGGTGTTGTTCGTCCACCGAGTACGTCGCGGTCACGTCGTCACCGTAACGGCTGCCTCCGACACGACGGAGCATCACCGGCTCCGGACCGGTCATCGGCCATGGCGTCGCGGACCTGCGCGCATGTCGATCGAGGAGCGCCAACGGACGTGTCAACCCACAGCCCCGTCGGGGCGGGCGCCGGCGAGCTCCACGACGTTCTCCGGCCGGGCGGGACCGTAGCCGTGGGCAGGTACCGAACTGTTCCCGGCCCCGATCGCGTTGATCCGCACGGCCCCCTGGCGAGGCCCCTGACCAGGCGAACCTTACGTGGACCTTACGGATTTCGGCTGTCATGGCGGCCAGCGTCGCCGGGTGCTCGGTCACCTCCACCTCGCCCAACAGCGTCTCGACCTTGGTGGGCTCGCCGGGGAAGCCGACGCCGAGCAGCGTGCGCACCGTGCTGCGGCCGCCGTCGCAGCCCACGAGGTAGCGCGAGCGCAGCTGCGTGCCCTCGGCCAGCTCGGCGGTCACCCTGTGTTCGTCCTGGCTCAGCCCGACCAGCGAGCAGCCGCGCCGAGGGAACTCTCCTTCCCGGCCGTCGCGGGCGACAACGGGGGACGCTGTACTCCTGCGTGGTCGCGAGGTCCCCATCTCTCGCACCTCTGGAAGATCCTCTCTCCTCACGAGCGTTGCAGGTCGACGGGCGCAGCTCGACACCCTCAGCGCGCACTGTCGTTCGACCGTCGACCGTCGACAGTCGGGGCGGCGTCGCAGCGGGCCGTGGGCCTGGAGCTCCATGGGGCCGAACCCCGCCCTGGGCTGCTGACCGTCACGGCCGGCTGTCGGTGGCTTGTGATTGCCTGCCGCGGTGTTCGAGACCCCCGAAGAACTCCGCGAGCTCCAGGACCTGCTCGACGCGTCCTTGGCGCGCTCCAGCGACCACCTCAGGTCGATCGTCGTTCCCGGCGAGCGGACCCTGAGCGCAAGCCAGCTCGTCGACGTGGCGACCGGCATGTGCACCCTGGCCCTTGCCACCGTCACCAACCAGGGTGAGCCGAGGATCAGCGGTGTCGATGGTCACCTCTTCCATGGCCGATGGGTCGTGGGCACCGACCCGAAGGCCGCGAAAGCGCGCCACCTCCGAGCGCGTCCGGGGATCAGCGTGAGCCACCTGCGCGGCGAGCAGCTCGGCGTCTTCACCCACGGCCACGCGCGCCCGCTCAACCCGCAATACGCTCCTCACGACCCGCAATGGCCAGAGACGCTGGAGTACCTCGCCGGCCACTACGGCAGGGATGCGTTCGTCTGGGACGAGGTGATCTTCTTCCGGATTGAGCCGACGTGGATGGTGGCCTATTGCCCCGACCCGGCCGCGCTCTTGGACCTACCGGCGGGCCTCTAGCTCCGCACCTGGACCACTTGCCCTCTGGGCGGCGGGCGCTCGACTGTCGTTCGATCGTCGTTGCACAGTCGGCCAGCACCGCTGCGCGGCGGCGGAGATGGATCATGCGCTGACGACCCGGCGAGCTCCGTTCTCATCGGGCCAGCGCTGCCCTCGGGACTGGTCAGGTGCGGGGTGCACGCGGTGAGGCACGCGACCTCGGCATCGGTGGCCAGACGCCGCGCCGTGACTGACCTTGACAAATCGTTCGCGTTTTCAGAAACTGTTTCGAAGATAGAGAAAGGGCTTCCTCATGGACTCTCCCACCTTCACCGTGGCTGCCACCTACCGTGAGCCCAAGGCGGCCGTGGACTGGCTGGCCCGCGCGTTCGGCTTCGAGGTGACGATGGCCATCGTCGGCCCCGACGACGACCCCAACATGTCCCACTACGAGATGGCGATCGACGGGCGTGGGCGGATCATGATCGGCGGCGAGTGGGCCGAGTGGACCCGCAGCCCGGCGTCGGTCGGCGGGGTCAACACTCAGAGCGCACACGTGGTGTTGACCGGCGACTTGGACGGCCACTGCGAGCGGGCACGAGACGCCGGCGCCACCATCGCCGCCGAGCCCGAGGACCAGTTCTACGGCGACCGCACCTACCGAGCGGTCGACCTCGAGGGCCACGTGTGGACCTTCTCCGAGCACGTTCACGACGTGACCGAAGCGGAGGCCGAGGCGGCGATCGGCCAGCGGATCGAGGCCCGGAGCTAGGCGTGAGCGCGACGCCCGCGGCGGCCGTCCCCGGCCCGCTCGACCGCACCCTGGCCGCACTGGCCGATCCGCACCGCCGCCAGGTCGTCGAGCTGCTGCACGAGCGGCCACGGCGTGCCGGTGAGCTGGCCGCCGCGCTCGTCGTGAGCCCGTCGGTGATGAGCCGCCACCTCAAGGTGCTGCGGGACAGCGACGTGGTCGAAGAGACGAGCCCAGAGTTCGACGCCCGGGTCCGCATCTACTCGTTGCGGTCGGGGGCGACGGCCGAGTTGCGAACGTGGCTCGATGCCATCGAGCAGGGCTGGGCCGATCAGCTGGCCGCCCTCAAGGCGCACGTCGAGCCGTCGCTGTGACGTCACGGGCGTTGGTGGCGCTGCGCATCGCGGCGCCGCCGAGCCGGGTGTTCGCGGCCTTCACCGCCGAGATCGGGCAGTGGTGGCGCCCGCACGGCCTGTTCGAGCTGAACGGCCGCCGCGACGGCCGGCTCGCCATCGAGGCCGGTGTCGGCGGCCGGGTCACCGAGACCTACCCCGACGGCGGGCAGTTCGAGGTCGGGAACGTCCGGGTCTGGGACCCACCCGAGCGCCTGGTCCTTAGCTGGCGGGCGGCGTCGTTCCCGCCCGACCGCGAGACCGAGGTGCCTGTCCGCTTCGAGGACGTCGACGGCGGAACCCGGGTCGTGGTCGAGCACCTCGGCTGGGACGGCATCCCGCGCGAGCACGCCGCCCGCCACGGCTTCCCGCTGCTCCCGTTCCAGCAGCGCCTGGCCGAGTGGTGGCGGGCGCTGCTCGACTCGCTGGCCGACCGCATCCAACCACCATTGACGTTTACAACTCAGCAACCGTGAGCAGGTGGCCAGTATGGATACCGACGTGCGGCAGCAGATCGACTGGCTGCAGCGCTGGGACGCGCAGCAGGAGGCTTACGTTCCCGAGCGCGAGGCGCGCTTTACGGCGATGTTCGACGCGCTGGCGGTGCTGATGCGGCCCGGGATCGATCAGCCAGCGGCTGCTTGTCCGCTTCCCCCGCGCCGCGCGATCGCGGTGAGAAGCCTCGGGGAGATTGGAGGTCGACGGCGGGACCGTGTCGAAAACGACCCGAACGGGCACAACCACCGCCGTTGTTCGCTCCTCACGAGCCACCTGACATCCGTCGACAGGGCGGGCCGCATCCCGGCCGAGGACCGTCCTGCCGCCGGTGCGCGGCTGGCCGGCGGCGCGTCAGTGACCGGGTGCGGTGGGCCGGCGGGCGCGGACGATCGCGGCCGTGGCGTGTTCGTGAACCCGGTGTGTTTCGGTGATCTGCACGTCGACGAGCCCGGCGTCGCTCAGGGCATGCTCGAACTGCCGCCGGGTGAGAGCACCGGCGATGCACCCGGTCCATTGCTGCATGTCCGCGCGGGTGGCGTCGTCCATGTCGGAGCCGGCGATGACGTCGGAGACGGCGAACCTACCGCCAGGGCGCAGCACCCGGGTGGCCTCGCGCAGCACCGTGGGCTTGTCAGCGGCCAGGTTGATGACGCAGTTGAGATGACCACTTCGACGCTGGCGTCCGGGAGGGGAATGTGCTCGAGGTAGCCCTGCACGAACTCGACGTTGCTGACGCCGGCCTCCGCGGCGTTGCGGCGGGCCAGGTCGAGCATCGCCACAGTCATGTCCAGCCCGATCGCTCGCCCGTCGGGAGCGAGCCGGCGGGCGGAGATGAGGACATCGGCGCCGGCGCCGGATCCCAGATCCAGGACGATCTCGCCGGAATGCAGATCCGCGACGGCGGTCGGCACCCCGCAGCCCAGCAACGCCGCCACTGCGGCTTCGGGAGCGCCCGCACCGTCGTCGGAGTCGTAGAGAACGGCGCCGAACACGACCGCGTCCCCGTGGTCGGTCGTGGCCACCGGTGCCGCGCCGCAGCATGAGGCCTCGACCGCGCCGGCCTGCGCGTGCTCGCCGCCCGCGAAGCGGGTCGCGGCGGCGGCATAGCGGGCGCGGACGCTCTCGCGGATGTCGGCGTGTTCGGTCTCGAGAGGTTCATCCATGGTCAGCTCCGGTGCCGTCGGTCGATGTCATGCCGGTTGGCGGCACGCAGCTCGAAGGTGATGGCGGATCGGGTGGGCGCCGGCCCATGACCACGTCGGCGGCGCTGGGGAAACAGTCCAGACACGCCGAGTTGACCGCGTACAGCGAACTCGTCCCACGGCGTTGTACCTGCACGAACCCGACCTCGGCCAGCGCCGCGAGGTGATGGCTGACCGTGGACTGCCCGACCGGCAGCACGGCGGTCAGCTGGCCCACCGACACCGGCTCAGGCTGCTGTGCCAGCCACGCCACCAGCTGCACCCGAGTGGGATCGGCCAATGCACGGAACCACTCCGCGTACAGCACGGCGTGCGCCGCGGTTCGGGGCTCAGCGCCGGGCAGACCGGTCAGCAGCACCTGCGGCTCGGCCTCGAGGACGTTGGCGAGTTGAACGTCGCGGTGATCGGCCCGGTGCTGGTCGGCGGCGGCACCAGCAGGATGGTGCGCACCACCGGCTCGCCCCAGGCGAAACGCTGCCCCTCACGCAGCGCCGCCATCGGGGTCGTGGCTGAGGGCGACCAGGAGGGACTCCCCACCGCGCATGGTGTTGTTGTGGAGACGCCGGGGGCCCGGTCGGCCCAACATTCAGCTCATCCGCTCGAACACCGCGGCGAGGCCCTGGCCGCCGCCGATGCACATCGTCTCGAGCCCATAGCGGACCTCGCGGCGGTCCATCTCGCGCAGCATCGTCGACAGGATGCGGACGCCGGTCGCGCCCACCGGGTGGCCCAGGGAGATGCCCGAGCCGTTCGGGTTGACGCGCTCGTCGGTGATCGGGTCGATGCCCCACTCGCGGGTCACGCCCAGGACCTGCGCGGCGAACGCCTCGTTCAGCTCGATGACGTCGATGTCCGAGAGCGACAGCGATGCCCGTTCCAGCGCCTGCGCCGTCGAGGGCACCGGGCCGAGCCCCATCACCTCCGGCCCCACGCCGCCGAGGCCCCAGGACACGAGGCGGGCCAGCGGCCGCAGCCCCAGCTCCGCCGCCTTCTCCGGGGTCGTGACGATGCACACCGCGGCGCCGTCGTTCTGGCCCGAGGCGTTGCCGGCGGTGACCGTGGCCTCGGGGTCGTTCTTCCCGAGGATCGGACGCAGCGTGGCCAGCGACTCCAGCGATGCGTCGGGCCGGATGTGCTCGTCGGCCTCGACGACCGTGTCGCTCGCGCGTCCCTTGATCGTCACCGGCACGAGCTCATCGTCGTAACGGCCGTCCTTCTGCGCGGCGGTGGCCTTCTGGTGGGAGCGCACGGCGAGCCGGTCCTGCTCGGAGCGCGGGATGTCGTAGCGCTTGCGCACGTTCTCGGCGGTCTGGAGCATCCCGCCGGGGACCGGGTGGTGCTTCCCGCCGGCGAGGATCCGGCCCTGGGCCAGCGAGTCCTTCATCTCGAAGCCGCCGGCTTTGGTGCCCCAGCGCGGGGCGCCGGTGAAGTACGACGCGCCGGACATCGACTCCGCGCCGCCGGCCAGCACGAGCGACGCGCCGCCGGTCTGCACGGCCATCGCCGCGTAGAGCACCGACTGCAGCCCCGACCCGCAGCGGCGGTCGACCTGCAGACCGGGGACGGTCACCTCCAGCCCCGCGTCGAGCGCAACGACGCGGCCGATCGCCGGGGCGTCCATCGTCGGGTAGCAGTGCCCGAAGATCACGTCGTCGACGTCGTCGGCGGTGATCCCGGTGCGGGCGACCAGCTCGCGGATCACGGTCGCGCCCAACTCCTGGACGGGCACGTCGCGCAGGGCGCCCCCGAACCCCCCGACCGGGGTCCGCAGCGGTTCACAGATGACGGCGTAGGTCACGGCGGCGTCCTTCCGGAGAGAGGTCGGTCCGGTGGGCTGGTGGTGTCGGTGCTGGTGGCCGCGGCGGCGGCCAGGCTGTAGCGGTGGTGGTCCCAGTCGTCGGCGAGTGGGGTGAAGTAGTCGAAGGACACCTGTTTGCGCTGGTAGCGCCACAGCTGGTCGGGGTTGCGGACGAGGGTGTCACGGTAGTGGCCGGCCGCGATGTGGGCGACGCCGTCGACGACGCACGGCTGCCACAGCAGCGAGGGTGTCCCAGTCGCCGGCGTCGAGGGCGCGGCAGTAGCGGGCGTCGAGGGTACGGATGGCCTCGAGGTCTTCGAGCCGCTGGAGGCGTTGTTCGAGGCCGGTCATGACGGGCCGAGACGGCGGACGGAGAAGGGCATGGGTCAGTCCCTCCGGAACGCGGTGACGGCGTCGGGGTCGAGGTCGATGCCGAGCCCCGGTCCGTCGGGCAGGTGCAGGTGCCCGTCGGCGTAGCGCAGCGGGGTCGTCAGTAGCTCCTCGCGCATCAGCAGCGGGCCGAACAGTTCGCTGCCCCAGGTGTAGGCGGGTGTTGCGCAGGCCAGGTGCAGGGAGGCGGCGGTGCCGACGGGGCTCTCGATGGAGGTGCCGCCGTGGCAGGGGATGGCGGCGGCGGCGGCGATCTCCGCGATGGCGCGGGTGGCGCGTAGTCCCCCGGACTTGGTGGTCTTGAGGGCGTAGACGTCGGCGGCGCGCATCGTCGCCAGGCGTAGCGCGTCGGCGGGGGTGCGCAGGCTCTCGTCGGCCATGACCGGGATCGGCAGGGCCTGGTTGATCTCGGCGAGGGCTTCGATCTCGGTGGCGGGCACGGGTTGTTCGACGAGCTCGACACCGGCGTCGGCGAGGCGGGGCAGCCACGTCAGGGCGGTGAGCCGGTCCCACCGAGCGTTGATGTCCACTCGGACCCCAGCGACCCCGGCGAGCTTCTTCGCCACCGCGGTCACGCGGGCGACGTCGTCGGCGGGATCCTGGGAGCCCATCTTGAGCTTGAAGCTGTGGTGCAGCCCGGCGTCGAGCTTGCCCAGGGCCTCTTCGACGACGATGTCGGCGGGTTCGGTGCCCAACGCCCAGGTCACCGGGATGGAGCGGCGGGCGGTGCCGCCGAGCAGGGTGTGGACGGGAACGCCGAGGCAGCGGGCCCAGGCGTCGTGCATGGCGACCTCGACGGCGGCCTTGGCGAACAGGTTCCCGGCGACGACGTCGGTGATCGCCTCGGTGGCGCCGGCGATGTCGTCGACCTCGCGGTCGACGACCAGCGGGGTGATGTAGCGCTCGACGATGAGCTGCATGGTCTCGACGGACTCCCCGCCCCACCACGGTCCGGCCGGGACGACACCCTCACCGACCCCGGTGACGCCGCCGGCGGTGTGCAGGAACACCAGCATGACCGGTTGGGCGTCCATGGCGACGCGGGCGAAGCGGTGCGGACGGCGCAGCGGGATGTCGAGCAGTACGGTCTCGACCCGGTTGATCCGCAGGTCACTCATCAGGTGTGTTCCTTAGCTGCGGCCGGGACTCAGCGGGGTTCGAGGACAAAGTCGTACCGCGAGTGGGTGCGGCCGTCCTCACCGCGCTGAGGGTCCAGCACCAGCTCGGGCTTGGTCGCCTCGGCGACGTCGCTGTCGAGCCACTGCCCACCGGTGAAGTACAGCTGGGTGGTGATGGTGCGGTGCTCCGGAGCGGAGACGAGCAGGTGCAGGTGCGCCGGGCGCCACGGGTGCCACCCGGCGGACTCGATGAGCTTGCCGGTGGGTCCGTCGGTGGGAATCTGGTAGGGCGCGGGCTGCATGGTGGTGATCTCGAAACGACCCTGGTCGTCGGTGACGACGACGCCGCGCAGGTTGCCCTCCGGCAGGTGCGGGGCGAAGCCGGAGTAGTAGCCCTGGTCGTCGGCGTGCCACAGGTCGAGCTCGGCCCCGGCGAGGGGGTTGCCCGCGGTGTCGCGGACCTGACCGGAGAAAACCAGCGGGGTGCCGGCCTCGTCCTCGCGCATCGGCAGCGTCGTGACCGAAGGCAGCTTCTGCTGGTCGGGCAGGTAGTACGGCCCGAGGATGGAGCCCTTGGTGCCGTCCTGGGTGCGGGCGGCGACCTCCTCGACGACGTGCTCGACGAACACGTCGAGGAACAGGGGCCACTCCCCGCCCTCGCCGACCTCGATCATCCACTGCTTGGCGGCCTGGAACTCCGGGTAGGTGACGCCATGCTCGCGGATGGCGCCGTGGATGCCGGCCAGGACCGCGGACACCACGGCGGACACCCGCTCCGGGGTGAGGGAATCGGTCGGGGTGGCGGCGTCGGAGGTGGAGCGCTGCGCGGCGCGGAACGCCTCGGTCGCGTTCGCTCCGGAGCCGGCGGCGCTCGGGGAGTGCTCGACTGCGGTCATGATTTTCTCCTTCGTGGTGGGGCCCGCCGGCAGGCATCGAACCTGCCGGCGGGCACAGATGTCGTGACGAGTTGTCGGCGGCGGGGTCGGGGTCGGGGTCGAGGTCGACCTCACCGCCGGTTGCTGGTGCCGTTGCGGCGGCCGAACAGCGCGACGTCGTCGTTGTTCGCGAGGTCGGGCACCGTCCACCCGTCGAGGTCGTACTCGGACATGCACTGCTCGGCGAAGCCCTTCATGGCGTCGGCCGTACCGGAGGCCTCGGCCGCGAACAGCAGCTCGGCGCGCACGCCCTCGTGGTTGCCGGAGTAGTTGCGCTCGTAGAGCTCGTGGCGCCCGCCGAACTCCGAGCCGATCGAGTCCCAGATCAGCTTCATGAGCTTGACGCGGTCCACGGCGTCGTAGCCGTTGGAGCCGCGGACGTATTTGTCGAGGTAGGGACGGACCTCGGGGGACAGGAAGTCCGCGCTGTGGGAGGGCAGGTAGATCAGGGAGGCGCCGAGATCCTGCAGGATGATCTCCCGGACCCGGGGATATCCGAGGGTCATGAACCAGCGGTAGGCGAGCCCGTAGTCCAGGTTCGGCAGCAGCGCCCCGTTCTTCCATTCGTTCGGGTTGGCGCACATCGCGTCGGACAGCGCCCAGAACATGTTGCGCCAGGCGATCACCTCGCCGACGCGGGTCTGGACACCGCGGAAGTCCTTGCTCCCGGTGACCTCGAGGCCCTTCATGAGCAACCCGGCGATGAAGTCGAGCTTGACCGCGAGGCGCGTGACGCCGTGGAAGGTGAAGCGGTGCAGGAAGCCGGAGCCGGGGAAGAACGTCGACGCCTTCTCGGCATCGCCGTAGATGAAGACGTTCTCCCAGGGGATGAGGACCTTGTCGAGCACGAAGATCGTGTCGTTCTCGTCCATCCGCGAGGACAGCGGATAGTCGAACGGGCTGCCCGTCACGCTCGCCTGGTGGGCGTAGCTGGGGCGGCAGATCAGCTTCATGCCCGGGGCACCCATCGGCACGGTGCAGACCAGCGAGTACTCCGGCTTCTTGATCGGCAGCCCGTAGTGGGCCAGGAAGTTGTAGTGCGTGATCGCGGAGCCGGTGGCCACGACCTTGGCCCCGGAGGCGACCACGCCCTTGTCGTTCTCCTCCTCGACGTGCATGAACACGTCGGAGACCTCGTCGGGGTCGCGGTGGCGGTCGACCGGCGGGTTGATGATCGCGTGGTTCCAGTAGAGCAGCTTCTCCTGCGACTCCTCGTACCAGCGGCGGGCGTTGGCGGCGTAGGGGTCGTAGAAGTCGGAGTTCGCACCGAGGGTCCCGAGGAACGCGGCCTTGTAGTCGGGGCTGCGGCCCATGAAGCCGTAGGTCATCCGAGCCCACTCGGCAATCGCGTCGCGGTCCTTCGTCAAGTCCTCGATCGTGTGCGGGGTGCGGAAGAACGGGTGGGTGACCCCGGAGCTCCCGGTGTCGGTGGGGGTGGTGAGCACGTCGGCCTTCGCCGGGTCGTGAATCGAGTCATAGAGCCGCGCGGTCATCCGCACGGCGTTGCGGAAGGCTGGGTGGACGGTGACGTCGTCGACCTTCTCGCCGTAGAGGAACACCTCCCGGCCGTCGCGCAGGCTCTCGACGTACTCGTCGCCGGTCATCGGCCGCGTGGCGCGGCCCTCGTCGGTGGTCGGGGTGGGAACTGAGTCCTGCTGCACCGTCATCGGTGACTCCTCGAGTGGTCGGGCTTCAGCGCACGAGGGCCTGGGAGAACCAGGACATGCCGCCCGGCCCGTCGGCGGAGCCGTCCCAGAGCAGCGGCTCGTGGTCATCGCCGAGGTGGTGGAACTTGCCGGTGTGGAACAACAGCGGGTCCCCGTCGTGGATCCGGAACTCCTGCACCTCCCCGACGTAGAGGATGTGGTCGCCGCCGTCGTAGTGCTCCCAGGGCGTGCAGGAGATGTGCGCCAGCGCCCCGGACAGCTGCGGGGCGCCGCAGTCGCTGTCGGGCTCCCACACCACATCCTGGTTGGGCTTGCCCGCGAAGTGCATCGCGAGGTCCTTCTGGGCGGCCTCGAGCACGTTGACCGTGAACGGCGCCGACTCGGCGAGCCCGCAGAGCTTGGAGCGGCGGTCCAGCGACACCAGCACCAGAGGCGGCTCCAGCGACACCGCGGTGAACGCGTTGACCGTGGCCCCGTGCGGCTGGCCGTCCTTACCCGTGCAGGTGATCACCGTGACCCCGGTGGCGAAGTACCCGAGGCATTGGCGCAGTTCTCGTGGATCGATCGGCATCGACCGTCACTCCTGAGATGTACGCTGTGCGTACGTGTTGCACGCTGTGCGTTCACTACACCGTGCCTCGGCTCACATGTACGCGTCAAGAGGGGGCGTAGGAGAACATGGAAACCGATGACCGAGCTCAACGGTGACCGCGACCACATCCAGAGCCTGGAGCGGGGCTTCGCGGTGCTCCTGGCCTTCGACGAGGACCGCCCGAACCCGTCGCTGGCCGAGCTCGCCACCGCGACCGGTTACTCACGCCCCGCGGTGCGCCGGATCCTGCTGACCCTTCAGCACCTGGGGTACGTGGTGAACGACGGGCCGCGCTGGACGCTGACCCCGCGGGTGCTCTCGATCGGGCAGCACTACAGCGCCTCGCACGCCCTGACCGATCTCGCCCAGCCCCACCTGGTCGACCTCGCCGAGCGCACCTCGGAATCGGCCTCGCTCGCTGCGCTCGACGGAGACGACGCCGTCTACATCGCCCGCGTGGCGGTGCGACGGATCATGAGCATCAACGTCTCCCCCGGCACCCGGGTGGCCGCCCACGCCACGTCGATGGGCCGCGTCCTACTCGCCTGGGCCCCACCGGGACGGGTCGAGCGCTACCTCGTCGACCCCGGACTGCGGGCCCGTACCCCCCACACCATCACCGACCCCGACCAGTTCCGCGCCGCCCTCAACCGGGTGCGCCGCCAGGGCTGGTCACTGGTCTCCGAGGAACTCGAGCAAGGGCTGATCTCGGTGGCGGCCCCGGTTCGCGATTACACCGGCGCCGTCGTCGCGGCGCTCGCCTCCTCGACCTCCAGCGCCCGCTCCA
>JAABUP010001011.1_pt1 | contig 60360 bp, 67 predicted proteins | sample 5559201 | NCBI WGS metagenome assembly JAABUP01 (sample SAMN10711887, study PRJNA513373) | rock metagenome | isolation source: Antarctica rocks | place: Antarctica | reverse complement strand
CAGGATACAGGTCGGGTGGTCTCACGGAAAGGTCCGTTGGTCTTGACAGGGTTTATCGGAAGACCATCCGACCTTCAAAAATCTCTCAAGACCAACCGAGGTATGTATTATATTTATAATACATAATATATTTGTAATGTATTCTTAATACATTCGAAGATTAGGGTTAGTGGTTAGGATTAGAGGGTTAGTTGGTTAGGTTCGGGTTAGGGGTTTTAGGGATAGTAATATATATATAATGAGTTTGTAATACATTAGTAATACATTGAAATCTATCTCTGTATCAAATAGATCAGTTTTGAAATTCCATCTTCTGTGTAATGTATTTGTAATGTATTACACTAGCGTAAGACCAACGGAGATTTCAGCAAGACCAACCGACCTGTAAGGTCGCAATAGAAGAGACCCGCAAATATAGTCAAAACCGTTGTCTCGGATGCTAGGCATACATTAAAGCATTCTTCGTCTAGGTGATTACGGATTGCCGACAATAAACTAATCGGCCGAGGACGCCATTGTATGCTGCGTGTCGTCATCCTGTCGAGGAAGATTTGGCGAAGCATAGAGCGATTTTGGGGTTTTCTCCTTTGAGAGGCCAAGAAGCGTTCAGATCCAGGCAATAACGACAACGACATTCTTATATACAAGTAAAGCTGCCAGCTACATGACTTATCAATTATGAACGCTTGTAACATCAAAGTCAAGAAGCATGGGGCCGGGCACGGCTCCCCTTGAAGCCCACGTCACCCCGCAAAGCTTCTACCGTCCCGCGGAACATATAAGAACAGGCCCAGAAGATGAACACCATACATTCTTCATCACCGGTAACCCAGGTCTAATTGCCTACTACCACACATTTCTAGCTTGCCTGTCGAAGCTCCTTAGTGAGAACCATGGGATCTCGAACGGCGTTCATATCTATGGACAATCTCTTGGAGGGTTCCAGCCCTTCAAGTCTCCCGGAGAGGCGGCCAATACACCTTGTGGTCTCCAGCAGCAGATCGAGTATGTTGAGGAGACGTTGCAAAGCTATGTTCGATCACAAGATCTAAAATCTACACATCAAGATAGCGAGCAGTCTACTAAAACATCATCGCAAAGACCTCTAAAGATCATACTGATGGGCCATTCCGTGGGCGCATATATCCTACTCGAATTGATCCGGCGGCATCGTAAAATGGTGTCACTTGGCAAGGCTAAGGAGATGGAGATTGTGGGTGCCGTACTACTGTTTCCGACTGTTACGCATATTGCCAAGTCACCTTCAGGGCTGAAATTCGGTGTATGATTCGCTTTGCTTGGTGTCTTTCATGTTCCAGTCTTACTTGTACTCCAGTGGCTGCTTAACCTCCCTCACTTTGCGCTCGTTGTCAGCACGCTCGTCCGCATTGTGACGCTTTTTGTCCCGAGGGTTGTACTCTGCGGTCTGGTCAAGCTAGTGACAGGTTTCCCTTCGGATGCTGCAGAGACAACGACGACTTTCATCAAGAGTCCCATGGGTGTGCGCCAGGCGCTGTAAGTGAAGATTCTGTGCTTCGCGTATCGCAAGCTGTCATCTCATATTGTCGGGCAGGCATATGGCACGGGATGAAATGAGCGAAATCACGGAGGATAGGTGGGAAGAAGAGATCTGGGGTGCTTCGGTGTCAGATCCAAATACAACACAGGCGAAACTCATCTTCTACTTCGGCGAGGAGGATCATTGGGTCGCGGACCACACGAGAGATGAACTCATCCACACGAGAGCCTTTAAGGAAGACCGACCAGACGATCGGAAGCCAAGGATGGTCATAGACGAGGATCATATACCGCATGGATTCTGCATCAGTAAGTTTCGGTGTCACTAGGCGAGCCCCAGAGGCTGATATTTTCTTACAGAGCACGGCGAGATTGCAGCGAAGAAAGTTGAGGCATTCGTTCAGGATATCATCTCTAAGTCATCATAATGCCAATGCCAAACGTGGACGTGTCTATAGGATTTAAAGATGTGGAGCGTCAACCAGGCATCTAAACCTAGACAACGCCCTGGAAAGCCGCTCCTATATGATCCGTAGCGCTGACAATCACATCAGCAACGCTCGAGCCTCCACTTCTTGCTGGACTTCTACTCGAGGGTCAAGCTTTGGTTCTATTTCAAAAGCAATCGCCCTCTACTAAGATTTACGCCAAAAGCCTATCAGCAGCCATGACAAGGCAAAAAGACAGGAGCCAGACACATCTTGCTCAATATCTCTAACGAGCTGTTGTTGCTGGGAACATTCTTAATCGTCCAACTGATGCCCTAGAAACGCCGAAAATACCAAGCCATGCCATGCACCACGCTACCCTCGCCTGCTTTCCTGAGCAGACATCAGTCTGTTGGCCTCGACCTTCGGGTTGACATGGCACTTATCGCAGTTACGACTGGGTTTGCGCGTGTCTTCTCGTGCTCCGGAAAAAATCCGTATCGGCTGAAGGGATGAATTGTGACGACTTGGTTTGCGGGCTGTGGTGTTTTACGCTCCATCCATCGTCTTGCTCGCGTTGCTGTCCGAACAGCTCCCTCAGCGACACCTGTCGACCCATCGGCTCGCTTTGTGCCGTCTCCCGCTCCTCATCATGGCCGTTAGTGACGTCCAGGTGCTGCTGCTTGGCGATCTTCCTGCTGGTCTCAGCTTGCATCGCACAATCTCGGATAATCTGGGCAGTCATAGCTCTTGTATTCGCTGTCGAAGATGGCGGTAGTTCTGAGAAAATCCATAGTCCGTATATAGGCTGAATACCGGCTTCGTCGTCGTAGACCCGCAGTATCACATACTCATCCGTCACCTCAACATCTTCCTCGTTCAGCAGCTCCGCTTGGAAATTCCCCAGGCCTCTCCTGTTGAGAACAATAACAGAGAATTTATCCGCGCCAATTTCAGTTGCTGACAATTGACAAATGAAAAGTGTGCCTTCGATACCGATTTTCTCCCATTGCTGACTTGTAGGCGAGAAGAGGTAGATAACTGCATAAGGCGCAATTGAGATGATAGACGTCACAGATGGATTATGGCGACGAATGACGGAAAAGTTAAGCTCAGCATTTGTACTGCTGGCTAAAAGGGGAGGTGGAATGTCAGAGAGGTTATTGGCGTCGCTTTCGTAGTCTGAAGGCTGAATAGTGGCAGGAGGTTGTCCCAGTCGTGTCTTGGACTTTCGTGGCGTCATCGAGAGCTTGAAACTACGGCAATCCGACTTTACTTAGTTAGATATTCCCGCTGTTGTTGTTGCTGTCGAGCTCGGGCGTATATGCCTCACTACGGCGTCTGGAACGATGCAGGGATCGGCGCGCCAAGAGTCAGCCCTATACGCAAGCGAAAATCTTATCCATGGTAGCACCCGGACTCAGATTCGAAGCACCCCGTCGTTATTTCCCGATTCGCCATGTCTGGTAAAGACAGCTTCGACCGCGGAGTACATTCAAGGAGTCACTCGCTGAACTGGGCTTTCTCTCTGGACAACCTTATCATCTATATAGTACCAGAAAACGATGGACGAGGTACCGCATACGTCAGAGGCTTGACATCATGGCGCCTTAGTGGCACTCCATGCCCACTGCCAGGATCGCCTCATGAACGGCCTTTGAGTTAGAACAAGTCTTTCCACCGTTTCTTTCAGCATCAATAATGGCGACCCGCGCGGATTTAGTAGCCTCGCCTGGCCCTCTAGTCCGCGGTCTACCAGGAGCTTTCCCTGGTGAAGGCATGTCCCCAACCATCATCTCCTCGCAGTTCTCATTGTCGCAAGCTGTACATGAAAGGAGAGCGGAGTACAGGCGATCACACAAGATCCGAGTCAAGGTTGGAACATGGAATGTTGCTTCTCTCAGTGGCACAGAAAAGGACATTGGTGGATGGTTCGTAGAAGGCAAGGGAATATCCGAGAGACTGTCTGGCTTATCGGTCAGCGAAGAGGATGACCCGAATATCGGAGACAATGGAGCACCGCTGGATCGGAACGATGTGGAAGGCGTTGCCGAACAGGAAGCACGCAGAACCAAGAAAAAATCAACGATACCGAAGAATGATCCTGGTTTATTACCTGGCGGCGAAGATGTAGGCATCTACGCGCTGGGGTTGCAGGAGATAGTCGACATTACGTCTGCAACCGAAGCCCTTCGACCTTACACCGATCCTCATCCGGCCATGAAATGGAAGCGTGCGATCGCTGAAGCATTACCGGAAGGCTACCAATTGATCGCTGAACAGCAGTTAATCGGACTATCACTGCTTATTTACGCATCTCCTACCATAGCTCCAACCATTACGTCCGTGAGCACAACAAGTGTTGGAACAGGGCTGATGGGATACATGGGCAACAAGGGCGCTGTCACAGCGAGGATTATTCTGGGAGAAACCACACGCCTAGTCTTTATCAACTGTCATCTTGCCGCGGGAACGGAGAAAGGATCTTTGGAGAGAAGGAACTGGGATGCAGCTCAGATTCTTAGCAGAACGAAGTTCGACCCAGTAAGTGAAGTTGTTGGCGTCGTGGAAGAGTATGGCGAAGGCATCGGAGATGAAGACTTTGCTTTCTGGTTTGGTGACCTCAATTACAGGTTGAATCAGTTACCGGGAGATGACGTGCGAAGACTGCTGATGCTACATACCCGCAATGAGTATGATATTGGGCAGCGCTCCGAGCAGAAGATTGAGAAAGAACTCTCCAAGCCTACACACTCGATGATAGTCCGGGATCGAGAGGCTAGGAATCGATCATCCGAAGATTCAAGCTCGTCTTCCGCAACTGCTGTGGACCAATTGTCGCAACATTCGGCAGCATCATCCATCACCCTCCCTACAACAGACGCTACAGATGCTACAGATCCCTACTCTGACCCTACCTCCTTGCAGGCAACGCTTTCTTCACTTCTACCACACGATCAATTACATTTACAGATGCGCAGCCGAAAAGCATTCTACGACGGCTGGCGAGAAGGTCCCATCGATTTTCTGCCAACCTACAAGTACGATGTAGGCAGTGTGGGCATGTTCGATTCAGGCGAGAAAAAGAGAGGTCCGAGCTGGTGCGATCGCATCCTATACCGTACGCGGCGGGACAAGCTTGAGTATGAGAGGAAATTCAGGGAAGAGGAGGAAGCACGACGAAGAGATGCGGAGATGGAAGCACGGGGCTTAGATCGGAATGCTGGAGAAGATGAAGGTGTACTTTTCGACTATGATCCGGAAACAGATGGCGCTGGCGATGACGAAGACTATGATGAGAATGCAGGTGTTGGAGTCGATCCAGAGATCGTGGTGACCAGGGAAGGTTTTGAAGACAAGCTACACCTCGACTATTATACCTCTCATCAACGAGTCCTTTCGTCCGATCACAAACCCTTGGATGCGGTGTTCACTTTGGTATATGAGGCTGTGGTACCTGAACTTAAAGCAAAGGTGCACCAAGACGTTGTTCGCGAACTCGACAAAGCAGAGAACGAAGGTCGACCTGTAGTAACCATCGTGATGGATCATCATCACAGGGACACCGATGGAGTGACAAACTCGGATGAGACTTCTGCTAGCTTCGAAGGTGTCACTTTCGGCGAAGTACGATACGCTCACTCGAAATCACGCAGCATTACCATTGCCAACACCGGTCGTGTGCCCGCTACCGTTAGTTTTGTAGACAGACCCGTAGAGCAAGGCAAGCCAAACGCGATATCTCCTCCTTGGCTTACGGTTGAATTTGACCGACAAAGCGACAACGACAATGCCAATTCACGTGCTCTCCGTGAATATACCCTCGAGCCTGGTGACGCAGTCAATGTCGAGCTCACGCTACGCGTTGATGACATCGAGCAGGTGCGCGCCCTCAATAAACACCACGAAAGGATCGAGGACATACTCGTCCTCCGCGTGCACAACGGACGCGATCATTTCATTCCAGTTCGCGCTACATGGCTACAGTCTTCTTTTGGTAGATCCATCGATAAACTCATACGTATTCCTGAAGGCGGAGTAAGAAGGCTGCAGCATCAGCGGCCAAGTGGGAGCGGGAGTAGCGATGACTGTCATGGGGTAAAGTGGTCAGCTCCAAGAGAACTGTTCCGGCTGACGGAGGCGATAGAAGAACTCGTGGAAAGATGTGTTGCGGAGTGGGACATGACTGGCGCAGGTGCAAAGGCGCCATGGGAAGAGGTGGTGGGCTGGCCATTTGCGGAGCATTCGTGGTCGGACAGGGATGGCAATGAGAGTGAAGAGCTCAAGTTTTTGGTCCGAGAGGCTCTAGATACAGACCGTGCTCTCAATCCGCTATTTCCGGCAGAAGCATCGTCGCTCCGTCGAGCCGAAGTTGTGGCAGAGAGTCTTGTCACTTTCCTACGAAGCCTCGAAGACGGCATCATTACCGAAGCTCTCTGGACAGAGCTAGATAAAATTATCATCGCTCGCGAGAAAACCAAGAAACACCTTCCCGACGAAGAAAAGCGTGCGTTGGTACTCGACGTCCTCTCCACCTCACCGACACACAGCGTCTCCTTTACTTTCCTCACCTTCATGCTTACTTATGTGGCGAACGAAATCGCGCCTATGCATCAACCAGCTGTAGCATCATCAGGGTCATCTACTGACATTGGACCGAGAAGCAGAGCGCGGACATTAAGTCAGGATCCAGTCATTGCAAGGCGGCAACAGATCGAACGGACTTTTGCGTCTATCTTTGCTGAAGCGATGATTCGAGCGCCCGTCACACTTAGGGAGAAGGAGAAGAAGGCTAGTGAGGAAAGAAGGAGGGAGGTAGTGGAGGTCTTCTTAAGGGCAAGAAGGGAGGAGGCTTCTTGATGCTTGTTATTGGCGCTCTGAGCGGGAGTACGGGCATACATCGGACTCAAGGTATCCGTAGACGCATACACATACGGCGCATGAAGAACAACGACAAACAAAGTTAGATTTACTTTAATCATTGAAGAACGCTCCAGCATGCAGAGTCCTTGGAGGTATAAATTTCATCATCTTTATTAACCGGTGCCCAGAATTCGCCAGCTCATGATAAACGCCATAATACTCGATGAGTCCAAGAAGCTTCCTTTTTTCCCGCAATCAACCCATGTAGTTGGTAGACGGCCCTTTAGGTGTTGCTGGAAATTACAATTATCTCGGAAACCGAATCGAGGAGTTGCCTTCTTTCCCTCCGCGGCTTCGGACTGGTTCCTTTCGCCAGTCGTTCTGATGTTTCTGTTGGTGACCGAAACGCAAGGATTTCTTGGCTGAGCTCGGCAACTGGCGACGTTGCGGTCTTCCAGCCCCATATGCGACTTGGCGTGAGACCATATATCACTGTTGGTGGCTGCCTTGTATATAGCTGCGCAACACAACGTCTGTCCGCCTTTCACCTCGCCCGAATCTAGCTATGTCTTGAACATCCGTTTCCGATAATCTTCCTTGATGATATCCCTCGTCGTGCCACCTCCAGTCTCAAACACTCCGCCCTTATGGTCGAACCCCTATATCTAGAAAAGGATCCAGGCCGATCTTGACGTCCCGCTTTTCTGCTGCAGACCATGTCCATCCCCACCGTTGCAGCCTTGGAACTTCCACATACTCGCCCCGGCCTTAATCCTGGCATATCTGTCACCGCGCAACATGTCGAAAAGCAATTCTCTTAACTATATTGCCGAGGGGCCATACTCCGCGGTGCCAGCAGAAGCAGTGTCTTTGCCGTCGTCACGCGGCAGGGGAGCGTTGACTGCAAGGCTCTGGGTGTCGTCTTGGGAGGAAGACATAGTGACTGCTCAAGAAAGCTAAACTCTGAACTTGGGTGAATATCGCGACTCTGAAGAGTCACGTAGGCTTTGAGTGCTTTGTTAAGAGTAAGCACCGTGTGCGCTTTCTTGTGCATAGTTTTCGACAGCAGCCCTGCCTCACCGATGCTGTTGCTACCCGATCCGCCTGTAAGGAGCTCCGCGTCCCGCTGGGATTCGTCCACTTCCGTCGCCTCGATCTTTCTGCGGGTCGTCGGATTGTCCGATCCCAAGGTGTCGAGTCCGTTGGTTCTTCTCCCAGGCTGAATCCATTGTCGATCGGTTCAAATCGGCTTGGTCGCTGTCACCAGCCAATGCAGGGTTTAGTAGAGAGGTTTGTAGTGAACCTCAAATAACCTCGTCACTCAATGTGGCGCTTTCTCGTCTTTTCCCCGGGTGCAGCGTGTTTAGGCTCATTCCGGGTTGCTTGTCGTCGATGTGCACGCAGCAATTCCACTCGTCTCGCCAATTTGTGGTTGATTGTGGCGGGACTATGATGAGTACCGGCCCAAGTTGAGGTTCAAGCTGTGCGGATGGTGAACCGTCAATGCAGGAACAGCAGACGGGGAATGGTTCGGTTGGGCATCAACCATTGAGGGATTGAGGACCGTCCTAAGTCCCGGCGGAAAGGTGTTGATCGGGCTGCCCTATCTCCCGTGCCTCGGCAACCTGACTGTGAGGCCCAATAGCTGCCAGCGCGGTAGGCTATTGAAAAAGAGCCGTCTTTCCACGCTACCAAGATGGTTCCAGGCTAGAAGAGGATGATCTTCCAGGTCCTGTATCGAACAACTATAATTCTCCCTCAGCAGCGTGGTGAAATTGATTTTAGATACCGCCGGCTTCCTGACTCACCAGTAAGCGCTGATCTCATAGATCTAAAAGAGCTACTGGTCCGAGTAGAAGTATGAAAGTGTGGAAGCGCGTATGCCCGAGGACACATTCAAATATAGTCTTTCACATCCTTCAGAGTCCAGTTTGCTGGGAAACCTGGAGTCTGACGACAATAGGTTCGAGGTCGTAATTGACGCTAGATGCAATGCTGCACCGTAGTCTGTGAGATCCACCAGAGGTCGGTATCTTCTCGTCCTCGTCTGCCTCGTCTTCGTCCTCCTCCTCCTCCTCCTCCTCCTCCTCATCCTCATCCTCATCTTCTTGATGGTCAGATTGGTCTTTGCTGAATGAACCGTAGCTTGAAAGGCTAACATTGTCCTGTTGTGGACCATGAAATCAGAAGCTTCAGGCTCAAGAACTCGGTACTCAAGCAGGCCTTCATCCAAGTCTGGCTGGAGTCGACAACGGAAGCAACATTGCACGACAAGATTGCCGAACAGCCGGAGCTGTAATTGCCCATTGAGTTCCAGCTACATTCTAGACAGACCACCCGATAGAACCTGGTCTATCCCATAAAACGAGTGATACCACAGAGATGATGCTCTCTGGCTGAATAGACATTCGAACAGAGAGAGCTTCAGTTGGTCGGCAAATTCATCGACACCAGGATATGAAGTGGAGCTTAAGACTAGTGGGGAGCCTTGTGCTTGAGAAGCTCGATGGTGAGGAGATCCGCCATCTCAAAATTGATAAGGTCTTGTAGCTCCAATCATCCCAGATATGGCTTTCGTTTGTGGAGTCTCTTTACTCCTAACTCCTTTGAGGCGTATTGTTAACGCTTTACTTGTGGCGTTGATGTATGTGTTCTTTAGCATTGGTATGGGAAAGACATCCACTGCTCCGCCCACGTTCCTCATCGATAAATCTTCCTAGGAAAACATCTTTATTCTGGTCTCAAGGAGCGTGGTAGTAATCCTGATTTGGCGGTCAATGTTGAGCCACAGATTCATCGGTGAGCACAAGATCGGTGCGGTAAGAGTCCCTCCTGGTCCTGTGCGGCCTGTTGTATTTCTTATCTGGTGTTCAACAACAGCTTCACTTCCATGTCCTTTGAAGGATCCAGAGTATGCAACAACTTCTTGGGGACTCTAATATCCGTAAGAATATCTTAATCTTTCCCGCCACTCATACGTTCTCCCCTCGTAGAATGCCTGATTCATCCACTCAACTATCGGTGGAGTTTCCCCCTGATTCGCGTAAATCGACCAGCTTCAGTCAATCCTGGGTTATCCATGAGCACGTTCGTTCTTTGCCCGTACTCCTCAGGTTCAACTTCTTCTCCGTAGCCGCCTTCATCTTCAAGCTCACTCGAAGCCTCATTATTGAACATTGAATCTGTGAGCCATCATTTCCTGACTCTTCAGGATCACGGTTCTGAAGTAGAGGTAGTATGAGCCATCTTAACGTCTTCCAAGCGTGGATCTTCATGCCTGGTCTTTCAAGATTCATCGTGATGCAACCCGCACAGAGGCTTCTCCTAGTATAGTAGTCCCAGTCGCAGTCACCACTCCTCTCGCCGCTATGAACATGAACGCAGAGGATTGAGGACCGGTAGCTTCATTCAAGGACATCAATGTGCCGGCAGTGTTCTTGATCTTTCTATTTCAGCCATCTCTGCGCTTGTTAACCATCTTTTCATGACCGGTAAATTCATTGCAAGAATTCAGAACAACAAATGATCCTTGCATTGAGTCAGGGTCAGGATCAGAGTCAAGAATATGGTAGTGAAGAGATTACTGAGTCTGTTATACCGATTGTCAAATGCGGATACTTGATCAGGTACACAGCGTCGCATGCACTACTTTGCTGTTTAAAAACCCTGTACATTTCTGGAACTTTTCAGATTTATCCTTGATTCTCATTGTCACCTGTGACTTTCGGAAGGACGCAGGATCTACTGCCCTGTCTCCCTAGTCCGCTTGTTCGTTGTTGTGGCCCATGGCGTTATAACTCTTGATACTGCACCTGTATGCGCTCTTCTGGATCGACTTGACTGCCTCAAGGTAAAACAAAGAACAAGAAGCTCCGGTGGGGGAATTTTGTACGTGCCATCACAGAAACTTTTTGAGCTGGTAATATTGCCACTTCTGATCGAGCGGGGATGGTATCTGAATAAATGTCCGCCAGGGAGACTGCAGCCTCGCATGGCTCTCCGCAGATTGCCATTGCGAGAGTTTTCAGTTCAGTTCACTGTTTAGTGAGATTAGAAGGCAGCCCGGAGCAATGTGGGCTCGCGGGACCGGACGTCCTCGACATGGGCTGAGAATTGCTGCCAGGTGCGCTATGCTATCGATGGTGTTCATCCAGAGACCGTCTGGTCCGGGATAGCGCCGTTTGTCATCGGGCCCCCACAACGAAGTCGACCGGGGACAATCCCGAGAAAGCTCGCTGCAGGTATGGACACAAAGACTCGACTGTAAAGGCGCTCTTCCCACCGGTACACAGCCCAGGGGTTGTTTCGGTCAGAGTAGCCTCTAAATGTCCATCGCAATAGTAGACATGCATTGAGTGGGCTAGTCTGTCACGTTCTTCGATGTCCCCCGTTCCACTGGGCGGCCTCCACTGAGTTTGCCCACCCCGTTGGGTACGCGATGTTACCCAGCGCCATGGCATCCTCCAAAGAATCAGTCGTTTCTCTCCACTTTCTTCAAAGTTGAAGGAATTCAAGGATTTGTCGGCATTCGTAGGTTTTTTAAATTTGGTGTTGAACCAGTATATGAAGTGTGTCAGGAGTTTGGGCAGTACCTGCTCCACAAGACGGATAAACTTTGCGATGAAGGACCAGTCGTGGAGCTTGACCCTCCTCTGTTCACCGACAAGTCGTTGAAAACCCTTTTGGTAGGTCTTATCATCCATGTTGGACAGGAACGAAGGATGCCGGTACGTGGCGCTCCAATCCAGACATCGTGACGTCTGCTAGCTTCTTCTGAAGTTCCTCCTGTTGATCCTGCAGTTGCCGCGAGGAACAGGTTCAAAAGCCCAAAAGAGAGCCCTAACATTTTCGAGCCAGGGTTTCAAGTCGTTGAGCCCCAGGCGACCCTTCAAATCACTTTTCAGTGCATTGTTCCATCTTGGAGTTCGATACAGGACAATTTTTTGGGCGTTGCCCCTCCATAACTCCGCAAGTAATGATCACACAGCGTCGTGGTCTCCTCTGAAGAACCATTCACTTCTCTCCATTTTCTTAGCTCTGACCTTGTGCCAGTTGCCGCGAAGAACAAATTCAAGTGCTTGAACAATCCGTCAAATCTCTCAACCCATGGTAGCAAGTCTTTGAGCACTAGACGACCCTCCAGGTCATCCTCGAGGGCATTGGTCCACATTGGAGTTCGATAAAGCACGATCTCATGGGTGTTGATTCTTCGTAACTTCGCAAGGATGTTGCTGTGTTTTTCGTAGTGATGAAAAGGTTCAAGTGCCTGAAAAGATCTCTGAAGACTTTGACCCAGGGCTTCAAGTCATTGAGTCCTAGGTGATCTTCCAAATCACTCTTCAGCGCGTTGTTCCATCTCGGGATCCGGTATAGGACGATCTCTTTGGCACTGTTCTTTCGCAACTCTGCAAGTAATGACCACATGTTGCGAAACCGGCTCATCGTCGTCGAGCTTTCTCCGGGGATCTGGGCTCTCTCGCAGAACTCCTTTATCAGAGGTCCTAGCTGTCCTGTTTTTGACCGTGGAGTGTCGCTGGGAGTCTGAGCAATGACGACGGCCTGTCGTTGTAACATATCCCAGAAGTACGACTCCAGCCAGTGATATTGTACCCTGTGAGTGGCCATGCTCTTAACCTTTTCTGTCACTGCCTTGATCGCCACATCAAATGGAACCTTTATTATGTCTTTTGGCTCCTCAAACTCCCGGGCTAAACCATCAGAAAGGCCTTACCCTTGATTATGATCGCAAGTGATTGTGTGCTGTGGATCTTGACACTCTCCTGGACCAGGTCCTCCATCAACGGTCGTACGAACTGGACTTTTGGCAGCTCATTGACGGATACTGCTCGCTGAATTAGCAGTGGCATCGCTATTGGAGCCTGTAGATTATCGGCAGATCCGTCCATCGTAACCGTCTTCTATCAAGGTAGAGCTCGCCGCCCATTCCTTCCCCTTCGTAATCCTCATCAGAATTTTCAACGAGGTCTTCATTGAGATCCGAACCAAGTCGAATGGATCAGCGACGTCAGAAGTGCCCTCAGCAGAGACATTGACATTGTAATCCACAGCAACACGAGCTTGCTTTGCAGCGTGAATGAGAAAGGGATTACTATCCTTTCTTGCGAGTGGCTTTCGGCTTCTCACAGGAATGAGGTCAGACTCATCACTGAACAGGAACCTGTTCAGAACTTAGCTTACTAAAGCATAAAGCGGTTTTTATAATAATGTAGAAGCCCACCAGTAGTGGTGATGTAGTAATTCCCAGGTCGAAGTGGATTGCCGTCCTTTGAAATTATCATATTGCCTTCATCCCGCCGCAGAAAGAAGGTGCTTGTGAATATAAAGAGAATCTTCAACCCTCGCAGCAAATCACGTACGCATCCAAGACTGAGATCAGAAAGCCGTCATATACCCAAACCCAGATTGCTCCTGGCGGCGGCGTTAAACTTCAGTCTTCTTTACATTATCTTAACAGCTATTAATTGCAGAAGCATGCACAATAATTAATAATCACATTTAATCTTCTTTATTTCTGACTGTAAGAAAAGCATGTGCAGAGACCTGTCGAGAGTGTTTGGAGGCTCGAGAAAGGTTCTTTGATGGCTTTGGCGGCATTGCGTATATACGTGGGTATAAAAAAATGGTAGTATGGTGGTGTAGTTAATCGGCGCTGCCCAAGCTGTCAAGATGAGATTTGACGTTGTCCAGCAGACCTGTCCATTCAGCGAAGATAAGGATCTGGCATCAGTTCTTTCTTCACATCTCTTCCAGAGTTCCCACGAGCTTGCACAACTTGGCGGCGTGTAGACCTTTCAGCGTTGTAATAAGTGCGGTCTGTACGGCAACAGGCAATGGATGCTGTCCATCTCCTGTGCCTTCGTCCGACCTCAGCAGGGAAGAGTCACAACAGGCTTGGCGGATACTTGCAGGAATGTGGTGTATCCTCTAAGTGTTGCACCCTCTCTTACAAATGCGTTGTAGTCATTGGTGGCAGATTCCATGAGCCTATTGTATCTCTCTTGCTCAACGCTGGCAGATGTGGCGTAGGAAAATATGGTGGTCTTCGTATGTAGATCAATGATCGGTTTCCCCCGGGTTCTGGTGCTCTTGTCTCGACACAACAGACAGTGTTGAAGACCTGTGTGAAGGGTTTGCGATCCTGGCGATCCTTGACGGGGCTCGAAAGTTTCTCGATTGAACTAGCCCGCGTTGAGATTATAACCATCCAGAAGGTTACAGCTAGGTCCAGTATCACCATGCGTGAATCCTTGCCGGAAGATCTGAAAATATACTGACTGACTGAAACAAGTCCCGTTTTCCCGCATGAGGGTTCTCAATGAATCGTAGAAGAGCAAATAAATCATCGACACTATTCTGGATAGGGGTGCCGGTGAGTCCAGTTTTATGCCTAGCTTGTACAAATCCCCAGAGCTATTAACTGATGGGCCTTTGCGATTGCGAATGTTGTGGGCTTCATCTAGAATGCAGCTGTCGAGCTTGAATAATTAAGGTTCATCTCTAATGTTTCGGGGCCTTAGTGTCATCGTTGCGAGGTTTCTCATCTGGATTGCTCGGTGCAAGCTCTTTCTTTGACAACACCTTGCTCATGGCAGAAGCTTCCTTGTAGGATTTCCTCTTCCCATCTCTTCTTGGCTCTTCTCTGTCACACTTCTTGGTACCTTCGCCCACTCAACGGTGAACTCTGGGAGGGCCAGCCACCATAAAGCGCCCTTTTCGCCATAGACATGCCACCTCTACTTTTCTACCAGCCTCGAGACTTCTATTGGGCAGGAATTCTGACTGCTTCTGGAAGGTCGCAGACGTCAATGAGATTCTTGAACTGAGTGTATGAAATTCTGGAATGGAATCAGATTGAAGCCCTCAAATCGGAAGGTGAGCGACGATAATATTTAGCAATCCGGTCCATAACGGCTGCTCAGTAACAGTTCTCGTAAGGTGTGAGATCGGTTGGCCCCAGGTAGTTATCCCACTAAAGTTCATAAAAGTCCGCTTTTTCATTGACACCAAGCTTGATTGTGGTGCTCGAGCTATGAGGGTTAGTATCTCAGATAGGGCAATTGTTCATGTACACATACTGAACTCGTACACTGCATGCAGGTCCATGAACAGGAACATCCTTTTCTCTTCATTGTCCAAGTTCGGTTCTGGTAATGGAAACAATTCTGAATGTAGTTCTAGCCACTCGATGTCTTTTATCCAAGCTAAGGTGGCTATAATTAATTAGTATCTGTTCTGAAACCTACCCCTTCCTCTTCCGGAGGAGCCATGATGTCAATAGATAGATCAAGAACCGTACAAGTATCGAGTTAGATGTAAGATGATTGTAAATGTTATCAGAGGTCGTCGCTTTGCAGATCTTGACCAATATGCACAGGGTGTATGTAAAGGTGACGGTAAGGATGTCGTCCCTTGGCAGATCTTCAAGGTCGGTATGTAAAAGTGAACGTGAATCGAATATGAAACGCTCACCGCTTTGAGTGCCTTACTGAAATTATCTCCTACTTGTCACCAAGCAACTTTGTCAACCCACTCGACGTCTTCAGGGTTGCCACCTTGCTAGCCGATGGCTCTTCGATGTCAGTACTTGGCCTGCTGATTCTGATGCTCGAAGCTTGCAAAATTTGCCTTCGGTCTTTTGATAGTGTTTCCACTTTAAGTGAGAGGAGTGGTGTTCAAGGAGATGTCATGAAGAGGAACGGCGATCTTGCACGCTCCAACGCTGTCAATGACCACATCAAACGGCTTCTGATTCCATATCGCCTCAAACACTTTAGTACGCTGTTCTCAATTGCTCTTCAACCACCAGTCTTGTCCCATCTTCTTTATCGTCTTCTCTAAACCTTCTTTGAGCCAGCTGATGATCGAGTTTTGGAACCTTGTGGTGTTGGTTTGGTGATCATTGTGGACGTATAAAAACCAACTTCGTAGATCAATTCCTTGCCTGAAGCTCTTCGTTTGTCTTGTTTGGATTGAGCTCAAGGTCAGTGCTTGGTGAATTCCTTTCTCGACCTCCATCAAAGCTCTCGGGGAGAGGTCAAGGTTCTCTGACTTATCATCGCTTAACAGCCAATGAGTTTTGCTTTTCTCATGGATTGGTTCGATAGAAATGTTCAGCCCTAATAATGGCTCCAGTATGCTTAAGTGTCTTGAATTGAGCTAGAGCCGTCAGTAAGCTAGTAGAACATGAGAGAGATGGTTGTCACTGGGAAGTAATGAACCTTGAGGTCACGGCTAGATGAGAACATACCTTACATATCACAGCGAGAGAGTGAGTGTATGATCAGGATCGCGTTGATGTACGACGGCCGATGGGTCCTCACCTGGTCCGGTGTGATACGGTTCCGTACGAACGGAACGTTGTCACCGGGCAGAGCGAGGATGGCCATTGCCTGAGGGGAGTGGGCGTACGAAGCAAGCTGCTGTTGGCCAACCTCGAGGACAGGATTGGCACCGGCGTCCGCACGGGCGAGGGCGGCGACGTAAGCGTTGTACAAGACAAGGGCCCTACAAGTTGTCAGCTCCGAGACACATACTCGTACGACACTTACATGATGGTAGTTGTCGATGTTGTTGTTGCTGCTGAGCTTGTTGTACGAGAGTCAGTGCTGGAATGTGCCAACCAAGGGAGGTTTCACGTACGAGAGGTGGGGGTGGAGAAGTTGAAGGAGAAAGGAAAAGAGATTTGAGGAGGGGGGTGGGGGGGTTTATAACTCACTCCACTGAGGGGTAAGCCGAAGTGAATTGTCGCCTGGATTGTACGAGAAAGGAAACCACGTGTCGGCAAGCGATAAGAACTTTGCCTCAGCTCCAAGCTTGAGAGTTTTGTGATGAAGGACGGAAGCTAAGACTAGATGAAGAACATGCCTCACGCATCACACAAGAGAGGTGAGAGAAACCACGATGAGAGATTCTCCGTCTCACCCTCATAGAGGCCATCGGTGATCATAATCATCTCAGGATGGCTGAGGGCCCTCAGCTCACAGTTTCAGGGATATGTGATCGAGTCTTCGTAGACGGAGATGCTGAAGGCCTCCGGTCTGAGTCAATAGTGCAGGGATGTATCACGAGACTCGCGCCAAGGTTATCGAGACCTGGGACTGCTGTCAATATCTCATCATTGAGTTTTCCCGTTCCTGGTAAAGCCTTATAGCTTTCCGCGTCGACCATGGCGCGCATTACACCGATTGGAGCCGCCTCATCATGAGGTTGGAAGTCGAGACTGGATGAGAACATGCCTCATACATAACACAACAAAGTGAGATAAGGTGAGGTAAGGTGTGGCAAGACCCCAATACAGAGTATCCAACAAGCCACGCGAAGAACGAGTCAACGAGTAGGGACTATGCGAATGCTGAGTAAAGAGGTCAGAAAGCTCTTCTGTGATGCCAACGACCGGTACAGCTCCCACAAGGACGCGCAGGCTTGGTATCCGGAATGAGGAAGAGTGGTTTGACAGCAATGAGATGTCCATCTACAACCTATGTAAGAAAAAGAGAGTTCGTAGAGCAAAATCGAGGATAATATAGACGATGCTATTGCCAGTGAATGGAGTTTCCACAACGGCTCGCTGGATGTGAATAGGGGTAATCTAGAGATTGCTTGGGTGAATCAGCAGCATGAGTTTCCTAGTGCATGTGACAGTGAAAACACATGCGTGCCTTGGTTAGACTGCTGCATCGTTGTATGTTGCCGTTGCTTGGGCGGAGGTGGACATTGTATCATCAGGAGCTATACCATTGCATGATGGGCTTGGTCGTGATCTAGTGGACATCAGCAGTAGAGTCTGAGTAGCACGGCACACGCAGATATTTCGATGTTTCATAGTAGGCATTGCAATAGTATCTTACGATGATCCCGAAGCAAAATCAAACGACTCATTACCCGGAACACCAGCTACCAACTCCCAGCCGAGGTCCATCAACTGAGTATATCAAATTAGAAAGCAGGAAGTAAAGCCACCACCGAATTCGCCAGGCGTGCTCGAATGCAATTGAGCCCAAAACCAGATGGATCGCGTTTCAGCGTTCACCCCCAAAGAAAGTGCCTTGGACCTCCCTAAACTTTTCCAAGAATAGCCTCTTGTCCATATCCGTGGTGAACTCAATTCTAGCCCCAGTGATCCGTTTCTCGCTTTTCAGCTTTGGCGACTTACTATAATCCACAGAGCTTTGTCGCTGCATCATCGTTTTCTGGCTCTGGAGGCGTATGCTCAAGCCTTTGAGCTTGACGAACCTGTCGCCATCGTCGCGAACACGGACAGGATCTCGCGAGGAGTTCACTACAACTATCAGTTCGGGAAACAAGAAGATCTTCAAGAGACGGAATACATACGGTAGAATGCCATGTAACCATTGCGGAACTGCGCGCTATAGTGGATCATCGCCAAGACACCACTGGTATCTTGATCCTGCCATATCCGTAAATTCTCTAGAGCGCACATCTGTTCCTGATATGCAAAATTCCCGCTGAAGCCATCATGTAGGCGCATGGTCTTCGATGTTTTGACGCTCAAGATCAGGGACTTGCCCATCAGAGCGCTCTGAAAGAGTGTTGACCCTGCTTGCGATGAGCATCCTGTTGCTTGTATAGTAACACCAAAATCGCTCACCGCTTTCATCATCGAAGCAGTAATTGACCCAACTCGTCTGCGCTACGGCAATAGGCTTGGAGTCGTATGTGAGGTCATGGAAACGCAGCTCCGTAGGCACTCGTATGGAGATCTTCACATTGTTGCCCCATACGGTATAAGGAATTATCTCCTGCCCATCGGCGACTAACGACGTATCAGCGAAACCATCACACTGTCTGCGAGGGCCAATGCTTACGCTCCTGCTGAAGCCGTACGCTTCTATCGTCACTTAATACCCAGATGCTGGTGGTGAAACGCATCACTCCATTCGACAATTTGTGGCGCTTGGTAATCAGATATATCTGGCATTCGGAAGCCGCTTGGACCATCTTGAAGTCCCCGGATTCCTCATCAAGTGGCTGTGTGTATTCAGTGCACTTTCCGCGCCTGTGTGCATCAACGTCAGGACGCTACCAAAAATGGCATGAGATTCAAACTTACACTTCGCAAAGCACAGCAGCGTCTTGGAATATTGCCCTCTCGAAGGCCTTGTGCTGAGTCTCTGTGGTCATAGTTTTCGTTAGGTGCACCGGAGCAGATTCTGTGGCCGTCACCGAGAAGAAGTCGTGAGAATTGTGTCGGACTGCACTTCCTTCGGAGTCGGGTTCTATAGCTGGTAGAGGTAGCATCATTGGAGAGCCGGGTGTGAGTGGGAGCGATATATCAGACGGCCTGCGTTGCGAATCCGTCTCCAAGACTTGGCTTGATCCCGATGAATTTCGCGGACTCATTGGTAGGCCCTGCCGACTCTTCTCGTACCGTGGAGGAGCTTCTTCAAAACCACTCATGCAACCCCCAACAGGTATGAGATCGGACTCTCGAGGATCGAGATACGAATCTATCGTGCTCACACCGCCAGACGACTTGGGCTGCGGAGGCCATGACGAGAACTCGGATCCTTCAGGCTCCGTTGTTTCCTCAGGTAATCGCAAGTGTTTGGTAAAGTTCGTGGATCGATCGGGCGGGTTGAGGCTTGGAGACGCCAACGGGTTGAGCTGGGCCCTTTGGAGTTCGTCGAGTGGTGCGCCAGCGGAGGATGCTATGCTCTCAGACCTAGTTGGCCAAACTCTTGGTGATGACTCAATGCTAGCCATCGACAACATTAAGTGGTGCATCTCATCGATCTTAACGTTGAGGTCCCCATTCAGCTTGTTGTGCATGTCATCCACTTTATCCGCCATGGGTTCGATAGTGTTCTCGAGACGCGAAAGGGAGCGGCTGTGATCAAACATGAGCCCACAATTTGGAGTTAGATAATTGCACGAAGGAGCCGCAAACTCAAAAAGGCTACATCGGGAGGTTTGGGATAGACCGACCTTTGCAGGGCCTGCATTGTCAAGGAGATCGAGTTGACATGCATGTGAAGCATGTTCCGCAGGGCCTGAACGTTTCCGCCTTCGCCTGTCCAACATATTGTTTTGTAATTTCGAACAAGCAACCGCTTCCAAGACCGTTGCGTGGCAATGCTACTATCACCATCTGGTCTCTTGATTTCCTGGTATTGGCTGACAAACGAGCCCAAGTTCTCCAGTGTCTGCCGGCAGCACTCCAAAATCTTATCCAGTCCTTCTTTGGTTCTCTCATCTGCCCGTGAAATGATGCTGTCGTCTTCATCGAGAGCCTCCGCGAGGAGCGTGAGAGACTTTGTGAGGCTGTGGAGCTCGTTCTCAACTTCTTGAAACTCGGCAGGTGCACCAGCTCGGCCAGACGTGAATGCGCATCCAATCTTCCATGCCAACTGCGAGAGCATCAAGATATCGCCGATGGAAGGGATTCCCGCCATGCTGGAAAGTCCACGCTGGTCAGCAACAGCCAAGAAGACTAGTAAACGAGATAAGAATGTTTGCGCCGTATGGGCAATTGTCGAGAATCCGAGCTATCCTGGCGTGTCACTATGGATGGACTTCGGACCAACAGTTAGAATGAACTCCACATTATTGATTATCGCAAAGTAAAAAGGACAGCCTGAAGTAGGTCATCGACGGAGGACATGGTTCAAGGCACCACTGTCGGCAGCTGTGTGGAGGCATCTGCAGCCCGGAAGCAGTTCGCAGAATAGTAGTAACGACTCATAATGGATTGGCAATGTTCAGCCGCCATTAGTCGCAGGCGGGCTGTGAGACTGCGGAATTAGATTCAGTCAATGGCGGCTTGGGATGTTTCCCCCGGTACACTTCTCCGCAAGAGAGTGGATGGTTTTGCACGTGTAGGAGTATGAGCAGAAGATTGGCTACCGAAGAATTCTTGAAGGAACAAGATCTAGTGGTACAAGGACGTGTGTGACAACTGACATGAACCGACAATCCCCCGATCACGGTATGAGAGGACACATGGAAAGGAACCTGAAGTGATGACAGCGCGTGAGAAGTGCGTGCCATAGGTTTAAACAATTATCCTTAGACGCACGAGTACTTCTCGACGCAACGAATCGGGGCCCGTGCTCTAAATTAATAGCCGACTTGGGTCGTAGGGCTGGGATATACAAAAGGCCTAGTCTGCCTTCAGGCCCTTTCGACTCTCGGCCTCTCGTTGCAATCGCCGACTTCTTACAATAGAGATGGAAATCGTGTGAGGTTGCATGGATCTATAGAAGTCTACCACTAATGCTAAAGACCCTGACATAGAGCCCTTCAAAATGGCCGTGAGGTTGACGAACAGTACCTCCTTGGTGCAAAACAATCCACAAGTATCAAATTGCAAGTTTGAGAACGCGCAAACATCCTTCACTTTCCTTCGAGCGCAAATCCATCGGCCAAATGCCCTCAGAGAACGTGTATGTGGTGACTTGTGACCAGAACTCTGAGCATGGAGAGCTCACAGAAGTCTTGCGCGTCTACAAGTCACTCCCCAGCGCCAATCAATACGCTTTGACATATCTCGAAGAAGAACACGGTGTTGAATGGGATGAGTACGAAGAGGAGACTTCGAGCAACGGGACTGCTTATGTGTGTGCAGTAGGAGGAGAGGGTGAGGAATTTGAAGTTAGGGTCATTGTCAAGAAGCTCTATTTATGAATCCGTCTGCGAAGTCTGGTGAGATATTACTCTGTTATATATACCGTCAATTCAATCATGCCAATGTCAATTCTCGGTATTTATGCCAATATTAGCAATACGGCGATTCGGACTCTGCGATTGACCATTGGAGCGCGGACCCTCTTCGACTCTATCTTTTCATCGTGGAATATGGCTGGAGGAGGATGACAGTTGTGGTATGGCAGGCACATACTGTGGAAGGGCGGAGGGTTCAAGTTTCAGTGATACCAGCCTCCAGTGATTCAGGCATGGCGGCAAGCGACAAGGAAGCACTTCAGCCTCCTGAATTACATACCAATACTCAGACCCAGCCACACAATGTTATGTAGGGAGCTCCGTACCTCTGTACATATTATTTTTCTCTGAAGAAGATATTCACGGAATAATATCCTACAAGCTACATCATATGTGCAATTCCTCTATAACCTAGACGCGTCCTCGGAAACGGCCCAAGTTACATATCGATAAACAATCGCCTCGGCCCAAGCTGCAGCAGATCATTCCACATCTAGATTCCAGAGCTTTAACTTCGTCAATCCGCAATCGGGCTGTGGCGATCGAGCATATCCAAAGCGGAAGGCGCGCATTCCAGCCAAAGGCTCACCGACCTCCCCACTAAATCAATGTTGGACTTTGGATCACCCACAACAATCGCGCCGACATATCACTCTCGTTCAAGATCATTGTCTCCAAGCAAAGTGTCGGCAACACACTCGTTCTTTCAGTTCGGGTCTAGCAGCGACCAGAATGGTTTCGAGGACATAGTTTTGACACCTCCAGCTGCTCTCACTAGAAATCAGTCACCGTCTGAACACGCTCCCGCACTCAAACAGTCACGACCACATCACCGTGCTCTTACGAAGTCCTTCCTCGAAAACTGCAGACTACCACCACTGATCACACGTGGCTCTGGCAGCGGAACCGTAAGTCCAACACAAGGTTCGAGTCTATCAGATTTTACCCCGGCACCTGGAAAGAAGGACGCAGATCTCCAGCGGTCTCCTTCGCAGTCACTTCAGCCATCACCCACAAAGGAGAAGTGGGACTTCATACCTACCCTTACTGGTGACAAGTCTGGACAAATCAGAGTAGAGGATAAAGGCGGGAAGCTCTCAGACTGGTTCAACGGAAGTTCAGGGCCAGTCAATCTTGGAATTCTACCTTCACCCACCAAGGAGAAGGAGGACGCAACGGAGCGCTCACCTTCGGCACCAATGATCCGGCCTCCTCACAAGCTGCACAGGACCACAACATCAGAATCGGCGATCAACCCAATGACTTCAGCTGCAAGTCGTTTCTCATTCTTTACTTCGAAACATTCGGCAACGCTACCACCTTCGTTACCCCCAGTTGTGAATGACGAACTGCTCAGCCTTGATATCCGCATGGCCTTAAATCCTGGCGGAGCAGCCGAGCCTTTCTCACCGTCTTCCCTCCAGAACCTTTTCACTAATGCTGAAAGCTTGCTTCTCCGCCTTCAAACCGCTTACAAGCTGCGAACCATATCACTACACGAGATTACGTCGGAAATGAGCGCACAACAAGAGGAGCTTGAAGAGGCGGAAGTGCGAGCGCGTCATCTCAAGATGCAACTAGATGATATGGCAGCGAAAGTGGCAGAGCGAGATAACGCCCTGAAAGCATTGGTGGAGGAATTGGCTTTGGAGAGGCAGCAGCGTCGAGAGGAGAAAGAGGCGAGAGAACGAAGCATCGTTCTTGTCAGGAGGCCAAGAGTGGACGGTTCAGATGTAGGAGCCGAAACGAATGTGTCAAATAGGCGACACGAGAAACGGGAGAGCAATTTTACGATTGCTAGCGATTCAGGGTTCGAGTCTGAGGACGACAGCTTGGCTGACAGTGTCTTTTCGAGAAACCGTGAAGCTACATCGCCTGGCACGACTATGTCTTCGGCCTCCGGCACAACCTCGCCTGAACCTTGTCAACATACCCAGTTTTCGTCTGTTGCATCTGCACCGCAAGCTTCAGGTAATCGACCCGGAATGGGACCCCTACGCCCGTCAACGTTTCAGAAGATACTGAAGGGTATTTCAACAGCGAAGGCGAACGAGGTGCCCGGCGATGCAGACACTGTTCGATGGGGTTGCGCAAATTGCAACGGCGGCAATGCTGCTGAAGCTTGGAGTGTGGCTGGCATCTTGAGGGATGAGAATAAGGGGCTGAAGCAGAGGGTGGGAAGTCTGGAAGGAGCGGTTGAGAGCTGTTTGGATCTTGTCAATGGACTCAAAATATGAGATCCGGGATGCATAGCATCCGAGCATTGCATAGTACTGGGCCGCTTTGCAAAGTTTCCGCCCAGTGTTGCCGGAGACTTAGTTACTGCTTCTTCTGAGTTGAGCTGGACACTTTACTCGCCCTGAAATTTTCGCGAGCGGGGCGCTTCAGCCAGGTAGGGTCATGCCTAGGGTCGATACTGTCATTGGCATGTTGCATTCAGGCTGTAATGATTAATGATACTTCCCAAGTTGAAGCCATGGCGTTGCACAGAGCTGGTGAAGTCTGAAAAACTTTGAGAGACCGATCCAACGCAAAGCAGACTTCTAAATGTAAAATTTGATGCGGACCCGTATACCATGCTTACTTAGATGACAGTGAAATACGAAATCAACTCGAAATCATAGAAGCAAAGACTAGTCCTAAGAGAAAGCATCCCAACAATGTAACTATTAATATCGCGGGGCCAGGTATCTTTCATGGCAACCATCCCATTCTCTGTACTGCTTTGATCTATCAAGTCGCACAGAGGGATTTCACGGTGGTCAAAAGTGTGCCGCGCCAAACTCTTTTTGTACACACCGCATCCTCTCATCCATGAGGCGCAGCTAAGATGCTTGGCGTTTCCCAGCCACGAAGCGCGATGGAAAGCTGCGAGGCACCAGGGCCCACAGCTGCCTTGTTCGAATCATTCACTGCCCTTGCCAGCAGCAAGCGCCACCACTGGCATTGAATACAATCGTAATCTTGACATGATGTGCCCCAGAACACATCGTTGTTCCTCTGCTCTTTCGAAGCGCGATCAAGAGTTCTGAACTTGATCATCTCCTCACCTCTACGATTCGTTTTTAGTCATATTTCATTGTAATATCTCAAAACCGTCTTGAGAACAGGAACCATAGCCTCAAGTATCTATTAGCTAGACAGGAGCTGTGAAGGACAATGCCCTTCATACCCCACACCCCCGAGTCCCTCCTCCCCCGGTCCGACTCCAAAAACCCTGGGACAACCTGCAAGGGCATCACTTCTTCTGGTCGACCGTGCCGCCGAGCTCTCGCTACCTCACCACGCTCTTCACCGTTGCCTCGTGCTTCGCCCTCGGCGATTAATGGCGTGCTAGCGGTAGTGTCTACAGATGGGGACGATGGGGCCGGTGTGGAGGCGGCAGCTTTCTTCTGCTGGCAACATAAGGAACAGGCGGAGAGATTGGCTGGTGATACCAATGGACAAAGGGCGGGTCAAAAGACAAAGGTGGTGGAGTTGAAGGAGCGGACGAGTGTGGACACGCTGATTGATCGTTTGGGTGTGTTGGAGGTGAATGATGGGAGCCCAAAGAAGGCGAAACGGAACGAACGTGGCGGACACTCGAGAAGAATGCCAAATAGGAAAACCCTGCCTGACACATGGCAGCATGTACCCGGACCATTGATGGTAGTGACAGAAGAAGCTATGCCAATGGGCTCAGCAAAGCCAGCAAAGCCATCCAGGAAAACGCACCAGAAGAGTCGAGGACAATCGAACCTCGTAGTCTCCTTGTTCTGCTGCGTCCGTTCGGTAGATAGAGAGTACTTGCCGCCGCCGCGCCAAACAACGCAGTCTCATAGTGCTCACGCACGTCGAGCAAATCATCCTGCTATGGAAGAGTTGGTTTCCACACCAAGCAGACCTCCACCGCATACTCGTCGGAGAACCTCGAGCGAATTACAAAATGCCGGACACGACATGCCTCGGTCCACCAGATCGAATCCAAAGCCAGGAACAAGTCCTGCTCAACCGCAAGCATCAACCGCCACGAAAATACCAACAGCGCGTGTTCCTCTATCACCCAAGTCTGCTCAACCCATCAATCGACCGCGATTACACCGAGATCCATTATCTCATACCGAAAACCTCCTAAGCCTTATCCCGAAGACTCTAAATCCGCAGACGGCCTCCGCTTTGCTGTCTGAATTAGCAAAACCCATCTCTGGCTTGGACCCGGAGGGCTACATCTACATGTTCTGGCTTACAGACGCAGCTTCCGCTACCCCTCCATCGTCTCAAATAGCATCTTCGCTCCTCTCATCACCTCAAACTAGGCCAAATCCCATGGTCAGGCGCACTAGTGATTTCCTGCAAAATTTCTCGACCTCTCCATCCAGTGAAGCGAACGACAGAAAGACGATACTTTTGAAGATCGGCCGTGCATCGAACGTCCACCGCCGCCTGAATGAATGGACCCGTCAATGCAATTACAATCTTTCTCTCATCCGCTACTATCCCTACATCCCCTCCTTATCGCCTCTTTCTTGCCCTTCAACACTGGCAGCGACAGATCCTCCCACACCGCCTCTGACACCTCGTAAAGTGCCGCATGCGCATCGGGTGGAGAGATTGATTCATATCGAGCTTGCAGAGAAGAGAGTCAAGAAGGGTTGCGAGGCATGTGGCAAAGAGCATAGGGAGTGGTTCGAGGTCGAGGCGAGTAGGGAGGGGATCAAGGGTGTGGACGAGGTTGTTAGGCGGTGGGTGTGGTGGGGTGAGGAGAGGGGTTGAAGGAGTCACTAGGTAGATGTGGTTTTATGAGACATACATGATGAATCTTTAAGATAGCATTTATTGGATTCAGGCGTGTTCCCGCTTAGTGCGGCGAGGTGCATGTGTTGCTGGTGCTATGAGCTCAGCGACCCTTTGTTTGTTGCACGGTGCGTCTATCGCAATGGCCGAAACTGCCCGGAGCACTCCATTACCTCAAGAAGAAGCTCTGATGGATGAGACGTTCAACGACAATGATACCTATCACAACCATCATCGAACGTCTCAAGCTGTGCACAGAATCAGCAAACCCACACACGGAGCACTCCAGTACATCGAAAAGAGGCGGTGCTCCTGCGACAGACGTTCAACGACCAACATGCCTGATGCCTAATGCAGCCATCATCGGACGTCTCAGGTTGTTCTACATACAGTATCAGAACTGCGCAGGAACTCCAGTAGAGTACATTGAAGGAAGGATAGAATGCCGTAGACGTTCAACAACAATCACACCTAAAGCAACCATCATTGAACGTCTCAAGCTGTCCACAGAATCAGCAGATCTCTCAATGTTCAAGGATGACAGGTGCTATCAGATCTTCGTCGAACTTCTAGGACCTGGTTCCTTGGGATCTACGAGGATCTTGCCCTAAGTCTCCTGAGTGTCCTTAGTGGCCTCAGACTTGAGTTAGGACCACTGGGTATTTGTGTTGGCTTGAAGGATCAACTCGTGTTACTTTGTCAACAATGCATTATCTATTAGTTTCTAGGTTGGCTTTCCGGTCATTGTCAGAAGTCTGGCTCACGAAGACTCTCGCTTCAGGTTTGTTCTCTTGATGAACGGATAGGAATGGCTGGCATGTCTGTGTTGACCGTGATTCAAGCAACAAACATTGCAAGCGAATTTGATACCTCAAACAACGGCGGACTGCCATAGATGTTCAATCACAATGGTGTTTAATGTGATTATCATGGAACGTCTATGCAGAAAACTATTCATCAGCATACCACAATGATACATCATACAACGGTGATGCTGTGGTGTGGTTTTTCCAATCTTCAAGGAACATCTACTCAAGAGAGCCATCATCATCATATTATGAAGAGCAATGGTGAGCCATGATGATTTTCTTTCGGTAAAGATGAGTTCTGCCTACTTTCATTGAATGTCTCAGGTTCGTGTTAAAATGTCTGAACCAAAAAAACACCAAGGCTTTAACAGGGTTGGTGTTGAATATTTGCTGGGTAAAACCAATGCAAGACGAGGAGATGTTGGACGATAGTCCGAATCAAGGTTTCTGTACTCTCTCATTGAACGTCTCAAGGAGGTGTCGACAGCTTGAAAGTAATCACCACGGGAATCAGGATTTGGGTTTGAAAATATGCTGTACCACAAGAGACGTTCAATGATAGTCCGCATTAGGGTTTCTGAGCTTTTCTGTTGAACATCTCATTGAATTCTATCGCTTCATACGAATTCTAACGCTGGCCACCAGAACTGCAGGGCTTCTTAACAGATCTAGACTGCCTCTCTTGCTGAGGAGAAACGGGGATCTCGGATTGTATTGAAGGCCGTCAGGGATCAAGAGACGTTCAACAATAGTCTGTATTAGGGTTTCTGTACACTTCTATTGAACGTCTTAGGAATTCTAACGCTCCTCAACAGAGATCTAACGTTCCCTTACAGTGATCTAACGCTCCTCAACAGAACTTGTATCGATCTTGTACAGAACAGAACTCCCTCTCATCAAGGAGCTTTTCAGAGGCCAGAGTATGTGCAAGGCTGTCAAGACTCGAGAGACGTTCGATGATTCTCAGTTTCCGTACTTCCTCATTGAACGTCTCATAAGTCCCCGTCAAGATTGTGCTGTTGAGGGGAGCCCGGATGGAACAAGGCGTGAAGGGCTCAATCATCGTTCAGTGCTGAAGAGTCAGCACTATCTCACAACCACCCAGCCGATTCAAGGGATGCAGAATCCTGCTTTGGGACTAGATCCCGATATCACTTGGCTAAAGTTCCGTTCAACACGATCCAATCGATATTCAGTTGCGCAGATCTCTCATTCCGTCACTCCACCCCTTGTTCCTAACTTGCGCTGGTTACTCGACTGCGACCGGTAGCAGATCTCTTCGTTCTTCTCCGGCAGAACCGTACTCTACCTAAGCAGGGCAGTAGAACTCAGGTTACCTTTCGTACAAATGCCGCTGCTCATGACCCTACCCCTGTCTTCTTGCACTAACAAAGCTTGGTAGATGCAGTTGCCCATGAGGTTTGCAAGATCAAGTACTGAATACCCTAGAAAGGAGACAACAGCCCTGTCAACTTAGGAGAATTTACCAAAGACTGTGTGTTTGTGAACAAGATTGGAGCACCGCTCGCCGTGTGTTGAGCCGTCGAAGACTTCTTCCTAGCCGAGTTCAAGGAGTCTAGAGAGTTTTCTGAGTCTGATGCTGGCCATATTACGTTCTATCTTCCCTGATAAGAACGTTGTGAAAATGTTGAAGATAAAACCCGCAGAGTATGCCTGACATGAGACGATATCAGAAAAGTTGGTCCGTCCGGGCGCCGTCATCGTCGCATTACTGGAACGGTTTCATTTCGTTTCTGAAATCGAACGAGTGGGTTCTCAACGTCAACCTGACCAAGGATACGCTGACCATCTGGGCCATCAAATCCCGTACAGCTCACACTATTGTGTATCTCTTGGAGAGGCCCGGCCTAGATCTGGCAGACTCCTCACCACATGACTCTGATGGCCTGAGAATTTGACCAATGACAGTGGCTCTTTTTTTCCGCACAAGCAAGTGTGGCATGGAGGTCTCTCGTTTCCTTATCGGCAAGGTGGTCATCTCCAGAGGGTATGAACGCCAGTATCTTGCCGTTCAGAGAGAGATTCGGGTCCTCGTCTATTCTACCGCCATGATCTCAACGGCACTAGATCACGGCATAACGAGACCTCCGCCGCGCCGGGTCTCTGTAGGGCAGACCCTGACGTCTTGGTGAGCTTTTGCAGGGAGACTGATCAGCTGCGCACCGAGAGGGTGTGGGCTTTGAGGTCTGAACGCATACATTCATCGGGCCATAGTGCCATCGCCCAAGATATCCATGCGACAAGAGCAGCTTGTACCTCCCGCCGGCCTCTGGGTCAAACTTGCTCGGTTTGAGGTCTACTCGTCGAGCTATACTCTGTCCGACTTCTATCGTGATCAATTCATTCTCAGGACACACAGGTACTGGATCGTCATCCCTGTCATAGTCGATGAAACGCTGTGCCGCCGCGATGTCAGCAGGGCGCGCATTATGATTCGCTCTGTAAAGGGGATACACGCCTTGGCGAACCGCGAACTTCTTGATCGGGCTGCCATAGTCTCGAAACGTAATGGGCTGAGATGCTGAGTTTGATGCTAGTGCAATGTTGCGGCGAGCTGATACCCTCCGTCTGAAAGCGATAAGGTATGTGGACCAGAAATCGTGAACAGAAAGACACGGAGTATTGACACTGACAAGGCAAAGGATAGACACTTGTTGCTCTTCCTAGCCAGTTTGGTCTAATAATAAAGACAATCCAGAGACGATGAACTTACTGCAGAGCAGGTTACTATCGGGGTTTGGCGAAAGGTTCTAGCGCACCCATGCTGTTCCTTCGCCCACTTGCTCTCGTCTTCTCTGTATACTCTGAGCGATCCATCGTCTCTTGCGGCTTCCCTTGGATGTTCTTCGCGCCACTGTCTCTTCTCCTGTTGGTCCTTCTCAAGAGCCTCGATCAAAGCCGCTCTTTGCTCTTTGAGCGCTGCCCATTGCTGCGTTAAGCTAGTAGGAGGGAAATCCTGGTCTTTGTCAATACAGTGGCCGAAGTCGCCGTCATTGGTGTAAGTAGAGGAACCCATCTTTGCTACCAAGTCTTGACATTTTCGGGAAACTTGCCGACAACTGAGGAGGTTCGGAAGGATTCTAGGCAAGGGGAGGAAGGTGGAGCAGGTTGTGGATACTGCATTTGCGTGCTTACTTGCGTGTCACATGAAGACAACACGAAATCAGTTCCTAGATGCGCTTGTTTATATTGCTATGATGTGTGATACACAAGCCTGAATGAAATGATGGTGACGATGTGAAATGTCATTGATAGTCAACATGAGCTTAACCCTAATGACATCGGAGGAAGAATGTGTTTATAAGAAAACAAACTGCCTTCTGTATCGCTAATGGTGTAGAAGTAGAGTGATGAGGATAGAAGCTGGAGTACTTGAAAAAGGAGCGCGGGAGTGGACATGGGCGGTGTTGATGAGTCGTGCTTGGGGTTGGTTGATCAGATTGTATTCAGCTATCAGTGGGGAAAACAGTGGGAAGCTCATTGGAACATCGACTAGATTATTTGCCTGAGAACGTCGCTCTCTTTCTAAGGCCGATCCAATGCACGGCCACAAATTTTCTCGAAAGGCGGTAAAGCCGCTCCTGTTGCGCCACGATCCATCAGAAGTTTGACGATTGCTTCTTGAGACTTGGTGGGACATTGCCAGTAGCCTCCAATATAAGTCGATGGCAGATGACCATTTAAAGATTTGATGTCCGCTCCGTTATCCAAAAGGATAGCAACAACTTCCTCATGGCCGTGACTCGCTGCTGCCCGTAGAGCATTGCGAAGGCGCCCGCCTTGAGCGTTCACTTCCGCACCAGCCTCCAGAAGTACTGTCACCATCTTGAGATGACCATTAGCTGCCGCATACGTTACCGCGCTCGATCCCAGCTTGTCCCGTATGTTCGGATCCGCCTTGTGCTCAAGGAGGAACTTGACTATCTCAAGATGACCTTTCCGCGCTGCCGCTAGTAGAGCACTGCCAAACAGTCCACCTAGGGCGTTTGGGTTGGATCCATTCTCCAACAACAACTCCACTATGTCAGAAGACCCTGAATGTGCAGCCGCTTGTAGAGCACTGCCATACCGTCCACCTGGTGCGTTTGGATCAGCTTCGTTCTCCAGCAATAACTTCACTCTGTTATGAGACCCTATCTCTGCAGCCGCTTGTAGAGCACTGCCATACCAATACCGTCCATCTGGTCCGTTTGGATTGGCTCCACTTTCCAGCAATAATTTCACCATGTCAGAATGCTTCCATAGTGCAGCCGCTTGTAAAGCGCTGCCATGACGCCCACCCAAGGCGTTTGGGTTGGCTCCATTCTCCAGCAATAACTTCACTATGTCCAGAGACCCTACCCGTGCAGCCTCATAAAGAGCACTGCCATATCTGTCAGTTCCAAAGTCGATGTCCGCAGTTCGCGCCAAGATCATTTCAGTTATTTGCTTTTCCCTCCCAAGTACACTTGCGCAGAGTACGGTTTCAGCATTCTCAACAGAAGTCACATCTGCTCCATGGTCGAGGAGTAGTCTCACAATGTCCACCCTTCCGGTTCCGCAAGCTGCCAGAAGTGGTTGATCTGACCCTGTACCGCTACCATTTGCATTTGCTCCTGCTTTCAAAATAATCCCCACCATTTTTTGGTTCTTCTGACGGACTGCTGCCGTCAGAGCTGAGACGATGCGACCCTTTGACATTCGGCCCCGTGAATAAGAAATGTACCTCCAGTGAACATTTGCCCCTCTAGAAAGCAGCAGCAGGGCCATTTTCGTGTTATTCTGATTGATAGCAGCATCCAAAGGACTCCTCCAGCCGGTCTTCACACAGGCTTCTTGGATATTCACGCTGTCACTCAATGCTCTCAAGATCTCCCTAACTGGCTCTGTTGTGTCGTGTCCAAATGGGCTTTCGCCACGGTCTCCTAGAGCACTGACAGCAGCCTTGTCGAAGGCGTGAAACCCATTGACATCGGCACCATCGTCTAGCATTCTTCGCACAATATGTAATAACCCTAAATTGACTGCCCACCATAGGGGAGGTGGGGATTCAATTAGCTCGGTTATGGGATCAGTACTGATGAAGGAACGAAGCTTATGAAAGCTCCAGTAACACGTCCCATAGACACGCAGCCAATTCAGAAAACAGCAGTCTCGGCTTGGATTGAGCAAAGTGAGAATTTGATGCTTCACCCTTTCGGGGCTACCCTCCAGTATCTCTGTAGCATGCTTGAACCAATTCGTTGCGGCATATTGAAGCAGTGGATAGACCTTGACCAGGTTGGGGTAACGTTTGTTCAGGCGTCTGGTATCAGGATCGTCCGGCTCCTTGGTTACTTCTACTACGTCATCAGAGGTCACCACCAACGAGTCTTCCCTATCGAAGAGCAAGAGGTAAGTGAGACAGCTCTCGGCGATATACGTTTGTGCAAGCACATCCTGAATGCCGAAGCATGAAAGCCGACTCGTCCGTAACTTCTCCGATATGAGATACTCCTTTACAGAAAAATGTGCAAGCTGAATTATTCGCGTTTCTCGGGACATCGTAACCAGGCTCGAGCAAGTTCCCAGAATGGCCTCAGGTTCAAAAAGTTTATCGTCTTCATCAAGACTTGAGGCACCAGGTCGGATAGCGATCGTCTCCGCAACTTCTTCGATTCGCAATGGACGTACAGCGTAGGCTAACCATTGAAGTGCTGAGAACGCATCATCGCGTGAACCATCCTCTATGATACGCTCCAGAATGCGCCCATAAGTTGCATCTAAGCCTCTTGGAAGAGATTTTAGTGCATGTTTCATCGGGCCAGGCTTCTTGTACGTTCGTAAAGTGTCTGATTGGCAGGTAACCCAGCGAAGCCTTTGCGATAGGAGGATTAGCTTTCTGCAGTCACGCTGGCATCCTCAATCAAACAAGTATTGAGAGTAGTTGCTGTCAGGGAACCCGTCCAGTGGAGTCAGAAAGGGATGGAAACTTACATTCCACCCGCCTGTTCAACCAATGTATCCTCGATATGATCTTTGAGATCTTTCGGAACCACGCTGAATTGGATATCATTCTTGAGCCGGCTCTTGACATGCAGCCTCACATCAGCATCAAGTTGTGATTGATCGATATGTATTTTCACTGGATGGTAAGGTTCCAACGCTCGCTCAATATCGAACTCTCTCCGACTTAACATTAGTAAGTGAAGATTGTCGCGCCACTCATTGGACATGTTGAAGAGTCCGGTAAATTGGTTCCATTCGGAGCACTCGTCCAATGCATCCAAAACCAAGAAAACACGGTCAAAGCCTCCCACAACACTTGACAGTGCCGATCTAAGGTCTCCTTGTGTCGGCTGTTGACTGCCAAGATTGCACTTCTTGTACAGAGCCTCAACAGTGACAGGGAATGTCGTGCTCTTCGCAGCTAACTGCGCTAGGCATGATTGAAGCATTCCGCTTATCTTCCGTTTATCGTTATCTCTGAAGTCGAAGTAAAGATAGGCTATGGCGACATTTGGCATACGGCGAAGCCTCAACTCCATGTCATGGATGATTGTAGAACTATCAGATGTCAGTAGATTTTACCAATCGATCAGAATTCTTCGTACCATAGGACAGTTTTGCCACAGCCAACTAAGTCAAGTGAGCTATCAGTGAATTTGCTAAGTACCAATCAAGACGTAACCTACTGATGCCGTGTAGCCACAAAAATGATCCTGGCGTTGATTTCCATTCCGTATATGCTGTACCCCTAATGAACCACTCCCCTGTCATCGCTTCATGATCATTACGAGCGTCTGCATGGTTAGATGCAGAGTCAAAGACGTTCAGCCATCGGATGATCTTCTCACAGTGACTGCTAAGTCGTGCTGCCTCGAGGGACCCTCCAAGGGCAGTGACCTTGCCGTCGGTGTCCAGGTTTAAGTTCGTTTGATCAACGCTTAGCGCAAGTGAACGCGCTCTTTTGTTTCTCCAACACATCAAGTATCTCATTCGCTTGCTTCTCTTTCAGAGGCCATATCAGGTCTCGACCAAAACTCCGGAGCTTGTTCCCTGATGAAGGTTCCAGGAGCTTCGCAAGTCGGGCTAATCCGTCCTTGCAACGTTCCAGAGGCCCTCCAGGCCTCTCCAGTCCTTTCAATGTCGATAGATGACCAGGCAGACCCTCCAATCCTCCCAGCAAAGTTTCCAGGTCCTCCAATGCATCTATAAATGTCGAGATCTGAGCTTTCTTGCCGACAAGGCTGCGAGAGTATTTGTAAAGGTAATTGAGTGTTGTTTGAGTGAGCTGCAGCACCGCGATGACGCTGGCGGCCTCCCCCAGTCCCGCCATTGCTGGTGCCGCCTATGATCTAAAAATGCTTTTGCATATGCTCATGACGAGCATATGATGATGAAACGGTTCATAGAGATAGAAGAGGCTCTCTTGACTCTGTGGCGCTTGTACTAAGATGCATCATGAGAAACATGATGTGAAATGGGTTACCATGAATATGTGATGCCTCTTTGCAAGGCTGACTCAAGTGACATGTCAAAAGCGGCACGGCTGTTCGATTTGCTGGGATTGCACCAACTCCAAGGCTCTGTGACATATGAATCTGCTTAGTCAGCTTTTCTTTATCCCGTGGTAACATGAAAGTGCATGTTGACACCTCATGCATCACAACACTAATTGTCTTTAGTCAAGTAAGATCCGAATCAGCTTTTAACTTAATGAGCTTGAAGATAACAATGCGTCATCTGATGGGTACATAAGTTTCGGTAACATGTCAAAGATGTATTGAACGTATTCCACACAGTTATAGGTTGTAAATTATCGCAGAGGGGTTCATTATGACCGGCAACGTGGTGTATGCTTCTAAGCTAGGATCGCGCGTTACGCACAAGGACCTTCAAATGCCCCTTGGTCATGGGAGTAAAGCAGTCACTCCAGACCATGTCCGCAGCAGTTGTTTGATGTAGAGACATGTCAAATCTTCGAAACAGGTGGGCAAAAGTAAGGTATAGCTCCGCGTAGGCAAGACTGCAGCGAGTTGTGTCGTCAGTAGACGATCACCTGTCGTCTCAACCACAGAACGGACGTACTTTATGCCAAGACAACCCCGCGAACCTCTTGAGAAGCTCAACATATACTTATCTAAATCCTGAGATTGGTCATCTAGCCAGCGCTCAGGGCTAAATAGAGTGGCGTTGGGGAACAAGGACTCATCAGTATGGTAGACGTAGTGGCTATGTGATACGACGGTCTATTTAACATCAGCAAAGCATCAAGCGTGGGGGGCGTAGAGATTTGTTATCGTACCCCGGGTGGAATCACTCGACCGCAGAACGTGGCTCCTGATGGGGGGACAATCCTTGGCAACCTCCCAGGGATACCGTAGGAGAACCGAAGGCTTTCCTTGATAACAGCGCGCTATGCTATTGTTAGGCAACCACTCGAGAAGAGCGGAGACCCACTCACAAGGTACGGTAGTTTTTCTAAGGTGGCCCAATCTAGCATGACGTCTTTTTTAGGCATCGCTTGCCGGAGCTCATCCTGTAATTCCTTGAGAATCCTAGCATTACTCAGAACGTACCATGTGCCTTGAATGAGGGTATTGGCAGTCGTGTCCGTGCCAGCACCAAACATCAGGAAAGCATCTGCGGTGAGGTCATGATCCGATGGAGTGTACTGACCCTTTTCCGAATCCGGATTGAGCATGGTGTCGAATATCGTAGGGAACGGTTCGTGACTGGATCGAGAACGCTTTCTCAGGGCAAGAATCTGCGTTCGACATTGCTAGATCTTCGTCTTAGTCTATTGGATAATGCATCAGCAGATAATGACTTACACTTTGTATCCATTGATTAGCTGCGACTGGGGACATGACCTTCTCAATCACGGTCGATGGCAGCATCATGGCAATGCGAAATATCGATCCAAAGATCGTGGGACAGTATATACTCCATTGCACAGAATGAAAAGTTTTCTCTAGTGTCAAGATGAGCGGAAATTCAAAGTTAGGAGCATCGAGCGCTCCAAATGTTTTCTGATAGCAGTAATTCATGACAACATCCGCTGTCAGGCATCGGTACCCTAAGCTCAGATTCACGACTGTGTTGTCTGACGCGGCTTCCTTCAGGATGTCGAGAAAGCTTGACACTTTATCTTGGATCAGAGACTCCACGCGCTGGATTGCTGCTTTCGAAAAAGATGGCTGGTACATGTCCTTGCGCGACTTTGCTGATTTGAGATCCAGTATATTGAGCAGTGATCCTCGCAGAGGAGGGTTACTGTAGAACGCAGGGTCCTTATCAAACTTGGTGCCAATCCTAAAGACTCTGAATCTGACTTAGCTTGCTCACTCTCGCAAGAAGCCAGCAGAAGACCTACTGATTGTATGCATCCATATCCCGAATGTGAAGCTGATTAGGCCACGCACGTACAATGGGGCCTATATCAACGACGTTAGCCATCTTCAGAGATAACATATCGAGCTTGAAGAAACAACAAACCATATCGATCATGAAGTTCCGGTAGCTTCTTTACATATGTACCCTCGTTAAGTAGATCATATGAAGCTGCGTAAAGACTTGTCGCACCTGCAAGCTTAGGGCCGGGAAACTTTGCGAGCGGATGAAGCGTTAAACGGTAAAAGATCCGTAGTATTGCAAAAAGAATCACGGCGACGGCGAGCTTGAAAAACCAAGAGACGGATAAAAAATCGAGAGCAGCCATAGGTGTAATCAAATCAAGGAGAGATTCTGGCGAGGAAATTCAACGTTCAGTATCAGTGGTGCTGCTTGCAGTTAAGTGCGAGATTCAAGTAAGGGTCCTCTACTCCGAAAGGATTCCATGCGTGCTTCAGCTCCTCGGGGTGTCACATCCCAATAGACAACAGGAGAAGAAGGATGCTAGGGCTGAACAGCGCGGGTTACTATTGTAGTTGCCTTGGTCGATCCCTGTGCCTTATGGGCCAAAGGCGATAGCCGAACACTGTGACAGGATCACTAATCCCTCATGTTAGTCTGAACATAGTGTGAATATAGTAGATTGGCTTGAAAAGTATGTCAACATAAAGTGTATATATCATATATATTGCAGTCACAGAATTTTAAGCATGATCATAATATTGAAACACATCATCATTTTTAACAGTCACAGTGTTGATATAATGGCATCAGCATGTTTGGCCCGTAAGGTATGGAGCCTAAAAGCTGACTGTCACAGCCGGTCTCTCATACGGAATCTGTCCGCGCCAAACTTTGTACGTACGGCGGACCCTGTAGCCTTACAGTAAGCATCACATCGTCATCAGATCAACACAAAAATGCCAGAGACCCACAACGAAGGCATGCAAGTCAATCCCCAACGAGCGAAACAGCTGGTAGAAAACTTGACCAACGTCACAAAAAGAATACAAGCAGCCAACACCGCCGGCAAGCCACAGATCCGCCTCATAGCCGTCTCCAAACTCAAACCCGCGCCCGACATCCTCGCCCTGCACTCCGCCCCGACCTCGCACCTGCACTTCGGCGAAAACTACCAGCAAGAACTCCTCCAGAAATCGGAGCTCCTCCCGCGCTCCGTCCGCTGGCATTTCATCGGCGCCCTGCAGTCGAACAAATGCAAGCCGCTCGCGGAGCAGATCCCGAACCTGTGGTGTGTGGAGAGCGTGGATACGGCGAAGAAGGCGGGCCTGTTGGATAAGGGACGGGCGGCGCTGATTGAGTCGGAGCAAAAGAAGGGCAAGGGTGGGGAGAGGGAGGGCCAAGGGAAGGAGAGGGAAAGACTGAGGGTGTTCGTACAAGTCAACACCTCGGGCGAAGAGTCGAAATCAGGTATCGAGCCATCCGCCACGGCGGACTTGTGTAGAAATATCAGAGAGGAATGTCCGCATCTGCGACTGCAGGGCTTGATGACGATCGGCGCGATCGCGAGATCGCAGGCTTCGACGGCGGAGACGGAGAATGAGGATTTTGTGGTGTTGAGGGAGATTAGGGATAGGGTTGCTAGCGAGCTGGGGATTGAGAAGGAGGAGTTGGAGTTGAGTATGGGGATGAGTGGGGATTTCGAGGGCGCGATTAGGATGGGGAGTGATGAGGTTAGGGTGGGGAGTACGATTTTCGGGGAGAGGCCGGCGAAGAAGGATGCGAAGGTTAAGGGGGATGTTAAGGAGGGAGAGTAGTGCAATTGGGTTCTGGGCGTCAAGCGGTGCTCATGAGCAAGGCGTTGCTATGGCTGTTTGAAGTGTACATTATAGACATATGGTTAGATATTGAGCGTTGTACATATGAGAGATGCGATGCATTAACACCTTCAATGCAGAGGCCCACACAACGCCAAAGAAGATAACGAAGCGCGCTCATTGACCATTTACAGAATCGGCAGATGACTCAATACCCTGCGCTAGCTTTGCTTCCATTATCTTTGAGAGCGCTGTTGGCACCGACTCGTCTGTCGCTCGAATCGTGAGGCGATACATCTGATTCCTAATGTTAGCAGAAGCTCTTTACAGCGCCAACATCAATGCGGGACTCACCATGGAGTCGTAATTTGGCTCCAACCTTACCAAACATCCAAATTTCCCACCTTCACTCGTATGAAGTACACTCGCACCGACAAGATTCTTTACATTCGGATCCACACCCTTCAAAACCCCCCACCTGAAACCTTCCACCGTCTGGTGAGTAAACGAATCGTCAATTCTCCGTCCGTTCCCAGCGAGACCGAAGACACGCTGTGCTTCCCGCGGCGCACCACCAATCTGCCGCCACCGCTTGAAGAAGTCTTCGGACGAAAGCTCCGCAGCGTCCATGAACTTGTGTATCACGACTGGAAGCTGGAGTGTGAGTGCTTGCAATGAGCCGGCAAGGTAGGATATCCGGATGGTTGGTGGGTCGGTGAAGACGCTCTTGGCTTCGAACATGATCATCTGTTGAGCTTGAGCTTGGGGCTGGATCGTGGAGTCAGGAAGACTCTTGGTGTCAATCTTGAGATGCTCAGCGGATCGATTGTCAAGGGTAGTGGTAAACGAGCCAATAGCGAAGGATGACTTGTTGGTAAAGTACATAATGACGCAGCCCATCTGACCCCGGTATTCTGAACGAAGACCGATCTGAACTTGTGCGTCTTCGTACAGAATGCCTTCATCGCGGAAAAGGAGGCGATTGTAGCCAATCTGCCAGTCTGGACTCAGATGGGCTGCGCTCGCGAGGTTGGGTGCCTTCGCAGGATGTTCTGAGTCGCCGTTCATCTCCAAGCCCTTGAGATCGTTTGCTCCACCCGAGAGCGTGCCATGATTTTGATTCGCACCATTAGTGGAAGTTTTGGATGTCCCGTTGACTTGTGGTGAGGTGCCATCGGCGTTAGGTGTGAACGATCGCTTGAGGCCGGTATTCTGCACCAGGTTGAACTCTTTTGGATCTGCATTGGCATCTTTTCCACCAACGACCCATGTTCGTTTATCACTAGTACCGCCATGTTTCTGATGCAAACGAGATAAGAGGGCTGAAGCTCGCTCTGGGAAGGGTGGCATCTCATCGCATACTGTCCGCAATAAATCATCCGTCGGTAAGGTAGCTAGGGTCAGGTACTCGCACGCCCGCTGCTGTAACTCAGAATCCAGCGTATGGCTATAGGCTTGGAAGATCTGCAGCAGCTGCGGCTTCATCTCCGGGAAGAGGTTGACGAACTTGATGAAAGACGAAAGAAGTATCGCTCTTGTACTCGACGAGCAACCTTGAAGCTTCGATTGTAGCGCCAATAATTGCTCAATTGGACTACAGCCCTTGTGGTCCGCGATCAGATGACCGAATTCGCCAAGAATATATCCTCCTATCTTAACCAAAGTTTCATGGCAATGCTCTGCTTTCACGTACTCCAGAATGTTCTGCGCTGCGTATACTTGGAGCTCCTCATTGTTCGTAACGATTTGAATGATTCGTTGCCAGACCTCATCGCTAACATGATCGCCGGCCATGGCTATGAGGCGTAACGAGATATCGACGTACCACTGAATATCCGTTGCGTACTTCTCTGTCAAAATGGCAATCTTGAGCACCATCTCTTCTCGAATGGCATAGTCGGCGTTCTGCAGGTACTTGAGAAGCTCTGTAACAATTGGTTGAGAGTTCGTCGGGTCGCACATGCTATACAGCAGATCTAGCCCTTTCCGCCGAACACTGATATCTCGATCCCGCAACGAGCCAACGATGATGCTTTGGTGTTTCTTGATAGGATCAAGTGTCTCTGCTCTTGCGGCTAAGTGAGTCATGGCTTCCAAGCCAAGATAACGCACGTTTGTCTCTCGAGATTGGATGAATTTGCCCAGTCGAGAAGAAATTTGCACCATTAGGTTATGCTCGGTGTCCAGGTGAATGACTAGGTTGATGGCTTCGAAGAGCACAGCGTTCTGGGCGTTATTTTGCTGTACGTTCTTTGGCATCATCATTGCTTCGAGTAGGATCTGCTGCAGAGATTCTCGTATCAAACTTCGGACATGCGTATCCTCTGCATTCCCGATAAGTTAGCATTTGCTTGAGCGCGGACCGGTGGCTTTGAGTACCTGACGGAGGAAAGTATTGGAGCAATCGCAGAAACTTGACTTGTATCCATGGGCAAGGAACTTTGTAGTACAGATAGTCAGGAGCGATGTCGTTATCAACAACAATCTTCTTCAGCCGCTGCGCTGCCTTGACATAACTTCCTTTGTACTGATCCGGATTATCTTGGGCTAATGTCATCACGAGAGAGGTGACCGAGAGCGTGACACCCATATCTGGGTCATCCAGCAATGATATTATTCTTTCTGCCCACTCCTGCTGTACAATGCTGGGATATTTGCGGTAGAGTCGGAGAAGCGTGAGTGCGGCTTTCTTCTTGACGAAAGGTTTCGACGTGCTACTGTGATATCAGACCAGTCCCTACCAGCTTTCCCAAGCTACTTACGGTGAGATAAGCAGCCTATGTACATCTCCACTCAATGCCTCTCCCATTTCCCTTCCACCGACGTTCGCAATGGCATGCAGCGCCAAGCAATTATTGATTTCGTTATGATCCATCAAGTCCTTCCTAATGCTATTGACAACCAGATGGAGCAATTCGTGCTGTTCATGAAGGAAAAGCGTGACCGCAAGATATCCTATCTGCTTCTCGGAGTACTTATTCGCCGATATCAGGTTGACTGCCTCAAGGTGCCCGAAGTCGACATTCCATCCCAGGATATAAATATACAATAGCTTGCACACATATTTCTTCTTATGGTATCCATTCAAATTGCCATCCTTGAATTTCTGGCGTATGTTTGCGAGTTCTTTATTGATCCTCTTCTCCTCGAGTTCTCTTGCCCTTGCGTTCCTGAGGTCTGCGATGAATTGAACAAGACCACGCATGGACGACTGGTTTCCTGAGCCTCCTCGGCCAAGGAAGCCGGCCGCCGCCGCAGACGCCATATTGGAGGTTGCGCCAGTCTTTCAATGCTGGTTCAGGGGAAGTGATGGAGAAGGGAAAGGCCTTTCCCAGGGAGGTTCGAAGTGCGCAAGCGCCTGCAAAGTCAGTGAGAGCCGAAAGCTCAGGCGATCTCACTGAATGTCGTTGGTTCTGTAACAAACTTTGTCGACTTCAATCAACTGTGGGCCGTGGTAACAGCTGGACCCGCATGGCTTCGGATGGCTGAAGCCCTGGTGGGTTTAGAGATAGCCGGTACCTCAAGCATGGATGATGGACAGATCTCACACTTGCGCCGGGTGATGTTGATTGAAGCGTCCAGCGCGGTTGGAGCAAAAATGGTTTGAAGACTTGAAGCACATCATTCAGAGCTCGTGTTCCTGGGCGAGGGTGGAGTTCCGCCACTAAGGGTCGCTTGTGGCGTGTGCAGCTTAAAATCCCGAGCTAGAATTTGCGGTGAATATCCGCGCTATATTTCTGTAGAATTTGCCCTGCAGAAGTCACATCGAAATAGGTCGTCTATGACAGATCACTGTGAGCACTTTCACGAGATCTTCAATAGAGGCCATTGCTCATCGTCCGATCTAAAATGTACAGACAGCCTCCCTCAGCACTCGCCGGCAGTATCAAGCACAGAGACTAGCAAGAAAGCCCAGAAAATGAGCAGCATTGTTCTCCACAGCGCCTAGAGCCCATGTGTAGGAGACCTCCTTTCCCTTCGCGCATGGCTTCCTTTCCCTTAACCCTATCCAAGCCTTTACTTTGCTTTCGTGGTGAAGTCCGTCTCGGTGGGTAGCAGTCCACCATCGGCAGCTTTCTCGCAGGTGCAAGCACCTATTGAGTCGCGTTATTAGCGTTCAGGTGTCATAGAGACCTATGCAGGAATGGCATGCTTACCGGATGCTCTCTGCCCGCAAGCACATGTCTTTCCAGAGACCTTGCTGTTCTCCGCTGTAGCACGGTCGCAGTTACATTCACCGGCGGGACGAGCTCCTACGGTAACACAAAACTCAGCACCAATTCCAAAGTTTCCTGGCCCATTGTACAGCGAGACAAGTTAAGACTAATGAAGGGAGTCTGGTGGAGACTTACTGCAAGAGCATCTTGGTCCAGCAACAGTGTTCTCGGTGGCTGCTTTCTCACAGTTGCAGTGCAAGGCACTTTGCTTTCCGCATGAGCATTTGGCTTGGGAAGCGCAGACGCATTTCCCGTCAGAGCGGCCACAGCATGTCGTTGGAACAACCATGGTGTTTGCGTAGGTTGGTTACCTTTGGAGTCAAGGTCGTGTCCGGATTAGCTGAGTGCGTGATGTATCGAAAATAAAGAGACCAGACTTTGTTATTGCTGGCAAAGAAAACGAAGGTGGACATACCGTAGACCTTATAGCCTCTGTTATCGATAGTAAGGAATTGGAAACAGCCAACTGGTCATTGGCTCGTTACCTGCTGCCAAGGACAAAGCGGCACGGGATTAGGCCGAAAGGCGCTTGGCATGTTGGATATCTTTTTGACTTCACATCATGATTACCTGGTAACGAAGTGTTTTCGTGCATTTTTATGATTGGTCCCATTCCTATGAGATTCGGCCCTAGCTATATGTGATAAGACACCAAGCTCGTGGCAAGACCTATCACGACATTGTACAGCTTCCTGACGTTGCCCCTCATCAGAAAAGCCTCAGCGTCTGAGCTCCATGACCGAAGAAGAACACGAGCTGGAACCATCTAGTCGTCGCATTTGAGATCCGACAACTAGTGCCCCCTCCTCCCACCCTTGTCAGAGAAGATATCCCCGCCCGAGTAGCATTAGTCTATTCGCCAACGTAAGCCCGGCGCTCTGATGTCTCGGCAGTACTCGAGGCCGCACGCATGACGAAGATTCAAATCGCTGGGCCTCCCTTGGGCTCGTTGACTCAGAGGCTTTTATACTCATGATCCTTTCCAAGCGATAGGGCGTAGACTGAGCAAGCCCGCGGCGAAATCTGGCTATGCAAATCTGCCCGAAGTTCTGTAGCAGTTCCGTATGCTCCACCCAGTATCGGTCTTGAGCGCTACAGTACCGGCTCTTCAAGTGCATGGAAGCTTCAAAAAAGCATGCATTGAGCCAGATTCTCCAACATCTCCCAACCAAGTTTCTTCAAAGAGTCCTTTACTTCACGTTTCCACCTGCAAATCTCTTCGCCAACCATGCACTTCCATGCTCTTGATATTCCTGACGTGTGACTACCACATCCTTCAAGGCAGCCCTATCGCTAGCGAGACGGCATCCTCCAAACCATGTCGACTTTATCGGACTAATCACAGTAAGCTTGTGGGTCTGGAGAGTTTTATGTTATTACCATCATAAACCTCGTGGTGACTTACTCAGGAGCTTTCGCAACACGTAGGACGCACTCTGCTGGTGCAAGCTGCCTCAGCTCGGTCTCTCTGCAGTTACAGTCAGCGCAAGAAAAGAAAGCTAGTAAGGTCGAGTGAGGCTTACAATCGATCCACAAAGCCGCGGATATTCGCGTTGCCTCCGACAACAAGTACATTTGCAAGCATGGCAGGCCAAAGACCAGGCGGAAGTCCTGACAGACTCTGTATGACCGTCTCTGATATTCCAGCTTGCTTCATACCAACATCTCCTGGACTGAAGAGCAGCTCTGGCACGGCAAATCTCTCATTGCCAAGTGTCATGAAGTCCTCTACGCCTTCTGTAGCGCCGCCAACAGCGCCCAGCTTTTTTAGCTTAGTCGCCAAGGAGCGATCGTGCGGTCTCATGAAACCTTTCGTGTGTGTGTTGTAATCTGGTAGAACATAATCGACGACTATACTATCTCCGCCGTGATCGGCCCTCTTGCGGTCACCTACGCCTCCTTTCCATGTTTTTTCTAGGTCTCTTTTGAAGTCATTGCTAACAAAGCATACAGCCTCTTTCACTTCATTCATGAGATGAGTCTCGTCCATCATGTTGTAATGGCGGATGGAGACAAGCTCCTTCAAGTAGTTCGTAAAGAACTTGCCCCCAATCTCGAGGCGGCGAATAGCCTGCTGGATAGGTCGACCTTGGAAAAGCGGGGTGACTGTAGTATGGGAAAAGCCGGAATCAATGAGAAGCAGACATTCAACGGGTAGAGTCGAAGTAGCTGAGCCGCGAGGAGGATCTCCAAATAGTGATGGGATGTCGTTATACGCATTGAGTGAGGGACCTGGACAGATATCAGGAAAGACGGTCGGACTTTGGGAACCATAGACTCCTCCTAGGACTTACGAACCAACGCATCGATAGTAAGAGGTGAATTCGAGCTCCTCGAAGATGATTTGATCGCAGTTCGTCTGTAACGCTTGCGGAGTATTGGGGGCTTCAGTCAGGATGAGATTGGTGTTTTGAGGATCGCACTGGTCACGCTATTAGAGACATATCTAGGTCCTCTAAACGTTTTCGTTGGTGTCCAGTACCTTGAGCTTGGCACCCTTATCGAAGAACGTATTATCCCAAATCTCTTTCTCTGCCTCCCAATTCACCAAATAACCCTTCTCTACTGGTCGTCTGAACGCCATCTCTCCAAAGTCTTTGCAATTCTCTAGCTGTGCACCGACCCACACACGCTTGTCTCTCCCGCGCGCCATACAATTTGGGATGACATGGCAGTCCTGATCCAGGTCTATGGAGACGGTCGCAAAGCCCGCCTTGATGTTGAATGCGCCGTTATCTACGATCAGACTTTGCTCAGGCAGAGCAACCACGCCTGACTGCGTCTTCCGAGGCATCTTGGTCTTTAACAGAGTGTCACTGACACACGCATGGTCACAATATAAGGTCGGTCTCGAGGCTGAATCTTTGACGTCGAAGGTCAATGCTCGGCATTGCAGATCTCCCGCCGCTAAATCCAATTTATTGTCCGCGCAAAAGCACGTCTCCCCCAATCTACTTTGTACCTATGCTTCAAACTTGGGTCGGGTACCAAACATAGAAGTACATCTACGAACAGAGTAGCCTTCGGGATGACGACTAAACAATTCGCAACACAAAATGCCTTCGCCGACCTTGGCCGCACCGTCACATCCACGTTCTCCCTCCTCAACCAATTCGAAGCATCTCTCAACGCGCTTCCAACCAAAGCCCCAGAGCAAATCCAAGACGCGCCCAACATCCTCAAACTCATCGGCGACTCCGCCAAACTGCTCAAAGCGCAAGTAACCAAGCTCTCTCTCCTCGTCCTGAATAAACCCTTCACACCCACCGCCATCACCAGGATCCTCCGCGACATCTCGACAGGCTGCTTGCCCGCTCTGATGACCGCCGCAGATCTAGTGCGGGAAAAAGAAGACGGACACATACTATTTTACAATATTAGAACGCCCATCAGGAGACTCTTCCGCCAGATGATAGACCTGGTGGGCGAGGTACCACTGCACGAGTCGGACGTGGCTGCGGTGAAGAAAACCGATAGAGGCACACTGGCATCCACGGGCGTGGTATGGGAGACATGCGATCTATTGATCGGCATGGGAGAAACTGGTCTAGTGGGCATCGTGGTTCAACAAGCGCAAGAGTACAGAGATCTACTCCAAGACGCCATCACCGAGCTGAAAGAATGGACGGAAGGCGCGAAAGGGCCGGAGTCAAATCTACCAGACCCCTTCGAAGAGGTCCCGGAGATGGGAGAATACTCGATCAGTTCTTGGGCCGAAAATCAGGAGGGAGACCCGTTCGGTTATCCCAGTGTCATGCCGGAGAACGATCTGGGTCTGCGAGCTCAGATGGAGGAGGTTGTGAAGAAGCTGCAGCGCGTTGATCTGATATACCCCCCTATCATCAAACGTCGATTGAAGAGGTTCCCAGCCGTCCCTGCGTCGACTGAGCACTGCCAGGGGCAAACGCAACTTGAGCTATTGGACATCGCGATGAACATTTTGAAGCTGATACCCGAGGAAGTCGATGAGCTTGCGGCTACCTGCTACCAAGGTGATCACGAAGAAACAAAGTTGCAGCTTGCCAATGTGTGCGATCGGGCTGTGAAGACGATGGAGGGCCTAAGTCTTAACTGGCAGGCTGAGCCTGACGAGTTTACGGAATGGTCAAAGAAGTGGTTACATATTATGAAACAGCCTTAATGTACTGTGAATACTGCTGATGAGGTGACATAGACCCACAGCGTTTATTTGCATCTTTGTATCGTATGTGGGTGCATTGATCTGCTCCGCTGTCAAATCCCAAACAGACCGATATACCCAGCCCAAACCATGCCGCCTGTAATAATCTAAAGCCGTACAGGCATGACAACTCCCTACCACGCTTTAGAAAATGCGCACCATGGGATGCAAATTTCAATCTACAATTCCTAGTCTAACGAGTCAATCTCCCCGTCCTTCTCACCCACCGGGATCCTATCCCTCAACCACGCCAGCGTAGCATCAGTCCCCTTCTCCAACAACGTATACCTCGGAACCCTGAACCTGTTGCCGCTCACCGCCAGGGTCTTGAGCTCACCATCGAGCAATCCGAGTCGAGGCGGGAGGTGCCCAATATCATTCCTGCTAACGTCTAGTACGCCTAACCCGCGGACTGCTTCGAAATTCAGGTCTCTGATGGCATTGTCCGATGCCAGAAGAGTCGTGAGGTTGGTGAAGTGGTTGCGTAGGATGGGTAGTGCGGTGAGACGGTTGTAGGAAACGTCTAGGTAGTTGAGTTGTGGTGTCTCCAGGTAATCCAGCAATGGATTCAGAGATGTGATTGTATTGGAACTGAGGACTAATTCTTTCAAACGGGGCAGCGTAAGTCGAGCTTCCACATAATCGCTTAATCGGAGCTCGTTGTGAGCCAAGTTGAGCGAGGTGATGGTGCTGGCCACTAAGGACAATGTTATAGGGATGGCTGACAGGGAATTGTGCTGTAAGATCATGTGGCGGACCTCATCCCTTGCATTAACCGGCTCCAGATCAGATGCCTCAAGGCTTCGAAGCTTCGTCGACGATCGGTCAAGTACACCGCCTGGCTTAACTGGCCAAGTACTTATGGATGGAACACCGACAGCACATGACCTAGAACTGTGTTCACTGTTTTCGGGCATTGAATTGACGTTTGCATCAGACTCTTCTGGGCTAAGTCGATTGCGAAGTTCGCGCTTCAGGTCCTCGGTGGTCATGGTCAGAAGCTTGCGCTGCCTGAGTGGGTTGTTGCCTACTCTAAATATCTCCAAGTTCTCCATCAGGCCAACACGCTCGTCGATTTTAGTCAGATTGTTCCCAATCAGGTTAACATTTTTCAGGTTTTGTAAAGCCGTGAAACCATCCGGAAGAGCGTTCATCTTGTTATTTTCCGCGGCAATGGTATTGAGCTGCGTCCATGAAGATATATCAGGTAGGTTGCCAATTCGATTATTGGAGATATTAAGTTGTTGTAATGCCGACATGTTTGGACACGCCAAGTGTGTAAGGGCTGTCAGGGCGTTATTGGCGACCTCAAGCATTTGTAGATTGGGCAAGGTGACAATCGCGGCCGGGAACAGCGGGCCGACCAAGCTGTTTCTTGAGGCAATGCACTCAGCTAGGGCTAGTCTACTTAAAGATTCCCAAGGCAACGAGGTAAACTTATTTTCTGCCAGATTGATGACTCGTAAGCTCACAAGTTCTGCCAAGCTCTCTGGCAGACCATCAAGAGCATTGCCACGTAGATCCAAAACTATAAGCTTCGATAGTTGACTAATCCCTTCCGGTAGAGACCCAGTGAGAGCATTAGTGGCGAGCCGCAGGTCCCGGAGACTCCGAATCTGGCTAATTGTCTTGAGGCTATCGTTACTAAGGTTGTTGTTCGAGAGATTTAACGTTGTCAACCTCTCCAGTTTTCTCAGTCCGGTCGGGATGCTACCAAGGATATTCCCATGAAGATCTAATGTCTCCAAACCAGCGAATTGGTTACCTCTATAATCATCATCGTCTGCAGGAATGCTGCCCGGCGCTGTGTCTGGAAAGACATCTTCTTCAAGCTGCTCGAACTCGTTGTCTGCCGCAACGAATCTCACAAGGTCAACACACTCATACCAAGCGCCAATTGCAGTCTGCATCGCTTCGCTATCGTACATAGTCAATACCTCACGAGGGACTATCTTCAGGCCCATGGCAGAAATATTAAGTCGTCCATCTGTACGAGCTGCGTCTATTCGCTTCCGTAGGAGACCTTTACTGCTGCTGGGAAAGCAGTTGAAAAGGTCGGATGGAGTTTCCAACTCAGAGCCGTGGGTAGGTGGTACATTCTTTTTTCCAGCTGAAACGTCGCAACTTTTCTCACTGGGGACCAAAGCACCACTTTGAGCTATGGCACGGCGTGCTGCCTTTGCTTTGGCGATAGTCTCGCGGAGGACGCTCGATGACGATTGTGCTTTCGGTGACTCTGCTGTCTCGGTGGGTTCTGATAGGCCCGTTTCGGACAGCGCGGATGTCTTCGAAGAGGCTGTTGAGAATCTAGAAGCCGTTGAGGTTGCGCTGAAGGATCCATCAGAGAAAGTAGGTGAAACCTTCTTCAGCCCGCGTACCGATCGTACAGCAGCAGTGTCCTTATCAGCTGCTGGTGGAAGTGGATTTGAAAACAACCCGCTGAGCGATGGTTTAGATCTCACCGGTCTCGCAGCTACAGTTTTGCTGCCAGATCGCAACCCAAAAACCTTGTGCTGACTGTTGCTTGCCGCCAACGGCGTCTTCGGTGGGGCAGGTGGAACTGCCGACTGCTGTAGTTTCGCTGGTGTTTTGGCAGATGCACCTCCGGAAACAAAGGAGCTTACAGCTCTTTTTGATGGTGTCGTACTTGCAGAGTCTGGTCTTTGAAGGTCTGACCTAGCGGCCGGTAATCTCTTGCTCGGTGATGCTGGTCGTTGACTCGGAATGCCCCTGCTGAACCGATCAGGCAGACTTGATGAAGGCCTTGAATGGTTCAGCGCAGAGGCGGGACGTGATGGTGGTCGCATAGGACTATCTGTAGGGTAGAAGCTTGATTGACGTCTCCCTGGAGAGGGCGATGGCGGTATCTGGGATAGTGTCTCGATCGTGCGATCAGAGAGAGAGGGTCTTGATTTCCGATACACTATGGGCGTTGCTGAAGACCCTTCATCTACCGCCTCACTGGTTAGAGATACCGCGTCTTGAGGAGGTAGGGTGGGCCATCGTCTCTCGGTCTGTTGCGAGAGTGGCCGTAATGGTTCTTGCTGATGGGGTGTTGGCCGCATCGGGGGGTCTTCGACGGCGTCATGCCCAGAGATGCTTTCCGGACCTTTAACCTTACTCGAGGCTGGCGCTGTAGCTTTGGGATGAAGGCCACTGACGACAGCATTTTGACGTATCTGCGGTTTTGGGGACGTAGACCAGGATATGGTATCTCGACTTGATGTACTCTGTAACTTTGAGATATTCAGACCTTTGTCTGCAGAGAGTTTCTCTCTCGACGGAGATGGGCGAACGCTGCGCACTGGAGCAGCACATGGCAGAGGCAATCGTGACAGGCGTGGAATGCTAGAAGCTTTCGATGTGAAGGAACCCCATGGTGGATCCATGTTGGTACTCATCACACCCCCGGGGTCTTGATTGAACAGAAAACGGTGGGATCATAGCACGAACTCTACGTGGGCATATTGATTGCGTTTGAAGAGTTTGAGAGGTGCTGTAATGGTTCGGACACAGTTCTAACCTTTTATGTTCACTGTTTACATCTGAGATGCGGTTGCCCCTAGCTGCACTCGGCACTAGCTCGGGCGCTCGCTTGTCGTCCAATCGGTGGCGTTACCAACCACTCCTATCGATTACAGCCCGGACCACGACCAACCTCCTCTTCAGCAACAAACCTCAGGCCAGTCCTTTGCGCCTGACCAATGCCAATCCACCAACTTTTGCTCTTTGATGTCTGTCATCATCTCTTCTTGGTTGCATGAGGTTTGTGAATTGTCGCAAATCACATTCTTGGAGCTTTATCACTTGCGCGCCAGCACCTCGGTTCTCTGTTTCGAGACACGTCAGGCGCAAAACTATTCGCGACTATTGATGAAAGAACAGCAGACCACTTGATACAGGTATTTCACTCTGCTGGGATACAATGTGTGCCCAACTGACAATACTACCAGACTTCTCCTCTATTCATAACCTTACTCTTTACATTCACCACCAATAGCCCGTCATGACCTCTCAAACCTCTTATCCTCCTCCGGCCACCGGCCATATCATCCAGACTCCGAGCACCCCAACTCCTCAGCCTGCTTCTCTACCAGACCAGCCAACTCCTGCATCTGTTGCGGAGCTTGAGAAGCTGCAAGCTTCGCGCGTTGAAAAGAGCAGTTACTTCTCGCCAGCTCCGCCTTCGTCTTTGGACATGACTCCTCCACCCTCTTCCCAACTCCCCCCGCAACCGACCTCTCCCATATATCATGGGCTCCCTACAACAGCTCTTCTTGCCTCTCCGCCCGCGACGTTGAAACCGGGTGCGTCTCTTCATGGGTTCAATGCCCTTAGCAGCTCTAGCATTCTTCCTCCTCTTCTTCCATCAACTCAGCAAATCGCCAGCGCTTCAGAGACCGAACTCCGCAATATCATCAATGAGCTCATGCCAGCCCTTGGTGAGGCTCGCATGTCTACGGCTCACTACAAGCTGCAACACCAACTGCTTAGTCTGGAGACCTCCGAATCTGCCATGCGTGCAGCGGTTGAACATGAGATGACTCGCCGTGAAGTCGACGTTTTGCAGAAACCAGAGCATCGCCGGTGCAATACGTTGTCATCATCAGCACAACATCAAACGCCGCATACGTCTCCATCCAGTCTATTGCAAATTGCCCTCCAAAAGCGCTGTGAGCAATTGGAAAAGATCAATGCAACTCTCACAGTTAGATTCCGCCGTGCTAAGAAATTAATCTTGTATCAAGAAAGCAAGAACGTTGATCTAGCAGAAGAGAACCAGCGGTTGCGTCAGCGCATCAGAGAGAATCGCGAACACATTAATCAGATTCGTAGCTCTGGAGGGTTATCGGTCGCTGGCACTCTTCGAAATGAACTGACGACTCCGAACCGCAAGACTACAGCTCGCTTCCAAAATAGCGCTCGTTCTAACGCGCATGGGAGAGGCGCTCGCACTAACGGACAGGACCCGTTTGCCGCACTTCTAGCCGCAGACCAAGTCCTTAATGGTGAGACTGTTTCAGTCCCATCGACGCCTATTCAGAGTCATGCGTCGAAACTGCATCTTGGGCACACTCGCGGAACTCATTCTCTCTCATCCTTGCCGACGACCCCAGCTCGGTCGAGGCCTGTCACGGCCGACAGTCCGCTTTTCACACCCGTCAACAGGGTAGGAATCGACAGTGGCTACAGTTATTCTGCTCCAAATACTCAGGTTGCCAGAGCTGATCAAGAGCGCCGTCGTGAGGACCGTGATAGCACCATTTCCGCTTCCGATAACGAGGACGAGGCTTACACCGACGAAGACATTCCTCAATCGCAAGCAAGCCAGGCCGCTACACATATGCTTCGTCGCTCACCTACACGTAGGGTGGAGATCGTTGGTACCCCAGCGAAGACACTCAATTCAAGCACATTCATGCAAGGTAAATTGTTTGGTCAAGTGAAGAAAACCGGAATTGGGAGATTCGATGGTTCAGGGAAGAGGAAGGCTACTGGTGGTGGTGTTGAGAGAGAATCAAGCGAGACAAAGAAGGCTAGAATCAGCGAGGGAGTCGGTCTAGGCATTGGTAATTGGGGAATTCCGGGTGCATAAGAACCGAAGAATGAGAACGGGCCTTGAGCTGGTTGGATGAAACCCCTACCCTATATCGATGTTTACCATCGTGGGAGATTCAGAGCAGTGGCGTGTCACTGGCGACGACATCAATGTCGCATTATCTGGGAACGGTTGGTGGCCTTCTGTGTGCGATTTTCTGTCACTTGCTGTCATCATGTTCGGAAATGAAGGATGACCTTGCAAATGTACTTTCTTATAGCAGCCTGTGCAGAGGTGTTGCAGCAGGAGGCGGCTTTGCTGACCCGTAACATAAGCGTCATAGTATTGCTTCTACTGCAAGGCAGGCGATTGCTGCTATCATAGCAAAGGTAACTCAATCTCTATTAGTACTCTTGCACCAGCATACACGCCACCGATAGCTAGGGACCCACATACCCCGTGCAAGAACTCGTATAGAAATTCAACAACATAGCATGATTTTCAGCACAAAAAGGGACACGTTCAACCGAGTTCGCACATGCTTGCGGGGTGGTTAAGAGGCCGAGGGGGCCCCTTTCAATAGGGCTAGGGCCTAAGCGAGAAAATTGAGGCTCTCGCACACCTCTGATAAGCGAGTTTCGAGGTTTAGCATTGAACCGTAATGTAATCCGCGACAGCGACCACGCCAACCACGACAACTTGATCACAAATCGCCACAATGGTATGTCTAAACCTCTCCGATGAGCTTCTTTTCTCTTTGAAGAAAATGATAGGTGCACTGGGTTCATAGTAATAAGTTTGCGGGCTGATCTGGGTCTCGAATTTCTAGACGATCAAACACAACCAGCAAATTCAACACAACCGTAAGAACAGCTATATTTGACAGCTTCAGAAACCCCAACTGATCTACTCCAGACTTCCGAAAGGATTGGCAGCGCCGTGTTCGCGTGCATTTCGACCAGGTAATTCCACGTTCGGCGAGGCCATCAACCCTTCCCCCTCGAGCTTTCGAAAGCAAAACACTGACATATCGGATCACAGCCCGGACGCAAACAACGCCGCCGCAACGCTCGTCTTACTAAAGCCGCAGCTGTTGCACCTCGCCCAGTCGACAAACTCCGTCCCGTTGTGCGATGTCCTACAATCAAGTACAACCGCCGCGTTAGAGCAGGTCGTGGATTTTCTTTTGCAGAATTGAAGGTCCGTATTCATACACTCATGACTTCTTCAAGACCCAATACTTTCTTCAAACACATCTGACATACCGGTTTCGGAAACGGTAGGAAGCTGGCATCCCCCGCAAACTCGCTCCCACAATCGGCATATCTGTCGACCATCGCCGCGCCAACCTCTCCACCGCCTCCCTCGCCACAAACGTCGAGCGCCTCAAGACCTACCGCGCGCTTTTGATCTTGTTCCCCCGCGTACCTGGCCAACATAAGAAATCCGACAGCTCCAAGGAAGAGCTTGACGCACATAAGGACGCTCCTGCTGACAAGGTGTTAAGGAAATTGGGCCATGGCATGCCGATCAAGAATGTTGGGCTTGAGGAGGCGATCGGAGAGGTGAAGAGGAGCGAGATGGGCAAGGGAGATGAGGGCGCGTATAGGAAGCTTAGAGACGCGAGGAGTGAGGCCAGATTGGTGGGTGTCAGGGAGAAGAGGGCCAAGGCGAAGGCCGATGAGGCGTCGGCGGTGAAGAAGTAGTTCCACGGTATGGTGCGCTCGTTGGAGGCTACTTGGTGGAGCTTAATCTGCTGGCTAGCAGTTATTTAGCTTACGCTTTAGCTGCTACACAACTGCTCTTCGAATACCAAATCGAAATGAATATCAAGGGCCTCATATGCGCGGCATCAAGCGAACCTACGGGAACAGGCCTTAGACCCTGTCATCAGATTAAACATGCTTAAACCTCGACCTTCGGGCACATAGGATCTTGCAAAATTCATGTCTTTGAATACTCGATGGGTCATTACGCACATGGCCCGCATAGTTGGTCATCTCTCGGCTCATTGGTACGTCTGCTCTTGCCAAATACAATTGCCAGGCAATGCGATGGTCATTTTGTCTCCTCCGACCGAGCAGTCATCCGCCACAGTACACGCAGCATATTATTAAATGATCCTCATCCACCCCTTCCAAAGTTTGGTAGTAAGCTCGTATCCAATATTGTGTCCTTCTCTTTCCAATAGGTCTTGTGTGACTATATGAATATTCACTTAGGTCACTGATCCGTTCCTCAATCTGGTCGACTTGATGATTGACTGAAGAATGCAGCCACACGTATATACCCGAGCTAGTCTACATTGTACGCAAATGACCTGTAGACCCTATCTTTTTTGATGTTCAACAGTCCAAGCAGATTTATCTTGTACGAAGTACCGACCTTCAAATGAATCTCGATCCCGGAGACTTCTTGTAAGGGCGACGTAGGTTGCCGGACCACGGAGGTTGCCGGGTCAGGGCCGCAGCAGGTCTGCACCTGTTTTCCAGAAAGGGATTGATGCTACTAATACGGTGGTGGTATCAACAGCTTACCTAAGGTAGCATGTGACCCACCACAGTCTCCAGTGTTACCGATGGATAGAATACTTGTAAAGCGGAACGCTACCGGAAGCCCACGGAATGGAGATCATAGCGATATCGGTCTGGCTATGGATACACGCATAGAGCGTCCCCTTCTCCACACTATCTGCTTTTCAACGCACACTTTCATACGAATTCCCGAAAGTAACTTCTCAATATTCTATTCAATCACATCACGGTACGCTCAGACGGAGACAGCTGTTGGACTTGTCGCGATGGAGTTATCAAAGGGTCGAGGTAATGTTATGGAGAAATCACGCATGACGGGTGTCCGACCACTGCTCGACTTCGCCCTTTCTCTGCACAGTGGACATATTCCAGCAGAGAGAGGGATCACGGAGTCGATGTACGCTGGTTGTTCTGAGATTATACCGTACATGAACTTGATCTAGATAATTCTAGCGAAAGGACATGCTTCTCCTTCCCCTACCCCTACTGGTGGAGGAACTAGCCTACTTACCTCTGGCAGTTTCGACAATAATCGTTTACCATGTCTACCGATAAGATCACTTTTCTCACCAACTGGTAAGCTATACGGAACGTGGAGACAAACCTGATGCTCATTATACCAAAGGCACGCCACGCCGTACCATGCCCCCCTTTACATCGCTCAAGCCAAGGGATACTTCAAGGAACAGGGCATCAAGGTTGCCATCCTGGAGCCAAACGACCCTTCCGATGTCACCGAGATCATTGGCAGCGGGAAAGTCGACATGGGCTTCAAGGCCATGATTCACACTTTGGCTGTCGCTATCCCCTCGTCAATGGATCTGGTTCATCCACTAACAGAAAGAACAGGCTAAAGCTCGCAACTTTCCTATACTCTCCATCGGGTCTCTTCTTGACGAGCCGTTCACTGGAGTTGTGTACCTCAAGGACAGTGGTATCACCACCGACTTCCGCTCTTTGAAGGGTAAGAAGATCGGCTACGTTGGCGAATTCGGAAAGGTAAGTCCCTAAATGTGACTCACTGGCTACGGCAGGTATTGACCTTCACATAGATCCAAATCGACGAGCTCACCAAATACTACGGCATGACTACCGACGACTACACCGCCGTTCGCTGTGGCATGAATGTCACCAAAGCCATCATCAAAGGCGAGATCGACGCCGGCATCGGCCTGGAGAACGTGCAAATGGTCGAGCTCGAAGAATGGCTGAGCACGCAGAACCGGCCCAAGTCCGACGTGCAAATGCTGCGCATCGACGAGCTCGCCGAGCTCGGCTGCTGCTGCTTCTGCTCCGTCCTGTACATCGCCAACGAAGCTTTCGTCTCCGAGAACCCCGAGAAAGTCACCAAGTTCATGAGAGCCGTCAAGAAAGCTACCGATTACGTGCTCGCCAATCCCGCCGCGGCTTATGAGGAGTACATTGACGTCAAGCCGATCATGGCGACACCGGTCAACAAGAAGATCTTCGAGCGCTCCTACGCTTACTTCAGCGCGGACTTGCAGAATGTTCAGAGGGACTGGACGAAAGTCACAAACTACGGCAAACGGCTCGGGGTCTTGGACGCGGATTTCACGCCTAATTATACCAACCGCTTCCTCAATTGGACGCTTGCGCCAAACTCTGCGGATCCCACCGGTGATCAGAAAAGGATGGTCGATTTGCAAAAGGACGTCACCGCTAACGGGGGCTTCCAGAGACTTACCGTGGCGTCTGTCGGCGCCTAAGCCGCCAGCATGTGGTCATGTTGAAGGCAGATTGTCGCCGGCAAGTCCGTGCGATGACTCGTAGGATATCTCTCACGCTCGACATCGGATAGGGTGCTAGGGCACAGGTTGCACCCAAGCTTCTTCGGGATGCTTCCTCACTTTCGTTAACTGAACCAATAGTAAGAATATATCTTGAGGAACTCAAAAGGGCCTCTCATCATTCCTTGCTAAATGACATCTGACATGCCCTGCAACTTTCCCAACGAAATATCTTATCATAATTCCTGGTGTTGGAAGACTAGGGGACTAATGTTCAGACTCGTTATGATGATGATAGAATGGGCGTGCCCATGTCGTCTTCAAATTACAACCGAAGCAGTCACTTTGGGACGGAGGACTGGTGGGTGAAAGGGATGATGCATTAGGAAGAGCGTGGCATCTTCCTTCCCGGAATTACTTGCCGTCGACAGTGAATTCACACCAGCTGTATTTGTTTGCCGGTTGTCGATTCATACCACAAATTCTGTGACTCGTGTATGTTTCGGGTATCTCAAAGCGCCCCTTTATCCCAACACCCAACCAGCCTAAGGTATAGAAAGCATCAACCAAACCGAGCCAAGCCATCCTGCCCTGAACCATGCACTCCACCCAGGGAAACAATTCCATTTCCAATTCCAATTCCAGATCTGACAATCGAACACCCTACCCACCGCCTCAAACAAACAACAACCCAACAACCCCCCTCACCGCCCCCACCACCCCCATCCTCTCCACCAACCCCCCAAACACCACCCCAACCTTGCCCAGACTCCCCCGCTCATCGACCTCTTGCCATGACCGCGGGAAGGCCGCGGCGGCGGAGAGGTGGGATTCCGCTTCGCCCGTCCAGTCGAATGCGATGCGCCATGTGATGAGGAGGGAGAGATTGGCATCGGTGGGGTGGTGGAAGAGGAGGGAGGGGCGACCTAGGTGCTGCAGGATGGTTTGGCGGGGGAGGGGTGGGGCGGGGGTGTTCTCTGTGTCGTGCGAGTCTGAGGGGGGTAGAGAACGGTCACGAGGGGGAGGGTCGTCGTTTTTCCGTTGTTTGCCTGGTTTTTTCTTCGGGAGAGTCTTTGCTGTATTCGCGTCGTCTTTTGGAGTGTGGCTTTCACCGAGTAGTTCTGGGAATTCTTCGTGGCACCTAGCCCAACATCTTGCCCGCTTCTCGCATAATTCCCAGTACCGGCTTATAGCCCAGCATATTCCGGAAATGTCTTTGCCTGCTACACCAATCCCTTTGGCACGGTCGCGAATCCAGCTTCCGAGCTCGGGTTCTGCCCACGATGAGAGTGATTGGATGACGAGGTCGGTGATGATGTGGGTGTTGGTGTCTACTGTCAAGCGGAGTTTGACGATTAGGAGGTGCTGGGGTGATGTTATGGAGATGTCATGTTTCTGGAGTAGATCGTTCGTGCCGTCTGCGGCTGGGAGTAGGGTGCTAGTGGACGTGAATTCCAGGGGCGTGAAGACTTGGAGGTAGGGTAGGGGGTCTTCAAGATCGATGGGTCGGTGGGACGGAAAAGGTGCGTCTGGTGGTATAGGATGAGGTGGCGTTGGAAGCCGTGGGGGTGGGTGTTTAGAGAACGGAAGGAAGGAGGAGAGGAGTTGAGATAAAGGTGGTGGTTTCGGTGGAGGAGGTTTCGCAAATTCTGCGTTTTCTTTTGCAAAGATAGACCTGCCGCAGTGGTCGTCAATGGATACACTCGAGAACCAACTGAGTGATTAACGTACATGAGCCTACTGACAGTGTCCTCGTCAGGAGCTGGTAAGTTGTCTGATTCGTGGTCCCTCTCTATTTCCTGCTCGCACAACGCAACGTCTGCTTGTAGTTTCTGAAGCTGCCTTCGCAACTCGTCTCTCGTGCGTTGCTTTTGCAGAACTTCACCGCTTGGCTCTTCCACCTTGGCCTCGGTCTCTTTGTCAGACTGTTTCATCATTCCCTTGATACGAGTGCTACTACGTCTTGGCTTTTTGGAAGTTATCTCAGGTGGTGGATCCCTTGGCTTGAGTGGAGAAGATTGGACGCCAGAACTTTTCTTCCTCTTTGGCCTCCGGCTTGGACTGTTCAACAGCCCTTTCGGCGGTTCAGGCGGAGCTTCCAAGCCCAATTGCGTCGGCGTTGGTGGCAGTTCCGGCTCGCCCTGATCTGCGCCCTCGTGTGCTTGCGGAAGCCGAGCAGAACGCCTTTCAGCACTTCCTTGAAGCTCCTGTTCCAGCTGTCCGTCTATAGTCTTCTGTGCCACGTCTTGTGTCTCGTTTGCTGCTTCTGGTGGGGAAGCTGCAATTAGTAGCTCCTTTGTTGGCTTGGTGACTTTTTCTGGTGATGATGCTTGACCAGGTGTTCGTGATCGCCTTCGTGGTGCTGCCGATAGTCCACCTCTTAAGGGTCGCGTTGTCCGCCCTGGTGATGCTGTTCCTGCTCTTCCCATTGGAGGCTTGGTGAGAGCTTCTGCCTCTCCATCCTTGTCGCATGCCGGTATCGCGGGCTTTGAAGGTCCACCGCTCCCATTTATCCAGCTTCCTCCTCCATGAGCACTCCGTGGTCGTCGAGGCGTGGGGTCCTGGCCTGATACTCCATTTCCTTGACTTCCTGGTCTTTGCGCTCCGATTCCAGCTGAGCGCGGTCGGGGCAGTAGTCCAGGATTGAAACGTGCCAGGCTGGCTTTCGTCGGCGACAGAAAGGACGCGCGACTTGGTGTCGTGGCTTCACCATTGCGGCCGGGAATTAAGCTTGGCGCGTCGACGGCGACGGAGGTTGTCGGCGATGTTTTGCGCCGCTTTGAAGGGGACGACGAATCCATTGTGGCTGAGCGTCATGAAGGCTAATGCAAGCTATCGATGGTCAAGCGTACCGCATCTGTCGAATGAGTCATTCAGGACTTTATAGAATGCGACGCGGTCAACGAAGACAAAATGACTGCGTTGTTGATGGCGGCGCCAAAGGCGCTTCTCGGCAAAGCCCAGGGTGTTTCTATTCTGCCCCCAACCTAGTAGTTAAAGTCAAATTAAATACTGTAGTCTAGAATTATGTATGTGCATAAGGTCGCTGTCGTCATTGGCTTGGCCAATGTTTAGTTTAATTATATGCTTAAAACCTTGCTGCCGCGAAATTGCATTGCCTACGTGTAAATACTATATTATATGTTGTATAGCTATAGATTTGGAATAGTACATTGTAGGCACCTTGCTGTCCTCTCTACCCTCGCTGTCGCCGTTCTTCCTGACCTCGCTGTCCTCTCTACCCTTGCTGTCGCCGTTCTCTACCTACCTCTCTAACTCCTCTCAGTCATCAACTCATTGAGTCCTCCGCTCCACCTCTGTCTTGACTCCAGCCATCCTCCAGCCTCCCATTGCTGCTGCTGCCATTCCTTCAGACCTCCTTGTCGTCGAGTATCAGGATTCTGTTTCTTATAAGCAGCCCCAGCATTGTGACAGTCCTTCAGGCTTAACCAATGGCTTCCTGCCTCCTTCAATAGTAGTTGCTCCTTTGGACGATCAACTGCTGACAGGTTTCGTGAGACAGCAGCGACTGCATAGCTCTTGGCTACCTCGCTGGCAGCAAGGGAACGACAGGCAGAATTCTGTTTGATCCGGTCTGAGTCCTCTAAGGAATGGCAGTGCTGTTGACAGTCACTCAGTCTTTCCACTTCCACTATATCCTCCTCTCTTCGAAACACTATCCGCATCTTCATTCCACAGCTAATTGCTGTCCGGGAGGACTTCTGTCGCTGTCGCCAAGCAGCAGTCTTCTCCTCAGGTTCTCAATCCTTTTTGGAGTGAAGTCGACAAAGGTAATATGCTGTCTGTCTTCCCTCCGCAGTATTTGCCTTCTTCTTCGTCCATATATTGTCGACATAGGGCCAGAAGATGTCCCACTCAGTCTTTGGGAGGCTGAGGA
>JAABUP010001010.1_pt1 | contig 60380 bp, 72 predicted proteins | sample 5559201 | NCBI WGS metagenome assembly JAABUP01 (sample SAMN10711887, study PRJNA513373) | rock metagenome | isolation source: Antarctica rocks | place: Antarctica | reverse complement strand
ACAGGATACGGAGGATGACTACCCACCCTAAATACTTTTCTGACGTCGTGGCGGTGAGTCCTCGGCCTTTCATTCCTTCGCGGCTAGTAGGGGTTGCCTACTAGCAGTCACGTCCGTCCCACTCTAGTGAACGCCTCCAATGCAGCTAAGAAAAACTAACGCAAATAGGTTAGAAGTGACTGCCCTATATTGACTGCCCCGAGTCGTTCCGCTCTATCTCGAGCAGCTGGAGCACGGAATCCTTCCAGAATGCCCTCAACGCCAAAATTGCTAGCGTTCCACAGCGACGACAGCAGCGCCAAGTATGATAATCCGAAACGAATCTCCGCAGCCCATCATGTTTCCTCCTTCCCGTGATATTTGCTGGTCCTTATCTCACAGACCTGCTCGGTATTTCCTTAAGCGCGTACCGACGCGCTCACCGTTCAGCGGGGTTGATGTTTCCACGTAATCCTCGTAGCTAACCGAGCATCTTTCTCGTTGAGCATGCCCGAGCACTTGTATGGACTCATAGTTGTCCAATTCACCGTGCATGATTAACGGTACGCAGGTGGGATTGTCGCTGAGCCTTCTTCTCCTCTTCCATCCTATCTTCCGTAAGCCATCGTACGAGCTCTTTCTCCGCACGCATCAAGCGTTGGCGGCGCATTCTTCACTTCCTCGCTTTTATATCTACGTCTTTGCTGGACTGTTCGTCTGCACGTTCGTTCTTCAGTGCGGCAGCTTTCTAATAAAGAACTCATCACCCACAGAAGCGCATATCCTCCTGAACAAATACCCAACTTTTCATCAGCAACGCAGGGGCACAGAGAGGACGAGAGTGGGAAGGACAAGGGGTGATTTGGCATCGAGCCAGTCATTCGCGTCGTAATCAGGCCAAGTCCAACTACTTACAGGTTCTGTATGGAATCCATTTGGGCCCCACACTGCTCGCTATGCTCCTTCGGGTCGTCGTTGGAGATTCGCCACGCACTCCTTCACAAGATAAGGGCAATGCAGACCTTAAGCGGTTATATGTGCATTCAGAGCGCCGGATGAGATTTGGAAGACGGCGAGTTGAGATTGACGTCGGACATGGATGTCGGCCCTACGCACTCAGAGCCGTTGAATGAACGCCGCATCCTCCGCTTGGACAGCATATAAGACTGCGGTGTCTCATTGAGGTTTTCCGTATGATTCCATTCCTCAAAAGCCTCTTCAACCTATCACATACCCTACCGCGGTAACATCTCAGCCGGTCGCCGAGTGAGGATCCCTTAGTACTCAGGGAAATTCTTCGCTCACGGCCAAAGAACTTCCTTGGTCGCGTGATGGTAGTTCTTTACTCATGAGTAAAGAACTTCCATCACGCGACCAAGGAAGTTCTTACTCAGATATGGCCTCCACCTCGCCTCCAAAACGCCAATCCCGTTTCTGCTCCCTTGGCCGTTCCCCCACCCGCGGCCGCTTAGTGGCAAGCTTTTCATGGTTCCGACGTACCAGGGTCCGAGAAGAGTGGTTGTGGATGAAGAGATCCTATACTAGCATTGGAGAATGAACGAATCCGAATCATATGCCATACCACCAGACTCGACATTTTGAAGCCTGATAAAGGATGATAGGGACTTATAGGTGCGATAGTCTTGAATTGAGAAGCCATCGTTCAGGAGTTGTGTAGCCGTGCGTATGGACCTGCCCGCAGGACGAGAAAGGACAAAGAACACGGATTGTAGATGAAGTCCAAGTAAGCGGACTTCGAAAAGCCACTATCAACCTCGTTGCTATCCGCCGACGAGGTCAAGACGCTGCCACCGACAATAGCATGTAAGCAAGCGAGAACGACACATATAGACTGATCTATCTCCAAATCATATAGAATGAGATAGAAAATAGATTCGTAAATACAGTAAATCTCCACCATTGATATTTAAAGTCTTTGTGACTGACAATGACTACGGAGGAGGCGTGAGAGCTTCTCGTCATTTCATGACCCTCCCGTTCTGCTTCTTCTGTACATGATGCAGCTGAGATATATTGTCGGTGGCAACTCTTTTCGGCACACGTTCTTGATAGACAGTTCCGATCCACAATCAATATCATCTCGTTATACCTGCTCCTCTCTAAGGATCACTCTATCCTACAATAATTTATCATCATCAACTTTAAAGGCTTATCCTCCTTAGTAGTAAGTAGTAAGTAATAAGTACCTAGATGCATACGGAGAGTCGCTTCTGAACCGGTTGATAGGAACAGACCATCCTCTCCACCCTCCTCCACACAACCAACTTCCCCAAACCTTTCCTCACCCTCATCCCCTCTATCTCACTCGCCATCTCTTCTTGGGCATAGAGGCTCTAACCTTTAGTTTCGTGAAGTAGTGCACCTGGAGCGTCCCAGCACTTCGTTCTGGGAACAGACGTTCAATTTCTTTCCAAGATAAAGCCTTGTTTCTCCTTTAAATCAATGAGCAGCGCGTCTTCCTGCGCTGTGAACTTGGAGCCCTTGCCTTGGGGTAGTGGTAATGGCTCAGGTCGGCTGCGCGCGCAATGACGCTGGTGTGGCCAGTGGCTCTTGAAGTGTCGCTGATGTCAGAATCAGTGCGTCTTAATTGAAAAGTACTGACCGAAGAGGGAATTGGATGGAAAGGGTCTAGACTGAACTCCAGAGTGTAGAACATCTCCGGCCCGATCTCCGTACATTTGAGGAGTCCTTCAAAGGACCATTCCCGGCATTCGGTCTCAGCTTCCGAAGTTGCTTCCTAGGTAATAGAGGAGTTGATAGAAGAACTGTGGGAACAACAGCAGTGGTGAGAACTTCCGCACGAAGGCTGTTCAGTTTGATTCTCAGAAAGCGTATGATTGCTTCCATTGAGCCCTTCAACCAACGACGTTGGTGAAGGGAGACGGCGACCCCGGTGGCGACGACGCTTCGGCGCTGAACTGCCTCTTGAAGGAGACAATCTTTGTCGCTTCGCGGACCATAACGTGACGACATCCTCCTCCTCCTCTATGTCCGCGTTCTTGTTGTTGCCCGACCATACTGTAATGGGAATTTACTCCATGCGGTGCATGATGACAGGCAGGGGTTTTTAGCGAACGCAGCTGCATCCATGCAGCGAAGTGGCCGGAAAGCGCTGACAATAATAGATCTACAACCATCAACATCGACGAAATCTGGAATGATCAATAGACCAAGAATCGAATTGTACTTATCGGCCTGATGCAGCTCAGTCTTTGTGTTTGCCCAATCACGAGCTAATTTCCAGCAACAATATTAGCTAGAACTAGCAGGCGAATCAAAACGGCAGCCCTATGAGGTCTTCTCTTCGCAACGCAGGCCGGTAGCAACGACCTCGATTTCAAAGATACACGTCCGGGGAGCACGATCCTCTGTATTTCGTCCGTTCTGTTCTCAAGGCTACCTCAGCGATGCGCCTGTTCGCAAAGCCGTCCTCTCTCTGGCGGATAGGCAGCAGCTTCACCTCTCTTCCGACGTGGGCCTTACTTTCCTTCTTACTATGGAGTTCAGCTATAAGGGCAGAAAAGACGGCGGGAGACTATTTTGTTCATTCATTACCAGGACAGCCAGATGGGCCATTGCTGAAGATGCATGCTGGGTGAGCAGCACTCCGTGCCGTTCAGGAAGACTGCGCCGCCAAGGGACTGGCTGACATATCTGCTGCAGGCATATTGAGGTCACTCCCCAACATCACGGCAACCTTTTCTTCTGGCATTTCCAGAATCGCCACATCGCAAACCGCCAACGAACAGTAATATGGCTGAACGGCGGACCGGGCTGCAGTTCGATGGATGGAGCATTGATGGAAATCGGCCCCTATAGGTTGAAAGACGATGCGCATCTAGAGTACAATGAAGGGGCGTGGGACGAATTTGCGAACATTCTGTTCGTGGACCAACCCGTGGGGACGGGCTTCAGTTATGTGGACACAGACAGCTACATCCATGAGTTGAAGGACATGGCGAATCAGTTCGTGACGTTCCTGGAAAAGTGGTTCACTGTCTTTCCTGAGTACGAGCACGATGACGTGAGTCCGGACATTAGCAGTGTTTGGTGACTACTGTAGCTGACAAAGGAATAGATATATTTCGCCGGAGAATCCTACGCTGGCCAACATATACCATATATAGCTCAAGCGGTTATGGACCGCAATAAAGCGCCCGGGACGACACACAAATGGAATATCGAAGGCCTACTCGTCGGTAATGGATGGATTTCACCTGTTGAGCAGTACTTAGCCTACCTCCAATTCGCCTACAAAGCTGGTCTTGTCGAGGCGGGCTCAGACATCGCGAAACAGCTTGAATCTCAACAAGCCATTTGCGTCAAAGCTCTTGATGAATCGGGGGGATCCGATCATGTCGACCTGATACAATGCGAACAAGTCTTGCAAGATATCCTTCGGCTGACCGCAAAGAAGAGTCCGGATGGCGACCAATGTTATAACATGTATGACGTCCGCCTCATGGACTCCTTCCCAAGCTGCGGCATGAACTGGCCTCCAGATCTCACGAGCGTAACGCCCTACCTCCGACGTCCAGACGTCATCCAGGCCCTGCACGTCGACCGCGACAAGCGCAGCGGTTGGACAGAGTGCTCCGGTGCCGTCGGCAGTAACTTCCGCGCGTCCAACTCAAAACCATCCATCACGCTTCTGCCAGCCCTGCTGGAAGAAATGCCCATCGTCCTATTTTCTGGCGAGAAAGACCTTATCTGCAACCACGTTGGCACAGAAGAGCTGATCCACAACATGGAGTGGAACGGCGGCAAAGGCTTCGAGCTTTCTCCGGGCACGTGGGCACCGAGACGAGACTGGACCTTTGAGGGCGAGCCAGCAGGTATATACCAGGAAGTGCGGAATCTAACGTACATCTTATTCTACAACTCTTCCCACATGGTGCCGTTTGACTACCCACGAAGAACGCGGGATATGCTCGATCGCTTCCTGGGCGTCGATATCGCGAGCATTGGCGGCACGCCTGCGGACAGTCGGATCGATGGCGAGAAAGGCCTCGAGACGAGCGTGGGGGGACATCCAAACAGCACTGCGGCGGAAGAGGCGGAGAAGGAGAGGCTGAAACAAGCGACGTGGGCGGCGTACTACAAGAGTGGCGAGGTCGCGCTCGTCGTCGTCGTTATCGCTGCTGGTGCCTGGGGTTGGTACGTCTGGCGGGACCGCAGGAGAAGAGCTGGATACAAAAGTGTAATTGGTGCGACTGGTAATGGGCATGTTATGCTCGGTGGATCAGGAAGGGAGCATGCGAGGTCAGGGATGGGATTGGAGGGCTTTAGGAATAAGGGGTTGGGCAGGGACATCGAGGCTGGCGATTTTGATGAGAGCGAGCTTGATGAGCTGCATGTTGCGTCGCCGAGGGAGGCGGATATACATCGGGAAAGGTATAGTCTTGGTGGTGCGAGCAGTGATGAGGACGGAGAGGCTAATGGGCATGAGAATGGGAACGGAAAGGGCAAGGATAGTAACAATTAGGTGTCTTGCATCTTCGGTAGTTTTGTATTGGTCTTTGGGCATTGAGGGGGCGAGGCGTTGCTACAAAGATATGCAGATATTCTGCATAACAATCAAATCATGATGAATCTCTACGTCAACTGCGGTCACTCGATGATCTAAAATGCCTTCCTCCATCGAGCCAGTCCGGGGATCATGAACTTGTAACAAAGAAGTACTCTCTTCGCTGTTCATCAGATACCATAACGCAAATCGGGTCATCAAAAGCTACCCCTGAAAGGATAGCCTCAGTGCTTGACTCTATGATTGGTATATCATCACCTGAACAATCCGTATCGAGTCTGGCTCATTCGACCGAGCAAGCTGCGACCACATCTACCCTATCCATAAGATAGAGATCCAGTAGCCCAGCAACAAACCCTAAAAAGTGTTTTGGTTGAACTCCTCGCATCAAGAATAAGCCCCATCGAGTTACCCCTGCCCGTTCACCCCACTCTTGCGAGATAGGACCAACAGGAAAAGAGGCAATCGCATTACTATCCATCTCGACGAAGTACCCTCCATCCCCACCTTGATCTCTGGCCTTCTCCCCACAAGCCTCAACACCTCCTCTCCATCCCCAACATAACCGGAGCGGTGAAAGCAAGCGGAGGAGAGCACGGACTCATATCATCGTCCTTCCCATCCCCTCCGAAGAGAGAATGGCGGTCTCTCCCCACCACTTCCACGACCCAGAAAGCCAGAGAAAGAAGAGTGCAAACGGCGAAAGAGGCGGAAGAAAAGAGTGCAGAGGAGGTAGAGGGAGGTAAGCCGCAAAAAGAAGTGCTTCTATGGCGGCGCGTTTCCGCTTGCTGCTACAGGCGTCCCGAAAGACGTGTAGCAGGTGTCCGGGGACTTTCTCCCAAAGCAATTTGTGAAGTGGGTGAGAAGGTGCGAGGACGTTCTCTGTTTGTGTGCTTTGATTGCGATTCTTTGAGCAAGGAGTTGAAGAAAAGAGAAATTTTGAAAGTGAGAAAGAAGGTTGTGCATTAGGCGTGGCGCTAGTGGGTTGAGCCGCAGAGGACTTGGCGCGTTTGTTCGGTTTTGCTTCGTGCGTGCCTGGAGGTTGCTTTCCAGTGGTTGACGGGACATCACCAATCCACTTCTGCAACAATCTACAGCTTTAAGCGTGAATTGATTGAGCACGTGATCGTCTATTCAGATACGACCCTTCGAGAGATCAAAGAAAGTACAATGTCCGGCCTCTTCGGCTCGGCCAATCCCTCCACAGGCACCGCAGCAGCCAACAACACTACCGGCGACATATCGAAAGACGTTACTCTCACCGCACCACCGGAAGACAGCATCTCAGACCTCTCCTTCTCACCAATATCAGAGCATCTAGCGGTAGCATCATGGGACAAGAAAGTGCGGATCTATGAGATCAACGCCCAGGGAGGAAGTGAAGGAAAGGCACTCTTCGAGCATGAAGCTCCGGTCTTGAGCGTTTGTTGGTCAAAGGTGAGTTCAGCAAGCTTCTATTCCTCATATTGATGTTGGTGTCTGACATTGCGACGCTACAGGACGGTACCAAAGTCGCCGGCGCGGGCGCAGACAAAGCAGCCCGCCTCCTCGACCTCGGATCTGGCCAAACCACCGCCCAACAAGTCGCCGCGCACGACCAACCGATCCGATGTGTTCGATTCATCGATGCTCCTGGTTCTAACGCGCCTATGCTCGTGACTGGCTCGTGGGATAAGACCGTCAAGTACTGGGATTTGCGGCAGTCAACGCCAGCCGCTACGCTGGAGTGCCAGGAGAGGGTGTATAGTCTAGACGTCAAGGACAAACTGATGGTCATTGCGACGGCGGATAGGTACATCAACGTCGTAAACCTGGATCAGCCGACGAAGTTCTACAAGACGATGCAAAGTCCATTAAAGTGGCAGACGAGGGTTGTGAGTTGCTTCAGCGACGCAACAGGTTTCGCAGTGGGAAGTATCGAAGGCAGATGTGCCATTCAATACGTGGAAGATAAAGACAGCAGGTATGCCCGCACTTCTCCCTCCAACAAACCTAACGTCGTGGCCCGAAAAACTAATCTATTGTCCACTACAGCTCCAACTTCTCCTTCAAATGCCACCGCGAAACACCCCCGAACAGCCGCGACATGTCCAACGTTTACTCCGTCAACGCCATCTCCTTCCACTCCATCCACGGCACCTTCAGCACCGCCGGCTCAGACGGCACTTTCCACTTCTGGGACAAAGACGCCAAACATCGTCTCAAGGGCTACCCTGCCGTCGGCGGCACTATCTCCTCAACGTGCTTCAATAGGAATGGGACGATCTTTGCGTATGCGGTTAGCTATGATTGGAGTAAGGGCTATTCGGTCAATACCCCGCAGACGCCGAATAAGGTCATGTTGCATCCCGTTGGCGTGGAGGAGTGTAAGCCGAGGCCGGGGTCAAAGAAGCGGTAGGAAGGGAAGGGATAAAGACAAAAGGAATATTTGAGGGCAGGACGAATATCTAGAGAGTCCAAATTCGTGACTCCAGAGGTTTAAACAGCCATCTTGACACCGTGGCAGGGGCTTCAAGCGCTTCCGGCACAGCGCCGCGAAGTTAGACGTGAGCAACTACAGCAGACAAGTTGCAGTCTGCCTTTCCTTTGGGTGCGGCGATCCCAGAAATTTCTTAGGACAGGCGCATGGGTTTCAGGCGCATGATACCACTATGGATGTAGGCTAGCACAAATCCAAAATATTACGACAATATTGAAGGCTTTAAATAACTAGAGTTTCTTTGACCACCAGCGAATGCTCGGCTGAGATGACATGACACCTCCAAACCTAAAGATAGGTTAACCTGCCTTGCCAGAGCAATGAATATATCTCTTAACCAAGTATCACGGCGAGATTGAAGTTGGACTGGCTCGAGCAGTGCCTCCTTTGACGTTCAAGCCAGGGTTGTCAGCTGCGTCCGCTGTGTCATCTAGCTGGTGATGTGACGATAAATATTCGTTTCCGGATTGACATAGGATTTTTGGGCAGCTTTTCAGTAGTCCTTGAGAGGGCGGGTCTCGGTACCTTGGGGCCCGGTTGCTGGCGTGCGGGAGGGTTGGGACAGGGGCGGATTTTGGGAGAAGGGTGAATTACTTGCAGAACTTGCATCAGGGTATGATGGGAGATCTTGACTGATGATGAGTGGTATCCACCGTACCTTAACGCTGCGATCATTTCAAAATAATGTCCCTCACACCACAGTCTTTATTGTTCATCACTGTTTGATGATCATCAACATCGTCGTTGATAAGATCTGGTACATAAACCCACTGCAGTACGGCGCGAACAGTTCATCTGCGAGATCCTTAGGGGTTCCATCAAGCCTCGATCGGACCGTCCATAAACCTTCCGTATCTCTCACAGAAGTGCACTGCCCTCTTCACCACATCTGTTCCCTTCTGGTTCACTGTACATTCGAGGCCGCTCTCAGCGTCGAGTGCCTGGTTTTGCACCTGCGGCTCGATTCGTTCCGAGATGACCTGAACGTGCTCCCGGCGTGCCTTTGCGGGCATTGTGCCCTCCATTGCAAGCACTGTCCTCAGGAACCACCACAGTGCCTCGCCATCCCAGGACAGTCTGCACCTGAAGTCCCATGCTTTTTCAAAAATAGAGGTCTGAAGTGCAGTGCCGTCTGGCAGCTTCTTAAGGAGATACAACAGGAAAGACCATCCAGAGATGTCCGTAGGATGGCCAAGGCACCAATCGAGCATACGTCGAGCTGAGCACGCTGCCCACGACTGAAGTGGAGTGTCGCTCGCGGCAGTCAGATCCTTCTGGGCGAGAAAGTCCAAAAGCCGTCGAGCGTATGCCCAAGCGTAGTAGTTCTTTGGATGGCGGTCGCCGGCTCTCATTATAACCTCAAGTTCTGACATCCATAATAGCTTGAAATCTTCTTGAAAGGTTCTGTGCTCCCTCCAGACTATGCCGTGTGCTTGGCAAACTTGATTGAAGTATTTCTGAACTAGCCATCGGCGATGATGCCAGAGCGTAGGAGATTTCGTATGTCGATGCAGTGGGGATGTCTGTAGGGTTTCTAGAAAGGCCAGTTCAATCTTGACAGCTTTTGTGAGCTTCTCTGGTCTTCCAGAGTAATGTGAAGCTTCGAGACGGAGGAGGCTTTTCTTCCGAAGATTAGCAGCTGTAAGGTGCTCAGGGTCGAATAGCAGAATGATGTGCGTTGATGCAACTTTCGCTTCCTCGACTTCCTGCTCACTCGATTTATTCAGCTTCAAGTTATTGAAGTACATGTGTCTAGCCACGAGAAAGGCCTGAACAAGTGCCTTCTTCGTAATCCCAAGGTTGGTGCCATCCTGTAGGATAGGCGACGTGGTCCCAGATGGCAACGGAAATCCTGATGGGAGGATTTCAATCTCTAGGACCTTGCCAGCATGCGCACCGAAGAAGCCTACAAGCTCCCTGTACACTTCATCCGAACTTGGTGGAGTTATGGTGTCTCCTCCATTGCTGGTTGATGACATGGTGGGGTTAGAAGTGACGAAGCTTCAATCACCAAGCTTCGGTGCAAGCGAGACCGAACAAGATCTAGCTCGAGCCAGCAATCCATATGACGGAATCTTGAACTTTCTTTCTAGAGGCTGCGTCAGTGAGTTGGAAAGAAGAGTAGATTGGCTACGTCTTTCGCGATAGCTCACTTCTATTCAGCTTCCCCGGCACGCATCCCAAAATGCCCTCGCTGTTGATGACAGTTTTCGTGCTGCAGCTCGCCATACATCTGATAAACACACTGGGAGCAGCTGCAATCAACAACCTGGTCTGTAGATTCAGAACATCACTGAAGTCTGACGTTACTAACAATCTCGCAGCTATGGACGCTATTCAACAAACTACCCACGTCGACATCAAAAGGGGTGCAGGATCAGACACGCCTCAGGCGGGAAGTGGTACGCTTGAAGCGTGAGATGAATGGTACGAGCAGCCAGGACGAGTTCGCGAAGTGGGCGAAGCTACGAAGACAGCACGATAAGGCGCTCGCGGATTATGACCAGAGGAGTAAGAAACCTGGCAATATTTGACAATGACCATGCTGACTGCTATCTACGACAGCCAATTCTCTCACTACCTACAAGACCTCTTTTGACAACACTATAACTATCGGCCGGTGGTTCAGTACCAATGGACTACGCTTCTTCCTCCAATTCTGGTATGCGAAGCAACCACTGTTCTGGATACCGCAGAGTTGGTTACCGGGCTACGTAGAATGGCTGCTGGCATTTCCAAGAGCACCGAGGGGGAGTGTTAGTATTCAGATCTGGGGAATAGCGTGTGCGAGTGTGGTACAGCTGGTCAGTGCAGCGGCGGTGGCGGTATATGCGCTTGGCGTACAGCAAAAGGCAGGGAAAGGGAAGGTAGGCAATGAGAAAGGGGAGCCGATGAAGATGAGCGCAAGTGGTGGAGGTACGCCGCAAGAAAAAGCTGGCGCTGGAGAGAGAAAGAAGGAACTGTAGTCATAACTTCCAATGATTACTCACGGCCGTTATATTGGGATCAGATTCTCGCACTTAGTAGCATATCAACGATCGTGGAGGATGTTTCTCATCAAATTGACGCAAGGTCTGTCATTGCTTTCGCTGTGACGCTGCAACACGAAGTGAGATGACCCCTTGGCAGAGGTGACGAAGTCGATCTAGGCATTCATATTGACTTTGATTGACCATGGGAGAATGGAGGTCGTCAAAGCTTCGATAGTGCCTGCTTGAGTACTTGCGGTAGCAATGAAGGAAAGCACATATGGAGAGGCATGAGATCACATGTCTTTGTATTGATATGTACAAGGCGTTGTTGCCACTGTAAGGTATTCTATGGATGATGTTAGCATGGTCGAAAATTCGTCCATTCTTCGTGAGAAAAGAGAACAATCGCTTCGGTGGGAGGATTTTGATGCGCCGCAAGGATGCTCGGTAGCTGCCGCCGACCTCCACCTCCGGCAATGCCAATAGAGTGAACGGACACAGTTGCCTGTACTCGCACTGTCGCGATTGAGAGATATGCTGATGGAAGATCGATGATCTTAAATATCTCATAAACGCGCCAAAGATGGTGTCTACCGCTACGTATGGAGAGCATCACTGGGTGGTAACAACTTACTAACCTGTACACAGTCTTCAAACCCTCCTCTTCACCGTCGGACCTCTCCTTCTCCCACGCCTGATATCCTACTACCGAACCCTCCGCGCATCCACCACCTCACAATCCGTCCCTATCCGCCCAGTACCTTCCCAAACCCGCCGTGCCCTCAACATCCTCTTCATCACCGCGACCCTCGCCCTCCTCAGCACACTCCCCTATTTCGCCCCCGAAAACATCTTCACCCTAACCTCCTCCCGTCTCCAAACCCCCACCGACGTCCTCTACACCCGCCTCGCCACCATCCGCCCCCTCACCCACACAGACGACCTCCTCCGCCCCAAACTAATCTCCCTCGAATCCCGCCTCCTCTACCTAACCCACGGCCCCACCACCCTCGCCACCTGCCCCTTCTGCTCCTCCTCCGAACCCACCTCCTACCTCTACTACTCCCTCCCGACCCTCGCCCTTCCGCACCTTCTCCACCTCTTCATCCTCGGCCTCACCACATCCAGCACCTTCACCGGCCGTGCCGCAAAATCTAAATGGCGCACCCCTGCCGCCCTCGCCGCTCTCGCCCTCGCCACCCTCGACATCTACACCGTCAGCACCTACGACTACAAACTCAACACCCGCGCCGTGCGCGCCGACGATATCGACGCCTTTCACTGGCGCATGCGCACATACCGCGGTCTCGCAATCGCCCTCGTCGACGCCGCGCTCGCCTACGGCCTCTACCTCTCCAGCACGCACCGCTTCTTCGTAACCCCTCCCTCAGTCGCCGAAAAAATCGAAAGCAGCACACGGATCCTAGAAGCGACGCAACGCAAACTTGGGGCGGTGGGGATAGTGCGAAATGTGATTGTGCGGGACGCAGGGTTGCGGGGGCGGATGGAGGGGTATTGGGTTGCGGAGGGGCGGATTATGAGTGAGGTGTTTGAGGAGAGGGAGGCTGTTGAGGCGGTTAATGGGGCGGTGGGGAGTGGGAGGGTGGATTTGAGGGCGGTGGAGGAGGAGGCGGTCAGATATGCCGAGAGGGTTACTATGGGAGTTGATGGGGGTGGGGGTGGAGGAGGGGGGATAGAGGGGACGGAGACGGGAACGAGGGCTTAGATGGATTCGGGGGTATGGTGCGACGCAGTGGGTGGTGCATTGACTGGAGTTTAGTGTTTTGTACCATGATCTAGGGTTAAAGCAGTTCCGATAGGCGTACGAGTCTAGATCTCCGGATGGTCTCGTCCTCCTACAAGAGTCAAGCCGATTCGAACATGATAACGAAAACCACACTTCAGGACAATTTGTCGACCTCGCAGGCAATCAATACAGCATTTTGCAGGCTGTATGCAACGTGAAATCTCAGAGGTTCAGATAGTATCATCAACGTCACGATTGTAAACGTCAATGTAGAAATTCGTAAATGTTGGTATCTCCCAAACGAATGCACCATATGCTACACGACATCACCCTCCATACGCCAAGAAATGGATGTGATCTCGTAAATCGGTCATTCAATGTCCTCCAACACCAAAAATCTTTGCGCCGAGATATGAAAGATCAAAACACAGATAGCTAAAGTACATTCAGCCCTATCAGACTCTAAACCCTATCTGCATACATCGCCGGATGATGTGCCAGGTTCGGCCTCGAGACATCCGCGCTCTTCGCAAACTTTGCAAATTGACCATTATCAACGCTCAAGGGTGCCGAGATGTTTAGAGGTAGCCGGGGCTGCTGCTGGCGAGTCTCTGTCTTCGGACTTGCGTGGTAGGAGGGTAGTGTGTCTGAGCGGCCGAGGTGGAAAGATTTGCGGCTGCTGCTGGCGGAGCGGTATACGTCGACTTTCTGGGGGGCCACCGCGCCGTAGGAGCGGACCATACGGGCTGTGACGCCGGTCTTTGTGTCGCGGAAAACGTAGCTCTGGGGGTAGCTGTCAGTAATCCGAATGGCCTTTGCGAACAGTGATTGATGGTGTCGACTTACTCCTATGATATTGATGAAGCCTAGGACGATGACTACGATTCCCGAGGATATGACTATCCGCCAGAATGCGAGACCGAGCGACTCCTGGCTTGTTGCTTCCTTGTTCAGGTTCCCCAGAACAGACACGCCCAGTATAATCATTGCTACGCCAAGCGTGACGAAGCCGGAGTTCGGGCTCAGTAGAGGCCAGTTGCGGATGAAGTAGGATCGAAAAATTGGGAATTCGGAGATGATCAAGAAAACTACAATCAGATCAGCAGATGATCTAGCGACGATTCTTGGGAGGTTGTGGTCGGGCTTACTGCCAGTAATGGATGTGATGACGTGACTTGCAGCGTCGAAGAAGAAGAATCTACTCATTGTAAGTGGAATACTCGGGAGGGGTGGAGATCTCGAGCCTACTTAGAGACGATGAATGTCTTGACAAGCATCACCCAACTTGCAGCAATGACAGCCAAGAGGGCGATAATATTCATTACGCGGATGGTATTAAGTACGATAAAGCCTGGGCCAGCCAGAGATCTATTGAAGAACGTCATGTTGTCGAAAGGCGTTTAAAAAGGGTTCGAAAGAAATGAATGTCGGAGTAGGTCTTGATATAAAGACTCTGTCAGTACTAAGCTAGCTGAAGTAGATGTATAAGGTTCTACCTACCGGGAAAGAAGGTCAGATCTACTGAAGTGGGGTTGAAGTCGTGCAAGAGTCGAGATGGCGCGAGACCGGCCGTATTGTAGATCTCTTCGATAGAGGAGAGAAGTGAATCAGAGTTGAATTAGAGTAGACGCTGTCGACAATGAAAGCTTGAGAAAATGATAGGGTGAATGGATCTGGCACCTTCGAAGATCAGGACCTCGAAGGTCTACGGCACAGGCAGAAGAGTACAATAGAACGAAAAGGACAATAGAATGAATTATAATAAGAAGATGGAGAAGTTCATGGAGAGTGCCATGAAACGCGTGAGGTGCAACATTATGTCTGTGCGAAACAGTACCCATTGTCGTGAACACAACTTGTCTTATTGAGCAGCGCGACAGCTCGATGAATGGTCGAGGATCTGCCATAGTGTGAGAAGCTCCATCCAGTCGTTTCTTCAGGTACCAAAAGTGGAACAGCGTGTCGGTGCACTTGAAGTTGTAAGATCCTGCGGAAAGGACTGGCTGCCGTTGCTCGACGAAATTTGGCGTACTGTTTCAAGAGCACGCATGCCGAATATGGAACCCTTTGGCGGCTACGTAGAACGCGGGTCGCGCAGACATGCTTTGATGACTCAAGTTAGAGAAGACTGTACATGTATCCTTGCAATTTGCGTCCTACTATTTCTTCTTTACAAGAAGAAATTGTATCATCGTAGATGGAGGTTAAGGCTGATGATCCACTCCGGCCTTAGCGCCGGGTATGTAACTTCTAAAAATAGAGCCCACATTGTGACACTTTCAGCTCCGGGACCTGAAGACTGACATAGCAGCCACTGAGGCAGGAGACACTCACCGTCCACTCTACGCATCGCGGACACCTGAGAGAAGCATAGATTAGCATAGATGGCTCGAGGCAACCAGCGTGATAAGGCCCGGGAGAAGAATCTCAAGGACCAAGCCGGCACGGTAAGTTTACTAAGATGCTAGAATTTGTATTCGTACTGTTGCCATGCTGACCTGCATCCGTGATCCAGAAACAGAAGAACACTGTACGTACTGGTCGGTCAGAGTTATACTACAACCAGAGCATCGCTTACTTGTCTGCGTGTGCACAGCAATCCGGCACCGAGTTCCAGCGCACAAAAGAGCAGCAGGCGGCTATCATGCGCCAGAAGCAGGACGAAGGTACGTTCAGACCTTTCAGAGAGCGATGATCAGGGTTGTATATACGGATTAAACCAACTAATATTGTATGCGCATAGCGAACGCCAAAAAGATGGCCGAGGCGGCCGGCACGAAGAAGAAATAGAGGCATGGGAAGAAAAGTTCAAATGAAGCCAGTAGCATGCAACCCAAGAGGGTCTTATCCATGAACACGATGGACGTGTCATGGTATTTCGAGATGGGACTGCGTCGTACCATTAGCGCGGCGCATTGGAGCATAGAACCAATTTTCTCTAAAAGGCTGCAATGCTTACACTGGGTAACAATCGAGTGCTGTCAAAGTTGCTCTCCCTCGTTCATTATGCCCAGCCGGTCATATTGAGGTGATGAACAATAGGATGCTGCTAGTCTTCCTTTTAATATTCACTAAAGTCCGTGTACAGGAGTTGGAATATAGACTGGGTGAAAGCAGCCCAATGAACCGTATTTACAGCTGATCTATACGATAACAAGGCATTGATCCTGCAGCATCTATCAGCCTTGATGCCGCGATATCCAACCCTGACATTTGCTAATTGACACGTTCTGACGTATATGCTACATTTGAGACTGCGCTTGCCTTTACATTTCCGTCATTGTTCTGAAGACATGTCTGACTACGATTGCGCTCTGTAAAGAGCTATGTTATTTGAGCAGCTGATATTTGCATCATTGTTGCAAAAGGACATATCTGAGCCGAGGAACGATTATTACATGGTACTGTAAGCTGCGAGTACAGGCACACGTCATCTTCTATTGAGGAGATCAGAGAGGAATATGAATGTCCTCCTACTATGACTTGCATGTGCTCCACTGCGTCGCTGTATGCTTTTTGGTCATCCCTTTGCACTCCGATTGGAGGAGGCAAAGGCCGCGCTGCATGATTCCTCTCAGCCTCGCAGGCTGCCTTAGCCACAGCCTTGCGAGGATTAAGAATGCGCTTTCCACTGTCTACCTTAGCATTGTCCATCCCAAAAGCTCTCCGTTGACAAGCCATCGTTTCTGCCATGGACGTTGTATCTGCCGTCGCGAGCTTGACAACGCTCATTACGTTCGCTTTGCAATCAAGTCAGGTTCTCTTTCAGACTGCAAACGCTGTCATTGATGGCCCATGTCAAGTTGTCCGTTTTGCAGGCCAGGTGGAAACGCTCCGCAGAATGCTGAATCGGATGGCGGAGCTCGTGGTTAAAGGAAAGCAAGCCAGTCATAGCGAGAATACCAGTGTCTTTGCAGAGATTAAAAGCTCGATTCAGATGTGTGTCGAAGACCTACAGAGGCTTCAGGCAAAGATGTCGAAGCTGCAGGCTGCTGTTACCAGCAATAACCTTCGCAGGATTGGGTCTATTGTGAAGATCATTCTGGGATCAAAAGACTTTGAGGAAATGGAGAAGATCGTACCCTACCACGTGCAGGTTCTCAATACGCAATTGAGTATATTTGGAACGTAAGATATGACACCTTACACGTGACGTCTTCGTTCTCCGTTCAATTTCTCATCTATAACAGGCTTTTCGATCTCAAGCTCGACCATCGCCTTAGTGAGGTCAGCAGAAACCTCCATTCGTCCTTCGATACTGTAGGAGTGCATTTCAACAAGCTCGAATCCGAGGTAAATGAAGTCGAGCATCGGTTCAATCAGCAATTCGACCGACTGGAAGGGTCGTCACGTCAGCTGCTGGCGTACAGCACAACTACTCTGAGTGTATCTAAAGGGCACTCGGAGAAGTTAGATGAGGTACATCGTAATCTCAAAGGTTACCGAAATGAGGCCAGGGATAGCTGGGGTCTTGTGGAGAAGACAAGTCGGACACTTGAAGACACCAGCGCCAAGCTAGAGGGGCTGTCAGCGGCGTCCCACAACCAGCTTGAGACTATCACAGACCTCTTACGGCAGATACAGCTACAACAGTGTACAGGAAGAAATAAAGAAGCCGCTCGATCTCAACAGGAAATCACGGGAGACGCTACACCGCAATCTTCAAGGAACACGGTGGACGAAGTCTTCGATGATAATGCCTTCAGATGCATACACCGCCTTTGCAGCCTTGCATCTACAAAGCCGCAAGCCATCGCTTCGAAGGAAGCGCAGTCCATTATCGATGACTTAGAGACAATATTGGAGTTGACCGAGAAACGGGAGAGAAGCCAACTTGTGCATTCAAATATCAAACGAAAGCGGGAAGGAGCCGAAGGCGAGTGGGACGAGGACGTGAATCAACGATGGCATGGTCTAAAACGCGTTCGGAGGACTCTATCAGCCGCTCCTTCAGTCGCCTTGGCAAACAGTATCATACCCTTCCAAGACCAAGAGACATCCAAGAATTGAAGTCGCAGACGTATGCAATGTCACATCTACGACGCAAAGGGCGGAAGAATTGTCATCACCTACGCCACAAAGCCGGGTCATAATAACAGTAGCGGAGCAGATGACAAAGCTCGTCCCAGACTTGATCCTGAAAAGGTCATCGAGGTTTTTGAAGGCACTGTCAGCCTAGTACTTTAAATAACACTCATAAGACGAAGTTTTGTGTTGCTTTCTATCAGAAAGTTACAAATGCGGGCCTTTGTCTTTTGAATCCTTCGCTATCATTTCCGTCTATGATTCCTTTCAACTCAGAAATTTTCGACATCATCGAAAATGAGGATGTGCACAAACTCACGGAGTTGCTAAACAAAGGTGCCGCTTCTCTTACGGATTGCGATCCTGAGGGACGATCTTTACTGCATGTTAGACTTCTACCCCAGCTTCTCAGTTATTCTTTCAATAACCCTACAAAACATCGGAGGAGCTGATGAATTGTCCAGTACGCCTTATGGAACTTGAGACCAAGTCTCTGCAAGTCTTTGCTCGAACACGGCCTAGACAGTAACTACGTAGAGAAACCTATATGGCACGACACAGATGACGAGTGAGTAACCCGTCACGACCTTCAAGGCCGTCAAAGTAACCTAAAGACTCTAGTTACCACTCCTACACCTTTAATCAAATCGGTGTCAACGACTTCGAAGCCAACGAAGCAGACCTTGGTCTCAGCATAGAGTGCCAGAGAGTCCTTCTAGAGGCAGGAGCTGACCCTATGTTTTGGGAGCCGTGCCATGTAGATTATCCGCGATGCGCCTTATTTGGCACCAAGGTATGATTTGGATGCCTTCACGTGGAAGCTAATTGCTGAAGCAAACACTACAGGAAACCTTGCAAGCCTATCTTGAATCAGGAGGTCTCAGTATCGACTTGGAGGAGAGGGACGGGGAGGGTGAAACTGCCTTACTACGGCTGCTCCATGGCCAAATGATGCCCGAACCCAGCATGATCACCATGCTTCTCAACCATGGTGCTAACGTAGCCGCTCGAAATTTCTCTGGACAAGGCTGTCTTCACACAATACTTCTTAACAATGCCGCTTATAAAGCTTTTGATGTGAGAAACCTCGCTGAGTCTCTCCCTATCTTGCTTGATAGAGGTGCAGACATCTATGCGATCAACGAATCTGGAGCCTCTGTCACAGCATATGCGATGGAGTTCGGCCATGCAAACACATGGTTCGAAAGCCTGGCGACCAGCACTCATGGATATGACGTGCGAGAAGTCTTGGTTCAAGACCACTATAACTACCATAGCTACGAGCGAAAGGGCGCCGAGCGCAGATCTGAGCAGAGTGATGTTCCGGAGGCAGAGACACGGGAAGACCTGAATCGCTGGATTTCTGACTGCGGCAGCGAAAACGCCGACTCTGAGGATGCCCTCACTTGTTCAAATTGCGACTGGATGAAGTTCATGGGAGAAGATCCTGAATATCTATACTTCCAGTTCTTGTTGAAACAGGATCAGGATGGCCTTACGAGCGGGATTTCCCAGGAATCCTTCTTGGAAAAAGCAAATGATGACAGCCGTTCTGTCAATTCCGAGGCCGAGTCTGCAGAGAATGAGGATCACCTAAGTAGGGCATCATCATGCACTGGCGATGACTTGTTGTTGGCGGCGATGCATTCAGATATAGCTGTGGGACCATGGGTGTGTCAAGCGGTGGACAGCGCAGGCAACGATATCGATCATTCAACCCTGCCGCCTCTGTTTCTTGAGCCAGACCCAGCAATGTACTTCAATCCGTGGGTTGAACCAGCTTTCACCAGTCATACGGCATGGAAGACCCGGCTCACTTAAGCTGAGATGAGTGGGTATGCTTTTCTGATAGATAGATACCACTTAACGCCTCAGGCGTTGGACCGGTTTATGGATATACTACTACTGCTACGACTTTGACATCACGCTTAGATACTGTAGACCCGCCTGCTCTAGAGAAGTATCACCGAGTATTATTGTATGAGTCGTGGCACGAACAAAGAACAATTCTTTATGAAGTATTTGGTCCATTGCTGCTCCGGATCATGAAACTGTTTCGAACATTTTTTTTTACAACAAAAGCTGTGCGACCTGCAACTATCTTAGCACAGATCTTCCCCAGAGAATAGCGCCTCACCTACTCAAGGCTCGTTTAAGTGACGCCTAAATCATCTGGAACAACCCTTTCTTCAGCGGCGAATTCTTAGCCCAATTCAACACGAAGCTTGTAGCCTCAAGCCGAGGTCCTCCGCAGTTGTCTGGCCCCTAATTCTCCAGGCATACAACGTCTCATATGACTGCTTTCAGCCTCTTCCACCGGGACTGGCGCCGACCTCACCGGGTACCTGTTGCTTTTGGTTCTTGCTTCCCTTCATAGAGTCCGGTGTAGTACCCTGCGTAGTACCAGGACATCATGAGGTTCTTCAAGGCTTCATCCTGGACTACAAGCAAGTGTTAGCATAGATTGGCATTTTACCAATGGCTTATTGGGAGACTATAATCTTACCTCCTTCAATGGCTGCGTGCGGCATACCAGGTGCTCCTAGCAAATCTCCGTTCGCGCTCGTGTTGAATGCTTGGTCTTGTTCCTGGGGCTGGGTAGATGAAGCCGCCTGGCGTGCGGGTCAGCATGGTCTGGCGATGATCTCCAGGAAAGCCTTACTTGATGTTCATGACTCGTATTGACCTGAGTTGGGGTCGGCTGTTGCTCCTGATTATCTAGCTCTCCATCCTCCAGCACGTCGTGGTCTAAGCCGTTGACGTGTGCATCAGTCCCGTTAGACTGGAGTAGGCCATGATCCATGATCGAGTCTTGAGCTTCGGCTTCCTTAAGTATGTCCTCTACGTTTTCGCCGCGGGCGTGTATGCTGTGATATAGCTATAGATCGTCAGTATATACCAGCGAAATATCCATCGAGTTTAGGGGGTTCACGCACCTTGTATTCCTCAAGAGCTTCATCCCAAGATCTTATCAATGCTGAATCATCCCATATCTCCGCTTGGGAAAGCTCCTTCTTCTTTCCCATCTCTAGAGCGAATTGATTATGTTGATGCCTCGACTGGTAGGTTTTGGCGCAGAGACATTGGCAATGACGCTAAAGAGCTTCTTCCCGCCCAGCCTAAATTTCGGAAGCCATTTAGAGGAACACAGCTTTCAATCTTCAGGGTAAAGCAATTACTCACGACTCGCAATGGTGCCGAGGACCGTGGACAAGAAACGCAAACGTGATGAGAATGAAGGAGACGGCGATGATCAGACAGCAGCGCTTCTGAAGGGCTTGGAGAGCAGCGAAGAGGAAGATGTCTCTGGTGACGAGGGGTTTGAGCAAGGCCAGGATGTTCCGGCTCTTCCAGATGCGAAGTTAAACAAGAAGCTCAAGGTCGTGGGCAGGAAGGGAGAAGGGTCTGAGCCTGGGGTTGTCTATGTTGGGTATGTCCATTGCTAGTGATATGCCGAGCCCACAAATGCTGACATTCTGACAGACGCGTTCCTCATGGCTTCTACGAACACGAAATGCGGGCCTATTTCTCGCAATTCGGTGATATCCGCCGCCTGCGCCTGTCCCGCAACCGCAAGACCGGTCAATCCAAGCACTACGCCTTTATCGAGTTCGCATCCTCCGAGGTCGCTAAGATCGTTGCAGACACCATGAACAACTATCTAATGTTCGGTCATATCCTGAAATGCAAGATAGTGCCCAAGGAGCAGGTGCATGAAAATCTGTGGAAGGGTGCGAATAAGCGGTTTAAGAAGGTACCGTGGAGTAAGGTGGAGGGGAGGAAGTTGGAGATGGGGATGGGGGAAGCAGGCTGGGAGAAGAGGATTGAAGGGGAGAAGCAAAGAAGAAAGGCCAAAGAAGAGAAGCTGAAGGCTATTGGCTACGATTTCGATGCGCCGGCTTTGAAAGGCGTTGCAGATGTGAAGGCCAAAACATCTACGAAGGCGATTGAGGGGCCAGAAACTGAACTTCAGGAGGGGGAGTCGAAGGCGATTGATCAGCAGTCGCCGACAACGATTGTCGTGAGTGAGGAGGTGACGACTAAGAAAGCAAAGAAGAACCCAAAGAGGAAGGCGGAGAAGGTAGAAGTGGAGGAGAAAACGGAGGTAAAGAAGGTCAAGAAGTCGCTGAAGGTTGGAAAGGGAAGGGGCGAGGAAGGAGGAAACGACGAAACGCCGGTGACGGTTGTAGTGAGTGCGGAGGCGGAGATAAAGAAGTCGAAGAGAGATAGGCCGAGGAAGGCGGACGGAGGTGAGGAGGATAAGTTGACGGATGCGAGGAAGGCAAAGAAAGCAAAGAAGGCAAAGAAGGCTACCATGTAGACGATCTGCTCCGATATTGGGACAGATCTATGCCGAAAAGTCTCTGCTGCGTAGCCATTGTGGTGCTTACCTAGAGCTTCGGCCGGATGTAAGATGCATTATCACGCGCTAGCCTATCCAGAGCCTAAGCCAGGCTTTCCATGACTGTGATCATAGTGTATGTAGAAGGGATGACTAGATATTGTCCTTCTACAAGAGAGGATATCTACGGAGTGCCTCAATTCGGCCTAAAGCGGCATAGGAGGTCCATGACAGTATTTGATGCATCCGTCACGATACTTAAACCAAGTTAAGGACCAGATGGCTCTCCCAGATCGGTGGTCAATGGCGCACCACGTAAACGGACGCAGCATGCGCTCAACGACTGAAAATGGGCGTACCAAAATCATGATATCCTATAGGATGTAATTCTTCCTATATTGCGGTGGGATCGTGTAATAATCGCAGTAGTTGAGAAACCCGGACCATCTCCAGTTTATCATATTAACTGCAACTCCCCCCTTCCCAATGCCCGCTGAGCGGAGCTTAATGACAGCATGTACGGCTGCGAGCTCAGTATTCACGAATTGAAGCGTCCTCCATACATTTAGAGACTTCCCATATCGTCCGGTATTTCGGTGTGCCGTGAAGCGATATTGCCGTACGCATCTGAGTCTTCATCTTGCATCCCCTAAAGCGAACCTGTCAAACCCATCTGACAAGGCTCACCTAACTGAGCGTTCGACATCCACGAGTCAGAGCGTCCTCTAGACTGCCATACCATCTTCATCTGATTGCGTGTTTTGTATGCCGTAAAGCGAACCTGCCATACCCATCTCATGAGGTTTCCCTCGGGCAGATGGCAGGATTAGAAAGGCTCAAGTTTTGTTCTCGGAAATTCGGGAATGTGTTCTAGACAATGGTGTATGTATCTATCCAAGGGTATGTGGAATTCCTTCGACAATAAAATATGGAGGGAGAAGAGACGGATATCGCGGTGAAGATTTTGATATCCGGAGCAGGATCAATGACTAAGCAACTCTAGACCAGATTGGACTGACGGACCGCACATAATAAATGTCCCTCTGTCTGTAGAGTACTCTGTACCTCATTGCCTTGTGCAGTCTAAGTTGGATGGTTCATGAGCCTTGATAGTCATGTTGATCGAAGCTATCTGGCCCATCTATGGATCCATCTACTAGAGCGACTATGACTACAACAATACGCGGGGGTTATCATCACCACTTTCGAAAGGTCAGCGAGACCCGTTGAGAGACGGGTTGAATTGTGCACCTACGGGACTTCATCCATGCTCTTGACATGTTTCACCTTTCTGCCATTCATTTTGCGGCGCAGCGCGCTACTCTGAGGGTACACTAGACGACATCATCAGCCATAAGGATTTGGAGAGAGACAGGGCCGAAGCACATACCAACCCGGCGCAGTCTATTCGGCGATCCAAGTGGTTGCAGCGTCTTCAACCCATGCCATGGGTCTACCAGCATGTGATCCTCCCAGAATGATTTCAACTCGTAGTTGAAGGAATTTTGCTTTGGGATGACAAGCTTCGCGACTGTTTGCCAAGGGTACTTCTCCGGATCCCAAACCTTACCAGCGTACTCTACTGGCTGATCTTCGAGGTTCTCACAAAGCTGGAATTGGAGCAGGTACTCGGCATCGTGAGCTCCGTGGAAGTTCTGCAGCCACTTACTCAAGATGTCTGACTCGTGTTGGTCAGGCTTGACGGTCTCCTCATACAGCTTCATCTGCGTTTCGGATGAAGGTACAAGACAGTACTTGGCAACATAGTTACCGAAGCGGTAGGCGGTCTGTGAGTATTGTCTCGTTGACTCGAGGTGCGTGTTTCGGACGGAGTCGCGATATTTCTGCAAGTCCGTGTCTTTGCGTGCTTCCAGATGCTTGTACAACTCTGGCTGGTTGTTACCATATTTGATACGTAGGTCGACAATGTCACGAGTCGTCTTCGCATTTGCAAGGTCGAGAGCTGGGGTTGAGTTGAACTCGATGTCTTGGGTGGGGATGTCCTTGCCAACATCAAACATCTCGCCATGGACGTCGAAAACCTTCATCGCGAAGCCACGAGGTTGCGGGATGCGGTCCTATAAAGCATCAGTTTGCCATGATCTGGTACAGCATTCTGTGATGGACCTACATCCAACCCCGGATCACCAGGCTCGCTGCTGTAGCGGCATACTACAGGATATTCCCCGCCATGCTCGAACATGCTCTGCTTCAGGTGTTTGGGCAAGTCCTCCGGAACAATGAGCTTCCCTTTGACTAGCCCTTGGGTTCGGGCATGAGTCCCTGCGGCATAGTCAACCTTTCTGCCTTCCGCACTAGCCGGTCTTGCAAACATCAGTGCTTACCTGTGAAGCAATGGCGATGGCTATTCCACTGGGCCTTTTGGATAACATTGATCATATCAGCTACCGCCTGTATATCCTCCGCCTCATTAGGCTGAATATTTTCCACGCCTTCGGCATCCCAGCGTATGTACTTTCTATCCTCAAGAGACATGATAGATAGTATGGTATTACAGTAAATCTTTGGTATTTATTAATATAAAGGAGGTCTGAACAATGCTGTGTGTGAAGGCTTCTGCTTCATTCTATCATCATGCTGTTAGTAAGTATAGTGGGGCATATCGAACAGCTTCGGAAGCAGTATGGCAACAACAAGGATCATTGGACATCAGGACTGGGTAGTACAGCTTTAGTTAGATCTAGGCCCCCATCGAACTCGAAGAACCCCGCGAATGGGGCGTTTGCCGCGTTTAGTCTTGGACATAACCTCGAGTGAGGCTTGATTATCCCCCCGGGCAGATGGAGGATCTGTTAGCGAACCACGATTGACGGGACATTGGTTAATCGCGCCCATCACGGGCTTGAGATGATCTGCTTTGCATCTAAGGTATTCGACGCATCCCTGACCCATCTGAGAGCCATTGAGTTCACTTGATCTTCGACTCATGGATCCTGCCGGCGCTAGTGCTTGAAGGTTACGCATTCAGTTGGGCACGAGGAGATGCTCGGTGTCAATGCCACTAAACCATCATGTCTGCCGTTCCAAGCTCAGGTCTGATACAAACCTCTTCGCCAGGTCCGTTCCTCCGGTCCCATGGCTCCTAGTGGCTCTAGAGTGTACTTATCTGGTTAAGTGCTTCTGCTAATCCTACGATGTTGCTGCAGCGTCGAAAAGTAAGAAGGGTAGAAAGAAGAAGGCTGGTGTTAAGGCAAAGAGCAATGGAGAGTCACCGCAGGTCAATGGGGCTAAGATAGAGTTAGAGGCCGATGTTGACGATGGAGAAGGCGATGAGCCTGAGACACCGACGGTGACCAAAACATTAATGATCTATTACTGACACTCGCTGACTACTTATATCGCGCAGCATGGCGGCATCAACTCACTGTCAAATGGCGAAGGCCTACCGGCAGATCATGATAATCACACCGTTTCAGCCGCTGATAAGATGACGGACCAGGATGAAGAGTCAGGATCTACCAGCAATGGATTGGATTTGGTTCAGCCAAGTTCTTTGACCAATGGCGAACCACTAGGACCGGCAGACACTTCGACTTCTTTAGATACTGAAGAGCGAATTGAGGCTTATGCAATAAACCGAGACTCGCTCCGGGAGGAGGTTGCAGAGCTTCGTAGATCGTTGGAGGAGATACAAGTCAAGCATCAGCAAGAGTTAGGGGTCGTCCGGGAGCAGCTTGAGGAGACACAAGGACAGAAGGATCATGCAGAAACACAGTACCGGAACCTGTTGGGAAAAGTGAACACGATCAAGTCACAACTGGGAGAAAGGCTGAAGGCAGATGCGGTATGGCAAGGTTCCATGAACCCAATACGTGATTAAAATACTGATGAAACGCCAGGAGGAGCTCTCGCAGGCGAGAAGCCGGATCGAAGAGTTGGAGGACCGAAATGGAACTCTGAAGGAAGAAAACGAGGCACGAACGGCAGAACTTTCAGCCCTCGCCGAAGAAGGCGAGCTGCGCTCGAAAGAGCTCTCAAGTCTGAGGAACCGGACGAATTTGTCACAGCAGAATTGGGTGAAGGAAAGGGAAGACCTAACACAAAGGGAAGCCTTTGCGCGGGAAGAATTTGAGGCAGCTAAGCAGGCCATGCAAGACTGGGAAGTGCTGGCGATGGAGGAGAGGTCTATCAGGGAAAATCTTAGAGAACGTGTGACAGAGTTAGAGGAACAGCTCTCGAGTCACAAGGAGGCCTATGAAAAGGCAGCTTCGGAAAGGGACAGCCAGTCGTTGACAGTGGATGGACTGCAAAGGGCGCTGCAGGAGATCCAAGATGGTTAGTGACCACCCAAGATTGTCCGTATCAGTAATTGACTGAGCTATGGGGCAGCTCGCAGAAGAGAACTACGAGAGCTGGTCGAAAACTCGCAATCACAGGTCGAAGAGCTACGAAAGCAGCTCCAAGATGCCGAGGAGAGAGCATCGGACTCGAGCACTGCGCTTCAGTCAACCCGTCTGGAATTGGAGAGGGCGTTACCATTCGAAAGGGAGGTGAAGGAGAAGAACTTGCTGATAGGAAAGTTACGCCATGAGGCGGTGATTCTCAATGACCATCTGACAAAAGCACTACGCTTTTTGAAGAAAGGCAAGCCGGAGGACAACATTGACAGGTGAAGCCCAGTGGTTTACATAGTCTGGGTTATAGCTGAATCCTTTAGGCAAATTGTTACGAATCACTTCCTGCATTTCCTTGCCCTAGATCGTTCGGATCCGAAGAAATTTCAAATCTTGCAACTGATCGCAGCACTCCTTGCCTGGAGTGATGGTATTTCTCCCGCTTCTCAAAGTCTATCCAGATAGCTAACGATATCAGAACAACGGGAACAAGCAGGTCTGGCAAGACCTGGCGCCTCAAATCCAAACCTTCGAACACCAATTTCGCCTTTCCACCGAACACCAAGCACTCCTGCACTGGCAACAGATCTGTTTCCAGAACACAACAATAGCAAAGAATCGTTAGCGGAGCTATGGTCCAACTTCCTAGAGCAAGAAGCACAGGAGGGCTCGAAGTCATCGAGATCAACAAGCATCTCGAGCGCGCCAAAACCTCCCTAGACATTCCCTTTGGCATGGTCAACTGCAATGATTACTTTCGGCACCCAAGACCATTGGGACGGCGTTTTCGGTGACGATCTGAAGGCATAGGGTCTATTGCATATTTGGTAGAAATGCAGCTGTGCCCGGGGGTTAAATTGGCTCCATCAAGCCTAAGGTGATAAGCGTCTTTATCTATTCAACAGCACTGCGATGGAGAGAGTCCATATTCTCTTTCATAGTCAAAACTGCAATCCTACTTTGTAACCCGTTGTCATTCAGCTGTGCTTGTTCATCACCAACTCAAACCGAATCATGACAACATGAGTGAAACAGACCAAAGACCATCCGTAATATCGTCGGCCGCGTAGACAAGTAAGCTCACCACCTAAGTTACTGAGAACAGAGTAATTCAGAGGGTGCCAGACATCGTCAGAACATACAGTGCCGGAAAAAACTCTGGTCCATCCACACCGTAGGCGAAAAACACACCACTTTCTTTAGTAAATCCTGCCACCCCCGTATCCACCCACAAAACCACGCACCCATAAGGCCAATTGACACCCACTGAGCCCTATAACGACAGTCTCAATGCCAAAGAGTAAAAAGAAGGATACCAAGATGAAAGCTTCGTCAAGGTTTACCCTGAAAGGCCTCAGATGTTCTTTCTCACCTCTATTACTCAAGGATGTTGAGAACATCAATGTCACTGAATTTGAAAACATCAACACTGTCAATTTGACAAGGAAGGTTTCAGCTAGGGCTTCAGCTATGTTTCTGATTCATTGAACTGTTTTTCTTGATAAGATAAGTCAGTATTTTAAGGTCAAGATGATAGATCTCATCAGTTTCAACTATTCAGCATTTCTGACAAACAAGCAGGTCAGACTGAAGAAAAAGACTCAATTAAAGAGTTATCAGATGCAACAACAGCAGGTCAGAGCAGGGCTGTCATTCAGTGAGGTTAAAAAACAGAATACTATGATCTTGAACCTGAAGAATGTTAAGAGATGAGCCAATTTGAAAACTATACTTCTGACCTGACATGAGAGCAAGAAGAAGAGTATTCAGATGACTGTTGACATTAAATTTGTATGAAAGACAGTCTCAAGACCTGTTCAAGACTTCTTCACAGATGACAATGAGTTAAAGTCATTAAAAGAAGAAGAAGTCTTCTCTTAAAAGAAGAAGATAAGTCAATGGCTTTTGATAGAATCTTTATACTAATATTATACAGTGAACAGCTACAGACAAACATCAAACAGTCATAAAGAAACAAGAGAAGCTGAAATTGAATCTGAACAATCATGTGAAGCATTTAATTCATCAATGACATTGTGATAATGCAGAGTGCAAGAATAAGAAGAAAAAATGCTTAATGTTAAAAGAAAAGCATCATGCTCTGAATTCTAATCATTTCTCTGTCTAAAATAAGGTCATTAACAATGAAGAAGTCATCATTGAAAGCTCTTTTCTTTAAGTTCTTTACATGTTTGATTGACTCTTTTCTTCAGCCTCAAAGTCTGCTTCACAGCCTGCTGCATTCTTCACATCAGTTTTGTTCTCAACACTCATTTATGTTCACATAAAGCAGGCCTCATTGATGTCATCAATGTCATCAATGCTGCAGATGTTTATGCAAAGCCTCTGACAGTATCTGTCACTGTACATGTCTTCTTCATCTTATTTATTTTTGTTATTATATCTGCTGTCTTATCAGCATTCATACACTGCTTCACCTCTTTCACAATATTCTTTGCATTATTTAATGCATTCTTCTCAGTTATTCTCATCTCAGCTATCTTCAAATTCTTTTTCAAAGTCTGCTTTGCACTCTCTGCAACACTCACTTTCACAGTAATCTATCTTGTGTGAGAAGAAAAGCAGCCCTGTCAGCAGTGACAGCACAGGGTCAATGAAGCTTCTATATCAGTATATAAAGTAATTTAAGAGGCAGATTTCAGAGTACTCAACATCACTGAAGAATGCATACAAACAGCTGTGAGATCAGCTGTACAATGTAAAACAAATAAGAAAGACAAAGATTCAAGACTGAAGAAACTTGAACATTTCTCTAAAATTAAAAAAACAGTTAAAGAAGAGAATTAAAGAGTGAAATAAAGAGAGAACTAATGAAAGTATGAGTATAAGAGTTAAAGTGAAAAGAACTGATGCTGTTAACTCATTAATGCAGTTAGCAACAGCTGCAGAGTTTCTAGATTCTTAAATAGTATTTAATTGATTGTTTCTACTTTTCAAATCTATTTACAATCTGTAGTCATAGTTGTAGTCATTGTCAGTGACTATTAAATTCATCTCTATATGTGCACTTTGAAAATGCGTCTCTGAATGTTTGTCACTGTTATATTTCTTCACTGTCAGTTGTATAAACTCTTCAAAGTTATTCTTATACTTCTTCACAAGGTCTTTATGTTGCTGCATTCACTGCTTGAGGATGACAAAGAACTGTTTTATGAGATTGTAGTCAGAGAAGTAAAAAGAAAGAAAAACAAGCTCTACATCAGCCTCAGTGCACATGTTGACTAATTTCTAGTAATCTGTTAGTAAATAAACACAGAGAAATCAGAAGACATATCTTGAAATGATGTATTAATGCATTATTCATAACAAGAATGAATTTTGACCCTGAAAAAGAACTGCACTTTGACAGAACATGATTTTGTATGAAGAAGTTAAACAAGACCTCTGTAATAGAGCTCAGTTTAACTGTTCATGTTATGTATTCTTTAACAGTGTATGCTGACAGTATGCTTCACTGTTCACTTTGTTTCAATGAGGTTGATGTCAAGGCCCTTACTTCTTGATGAGCTCAGTCAAACTTTTGATTCTTATTTCATTCATTTGCAGCTGACTTGTCAATGAAGACAAGTTGATCTGCAGTTCAATTGACTAGCTGTACAAGTCATTTTGCACATAGTTTGTTGTCTTGTTGAGTAACTTTTCATTGTAGCTATTAGAATCACAAGTATTAGTCATTGAATCATATAATCAAGGTTCTTACTGTCTTTTGTGTATGTTTTATTCTCTTCAGAACATTAAACAATGTTCTGAAATTGACAATAATCTCAAACTCATCTCAAAGAAATCACCTCATCTCATCACAGTATGCTCAGAGTCTTTTTTTAAGATATTCAGTCAGAGCCTCTTTCATTTCTGAGGTCAAGGCTTTAGATTAATTATTCTTTTTAAGTCTGAGGGCCTTAAACAACCTTCATATCTGCTGATTCATTTGCATTCTTCAAATTTGTTGAGTAAACACCTCTGTGTTCTCATGAATCAATGAGATCAACATTGTTACGTTCTGATTTAAGCTGCCTCAAATATTAGGGCTAGAGGTTTGTGCTTGTTGATATAAGGGTCTCAGTGTGCAGTGTAGGGTAAACCAGTAGTTGATAACTTGTATTGAGTTGAACACAACCCATTTTGATAGGGGAAATAATCCTACTATATACCATAGAATTGCCGTGCTTGCCTTGCTCACTACAGAGCAATAGAGCTGATAGACCTATCAAAGGTCTATTGTCTTGCTGAGCTCACCACAAGCATATAGAGCTGTGTGAGCTTATGTTCAGGTATACACTTTTCTTGTGTATTCTCTAGAACATACTAGCTGATTACAGTTTGACCATAACACAATCCCTTCTCTTTTAGACGCTAGTTCTTTAGTGTCTATATAAGTGAGAGTATAAAGACAGATAGCTTTTTCACTGTCATGTCTTCTCATAAGCAGCACAATTGTCTTTGTCTCACAAAAACCATTGCAATCTTTGGCTTCACTTCTTCTACTGTCTGTGATCATTGTTTGACTGTTTTTTCTTCTTGTATTATTATGACAGGTCACACAAAGTGTTCTGAGTGTATTTGTCATGGTTGTCTGTGTGTGTTGATATCATTAGATTCTCTGAATTGCGCCCACCTTTGATTGAAATCTGAACTCAAGATGGCTATGAATGAGTGTGTGAAACAGGCTGAGCGCCTTTTCAAGCTGAATGCAAAGGTTCTTCGCCTTTTCAAGACTTTGAAACAGAATGAGTCTTGCGCAGTCATCAAAGTTCACTGTGTTGCTTTCAAACTGAGCAATGATAACAACAAAACTGAGGATGAGGAAAACTTCTCTGATCCTTTTAATCTTGATTTCTTACTGAAGTCAATGAGTTTTAGTTTCTTTATTGACTTTGAGCCTTTTTCTCAAACTGCTGTAGCATTCTTGCACAGTTGAGTAGGTTTTCTTTGAGTTCTCATGTGTTTTCTGAGGTATTGTATTCTTTTCACTTGACAAGATAGTGGGTTTTCCTGCTAACCATCTGTTTTTTTAGAATGTTCTCAACTTAATACTTCTCATTAAGTTCAACAGATGTTTTGATGATCTGAAGTGGTATGAACTGATTGCAACACTGAAGCATGAACACATAAAACACTGAGTGTATTTGCATCTTCTTGAGTAAGTCTAGTTTGTAGCTTAATTTCTTAATGTTTCTCTTAATCTTGAACGGTTCTATGCTCTTGTTGTTCAACTTTTTGCTTCTTTGCTTTACACAAATATTGTTTGTTCTTAGATAAACTTTCTCTTCAACCTCAAAAGATTTTACCTCTGTTGTTTGTTCTGTTTGCTGTTGAATTCTGTTCATCAGATCTCTGTGCAGCTTTTTGATCTCTGCAATATCTAATATTGCTTTCTGACTTTGTGATCTGTGCACTTGTGGTTCTTGTCATACCTTCAGGTTATATTCATAATTTGCTCAAAATGATGTTTCTTCTGTGGTTTCATTTTGTGCATTATTGTACACAAACTGTGTCATTGACAACAGTTATACTCAGTTGTTCTGGTTTCTGTTGACATAGTGTCTCAAGTATGTTTCAACCGTTTGATTCATTCATTTGCTCTGCCCATCTGTCTGTAAATAATATGCCGTCAACACTTTATGATTTATTTTGAGTTCTGCTGTGATTGTTTCTTAAAACTTGCTTGTGAACAGCTTGTCTCTGTTAGTGATAAACTTCTTTGATAGCCTGTGATTGTTAATCAATTCTCTCAGTATAATGTAGATCAATACTGATGCTGTTGTGGTTTTCTTGAATGAAATGAACATTGTGTACTTGGTTAATCTATCAACTATAGTCAATATACTGTCAAATTTCACTTCTCATGCCGGATTCTTTGACATTGATAACTTTATTATGAAATTCATAGTAACTGATTCTCATGACACATCTGGTGTGTTTAGTTGTGTTATCTCATCATATCTTTTATCTCTTTGAATCTTGTTTTTATGACATGAATTGCACCTGACAATGTACTCAGTGATTTGATCCTTAAGGTTGCTGATATTGTGTCTTCTTTGTATGAGGTCCTCAGTTCTTTTGACTTCAAGGTGTTCATCAGCCCTGCTGTTGTGACATACTCATATTAGTTCTTCATCTGTCAAGAGAGCTTGCTTCTTGTATGTTGCTGTTAAATCTTTTGTGAGGATTTTCTTGTCATCTTCACTCAGAATTTTGGTGTGAATCTTCTTCACTTCTTCATGATCAGGCTGTTTACTCAAAGTGTCTGCTTCATCATTCTCATTACTCTTCTTATAATGAATCTGAAATTTGTAATCAATTAACTGTTTGACTCAGCAAACCTGTCATCAGTTCAACTGTTTTGTTGTTGCAAAGTTTCTCAAGTTCTTGTGATCTGTGTAAATCTGAATAGGTTTCTCAGTATCTGCAAGGTAAGGTCTTCAATCTTGCAATGCTTTCACTATTGCAAGAAGTTCTTTGTCATGAACCTCATATCTTTCCTCAGGTTCTGAAAGCTTTCTAAACTGAAAGGCTATGAGTCTTTGTTGCTCATTCTTGATCTGATACAAGCATGCACCTACTGTGAAATTTGATGCGTCAGTTTTCAGTACCTTTTTGCATGTTGAATTGAGTATTCTCAGGTGTGTCATTTCACTAAAGCTTCTCTTTAATGCGTGAAACGCATTCTTCTGTTCTCTATCCCAATGTCATTTCTTGTTCTTGTGTGTTAGTTGTGTGAGGGGTTCTGCAATCTTTGTATAATTAGGTACAAACTTTCAGTAATAGTTCATCAACTCTAGAAAGGCTTGCACTTTCTTGACTCATTTTGATGAAGATCAGTTCCTGACTGCATTCATCTTCTTTGAGTTCTTCTTGATTTGTTCAGGTTGAATAATATAATTAAGGAATTTGGTTTTCTTTGTTTTAAACCTGCTCTTTGACTTCTTCACATACAATGTCCTTTCATTGAGCTTTTTCAGTATCTTGTGCACATGACTGCGGTGCGTCTCAAGGTCATCTGAATATATCAGAATGCTGTCAAGGTATGTAATTGCAAAATCATTGAGGTATTCTCTTAACATGTCATTGATTAATCTTTGAAAGATGATGAGGGTGTTCTTGAGCTCAAACAGCATAACAGTGTATTTGTAGTGTCTGTATCTTGTTCAGAATGCTGTTTTTCATTCTTTGCCTTTCTTCATTTGTACTCAATAGTAGGCTTCTTTCAAGTCTAGACTTGTGAACCACTTAACTCTGTTTAATTGGTCTTGCAACTCTCTGATCAACAGTAGAGAATAACTGTCTTGTCTAGTTATCTTGTTGAGTTGTCTATAGTTGACACATAGTTGCTTTGTGTCATTCTTTTTTGATACAAACAGAATCAGGTATTCTGTCAGTGACTTTGATGATCTGATGAATCCTCTTTTAAGATTCTCATCAAGGTAAGTTCTGACTTTCTTGAGTTGATCTTCACTCATTGAGTACAGTGACATTCACTTTGACTGCTTGTCATTCAATAGCGGTATTTCATGATCTCATGACTTATGCTCTGATAAGCTCATTTCTGATTGTTTGAGAATCTCATACACATCTATCATGATGTATAACTCTTTGCTGATTCAATCAATTCTTGAGTTCTTTTTGCGTAATCAGGGCATCTTTAGTATGATGTCATACTTGATTGAATTGAGAACATCAAACATCAACTCTTGTGAATCTTCTAGTATTGTGACTTCAATGTGAACCTGGTTCATTATTCATTTGAATTCTCCGTTGACCATATACATCTGCATAGGCTTCAGTGCCCGCTGCAGTGTTAATTCTAGCATTCTTATCACTTGCTGCAAAATGTAGTTGTCAGTTGCTTCTGAGTTTATCATTGCTCAAAGAAGTTCATTCTGCTCAACCTGAACATCAACTCATATCTTATGGTCTTTGCTGTTCTTTTGAGACATTAGAAGCTCCTTGTTCTCTAGTCTCTTTGAGAGAGCTTGTAGTTTTTTGACTGTATTGTGTTGCTTGCTCTTCTCTTGAGATTCTGAAACTGTTTAGGTTCTTTTTCTTGTATGATCAGTTGTGTGTATTTCTCACTGCCTTTCTTGATATACTGTTCTGAGTGTAGGCGTGGTTTGTACTGATCATATTCTCACTGAATCTGATCTTGTAGTGCTTTCACTTTATTCAGAAACTCAGGTGACATATAGCCTTTTAAAAAGGTTCACTGATCACCTTCTGATGTCAAGTACCCTGTGAGTAAACGGATCTTGATTTTGTGGCTCTTAGTTTTTCACACAAGTTGTCTTGATACTGAGTTAGTTGTCATTTGTACATCTCTCATCAACTTGTCAAGTTTTAAGCATGTTCTTGCTTCTTTTGTTTCTTTTTGTTGCTTCTTAAGGTCATTGACTCTTTTCTTGAGCTCTTTCTGCTGTTTTTCTAACAGTTGTTGACACATTTCTTGACGCTGATTCTTGAGGTGCTCATATCTTATTTTGAGTCTCATGTCAACTTCTCAGTTGTTGACATCTTCTGAGTTCACATTTGAATTCAAAACTGTTCAGATGCTATTGTTGTAGTCTTCTTCTATCTGAGTTTCATGAGTATTGATTTCTTTGATCTCAGTTTTCTTTAAAATAGCTAGTTTCTTTGATTGATCTGTTGTGTTGTAACTGTTTTGTTCTTTCTTAGGTTTCTGTGAGTATCATTTGACTTCATCTTTGCTGCTCATATGTGTTCAGCACATATTGTTGTAGCAGACTGTTCAGCTCAGAGTGTTGTGCATTATGTGTGTATCTGTTGCTGCAACTTCTTTTCTTTTTTGTTGAGGTTTCTTGCAGGTTCTTGCAAGGTGTTTGAGCTTTTCACAGTTATAACATTTGTGAGTCTCTGCTCATCAAGATTGAGACTTATAAAGCTTGCTCATGTGCTGTTCTTGCTTCACTTGTGGCTGCTGCTCACAATGCTTCTCAATTGCGTTGAGATTCATAGAGTCATCTCTTCTGAGAATATAATGTCTTTTTCACATCTTTGATGTGTAGTGCCTTGTTTGCTTCATCTGTTGTTTTCATTGATGACTGTCAATGTTGATGAAGATATTGATCATATTCTGAAGCTCTTCAGGTCAATTCATTCTGACTATCTCATCTTTGATAGCTTCATTGAGTCCTCAATAGTATTGCAATACTAAAGCGTCATCATCTCAATTCATTAAGGCTGTGACTCACTGAAACTCTGCTGCATACTTGGCTGTCAACTTATTCATCTTTAGAATGTGAAGTCATCTTTTCACTGCTTATTTTTTGTCAACTATCTTGAAGGCTCTTTGAAGCTCATCCTTGAACTTCTTATAGTTGCTGAATATGAATTTCTTATTGTTCATTCATTTCTTTGATGTCTTGTTGAGGAACTCATGCAGTTTGAGGTTAACTCAATTGAATGCTGCATCCTTAAGATACAATACAGTAAACAGACCTTTGTTCATTTTGAACCTGAACTTCGCCTGATTGAATTCAATATATAACTCAAGCTTGATCAAGAAGGCTTGCAGCTTCTCTCTCTCATCTGTGAATGCATTGAGTGCTGATACCTTGAGTACATCAATCATTTGCTGAAGGCCTTGAAGGTTGACTTGACTTGTCAAAGCTGACTTCTGTGCACTGATTGTCATTCTTATATTGTAAGAGTGTTCAAAGTGTTACATTCTGATCTAAGATGTCTCAGATATTAGGGCTAGAGATTTGTGCTTGTTGATATAAAGATCTCAGTGCGCAGTGTAGGGTAAACCAGTAGTTGGTAACTTGTATTGAGTTGAACACAACCCATTTTCATAGGGAAAATGGTCCTACTATATACCATAGGATTGCTGTGCTTGTCTTGCTTGCTACAGAGCAATAGAGCTGATAGACCTATCAAAGGTCTATTGTCTCATTGAGCTCATCATGAGCATATAGAGCTGTGTGAGCTTATGTTCAGGTATACACTTCTCTTGCATATTTTCTAAAACATACTAGCCAATTATGGTTTGACTGTAACAAACATCTCACAGAACAATTGATTGTTGACAAGGCCTTTAGTGTACTCAAACAATAAGCAAGGCATTGTTGACGTTTAAAATGCAGTCACAGTGATTGTGAGACTGTTTTTGAAGTTGTTTTGTGAGTGAATATGAGGGTGACAGGATTTACTAAAGAAAGTGGTGTGTTTTTTGCCTACAGTGTGAATGAACCAGAGTTTTTTCCGGCACTGTATAAGACTGTTACATAGGTATATACAGTGCTGAAAAAAACTCTGATTCATTCACACTGTAGGTGAAAAACACATCACTTTCTTTAGTAAATTCTGTCACCTCTGTATTCACTCACAAAATCATGCACTCATAAGGTTAATTGACACTCACTGAGCTCTATAACAACAGTCTCAATGTCAAAGAGTAAAAAGAAGAATATCAAGATGAAAGCTTCATCAAGGTTTACTCTGAAAGACCTCAGATGTTCTTTCTTGCCTTTATTACTCAAGGATGTTGAGAACATTAATGTCACTGAATTTGAAGACATCAACACTGTCAATTTAACAAGAGAGATTTCAGCTAGGGCTTCAGCTATGTTTCTGATTCATTGAACTGTTTTTCTTGATAAGATAAGTCAGTATTTTAAGATCAAGATGATAGATCTCATCAGTTTTGACTATTCAGCATTTCTGACAAACAAGCAGGTCAAACTGAAGAAAAAGACTTAATCAAAGAGTTATCAAGTGCAACAACAGCAGGTTAAAGCAGAGCTGTTATTTAGTGAGATTAAGAAACAGAATACTATGATCTTGAACCTGAAGAATGTTGAGAAATGAGTCAATTTAAAGACTATACTTTTAATCTAACATGAAAGTAAGAAGAAGAGTATTCAGATGACTGTTGACATCAAATTTGTACAAAAGACAGCCTCAAGACCTGTTCAAGACTTCTTCACAGATAACAATGAGTTAAAGTCATTAAAAGAAAAAGAAGTCTTCTCTTGAAAGAAGAAGATAAGTCAATGGCTTTTGATAGAATCTTTATATTAATATTATACAGTGAACAGCTACAGACAAACATCAAACAGTCATGAAGAAACAAGAGAAGCTGAAATTGAATTTGAACAATCATGTGAGGCATCTGATTTGTCAATGACATTGTGATAATGCAAAGTGTAAGAATAAGAAGAAGAAATGCTTAATGCTAAAAGAAAAGCATCATGCTCTGAATTCTAATCATTTCTCTGTCTGAAATAATGTTATTAACAATGAAAAAGCCATCATTAAAAGCTCTTCTCTTTGAGTTCTTCACATGTTTGATTGACTTTTTTCTTTAGTCTTAAAGCCTGCTTCACAGTCTACTTCACAGTTTGCTTCACTCTTCACATCAGTCTTATTCTTGACATTTGTTCATGTTCACATGAAGCAGATCTCATTGATGTTGTCAATGTCATCAATGTTGCAGATGCTCATACAGAGTCTTTAACAGTATCTGTTGCTGTACATGTCTTCTTCATTTTATTTATCTTTGTTATTATATCTGTTGTCTTATCAGCATCTGTACACTGCTTCACCTCTTTCACAATATTCTTTACATTATTCAATGCATTCTTCTCAGTTATTCTCATCTTAGCTATCTTCAAATTCTTCTTCAAAGTCTGCTTTGCAGTCTTTGCAACACTTGTCTTCACAGCAGTCTATCTTGTGTGAGAAGAAAAGCAGCTCTGTCAGCAGTGACAGCACAGAATCAATGAAGCTTCTATATCAGTATATAGAGTAATTTAAGAGGCAGATTTCAGAGTACTCAACATTGCTGAAGAATGCATACAAACAGCTGCAAGATCAGCTGTACAATGTGAAACAAATAAAAAAGACAGAGATTCAAGACTGAAGAAACTTAAACATTTCTTTAAAATTAAAAAAACAGTTAAAGAAGAGGGTTAAAGAGTAAGATAAAAAGAGAACTAATGAAAGTATGAGTATAAGAGTTAAAGTGAAAAGAACTGATGCTGTTAACTCATTAATGCAGTTAACAACAGCTGCAGAGTTTCTAGATTCTTAAATAGTATTTAATTGATTGTTTCTACTCTTTAAATCTATTTACAATCTGTAGTTATAGTTGTAGTCATTGTCAGTGACTGTTAAATTCATCTCTATATGTACACTTTGAAAATGCGCTTCTGAATGTTTGTCACTGTTATATTTCTTCACTGTCAGTTATATAAACTCTTTAAAGTTATTCTTATATTTCTTCACAAGGTCTTTATGTTACTGCATTCACTGCTTAAGAATGACAAAGAACTGTTTGATGAGATTGTAGTTAAAGAAGTAAAGAGAAAGAAAAACAAGCTCTACATTAGCCTCAGTGCACATGTTAACTAATTTCTAGTAATCTGTTAGTAAATAAACACAGAGAGATCAGAAGACATATCTCAGAATGATGTATTGATGCATTATTCATAACAAGAATAAATTTTGACCCTGAAAAAGAACTGCACTTTGATAAAACATGGTTTTGTATGAAGAAGTTAAACAAGGCCCCTGTAATAGAGCCCTGTTTAACTGTTCATGTTATGTATTCTTTGACAGTGTATGCTGACAGTATGCTTCACCATTCACTTTATTTTAATGAGGTTGACATCAAGGCTCTTATTTCTTGATGAGCTCAGTTAAACTTTTAATTCTTATTTTGTTCATTTGCAGCTGACTCATTAATGAAGACAAGTTGATCTGCAGTTCAATTGACTAGTCATACAAGCCATTTCACACATAGTTTGTCATCTTGTTGAGTGGCTTTTTGTTGTAGCTATTAAAATCACAAGTATTAGCCATTGAATCATATAATCAAGGTTCTTACTGTCTTGTGTGTATGTTTCATCCTCTTCAGAACATTAGACAATGTTCTGAGATTGACATTGATCTCAAACTCATCTCAAAGAAATCACCTCATCTCATCATGATATGCTCAGGGTCTTTTCTTAAGGTATTCAGTCAGAGCCTCTTTCATTTCTGAGGTCAAGGCCCTAGGTCAACCATTCTTTCTAAGTCTGAGGGCCTTAGACGACCCTCATATCTGCTGGTTCATTTGCATCCTCCGGATTTGTCGAGTAGACACCCCTGTGTCCTCGTGGATTGATGGGATCGACATCTCACAGGACAATTGATCGTCGACAAGGCCCCTAGTGTACTCAGACAATGGGCGAGGCATTGCCGACGTTTAGGATGCAGTCACGGTGGTTGTGGGGCTGTTTTCGGGGTTGTTTCGTGGGTGGATACGGGGGTGGCAGGATTTACTAAAGAAAGTGATGTGTTTTTCGCCTACGGTGTGGATGGACCAGAGTTTTTTCCGGCACTGTATATCAAATGAAATTCCACCGACTTGGTTCTGCACACATAGCTCAATCTAACACGCCTGCGCAGTCGCACCGACTGAACACATGCTACTGCGCAGGTCCTCCCTCACTACATCCCTCATATCAATCTCACATCCTCCACAGCTCAATCACCAGCCGACACCTCCCAATGGCTCCCACACGTAGCTCCCACCCACACAACATCCAGATTACCACCTACTCTATACTAACGAGAACCCCCAGCAAGCCTCCAAACCCGCCCAATCGTCATCTCCGGCCCCTCCGGCTCCGGCAAATCCACCATCCTCAAACGCCTCTTCGCAGACCACCCCGACACCTTTGGCTTCTCCGTCTCACGTACGTACGTCCCCCCAAACCCCACCAAACCTCGTCCGCTCGCTCACTGAGCACCATGATGTAAATCAGACACCACACGCGCCCCTCGATCAGGCGAACAAGATGGTCGAGAGTACAACTTCACAACGAAGCAGGAATTCCTGGCGCTGGTAGAGGAAGGGGGGTTCATTGAGCATGCGCAGTTCGGGGGGAATTACTACGGTACCAGCGCCAAGGCCGTGAAAGACGTGACCGAGAAGGGGAGGGTTTGTATACTGGATATCGAGATGGAAGTCTGTCTTTCCCTTCCCTTCCTTGATCATTTTTCTTTACCTGTTTCCGCAGGGCCCCCTCTTTACAAAGTTCACCACACTGATAAGGGGGTGGTGGGAGTCACAGGGCGTCAAACAGGTCAAGAAGACAGATCTACAAGCGCGCTTTCTATTCCTCTCACCGCCTTCTATTCCTGTTCTGGAGCAACGGTTACGGGGTAGGGGTACGGAGACGGATGAGAGTCTGCAGAAGCGGCTGGAACAGGCGGAGAGGGAGATAGAGTTTAGTAGGGAGGAAGGGGTGCACGATATGGTGATTGTGAATAATGATTTGGACACGGCGTACCGGGAAGTGGAGGCTTGGATAGTGAATGGTGAAAAGTTTGAGAAGGCGGGTGGGGTGGGAAAGTGACGGATCCGAAGTCTGATAGAATTTTGCGTATGGCCGTCAGATGAACGTTCGCCACTGACATCTTCCGGTTGGCGGTTTCGGCAAGCATTGCGTGTGTTATAAAGATACATAGATTTCATCAGGAGTTGGCTCAAAGTGCCAACCTAAAACAGTGGGATAGAGAACTTGATCGCTTGCTAAGGTCCCTCTAGTGCTCCGGATTGAACAGCTATCTCAGGATACGAGATGACAAAAAAGCCGGACCGCTGCATTAGAATTGTTAAGAAAGGGGATATCAACAAAGCCCACAGCCAACAATTGCAAGATGACAGTCTCCAAGACGCTCGCACTTCAGGTTTGCGCCAGCAGTCGTAATACTTCGCTTTTGACTTTTCTCCTCAATGAGATTAGTCCATTCCGTGTAACTCTTCTTAGTATCCATTCATGGTCATCCGCTGTGAGTTTCTGCTCAGCTCCCGCTCGGCTGCGGGACTGATGGGTCTGCTGCCAGAGTGTCCACCGGCGCTGCTCTCCTTCAGAGCCATCAGCTGCTTCGCACGGAAAGTCTCATAATGAATCTGTGAAGTGGTCTCGATAAGATCCTGAAGGTGAGTGCGAGTGAGGAAGTTCCGGAGATAGACGAACTCGCAGTGGTTCTCGTCCTCGACATTGATAACGCCCCATCGGTTCTGACGGCCTCGGACTTGCCTACCAGCTACAACAATGGACTTCTCGGATCCTACGACAGCAAAGGGAATAATGTGCTATAATCCAGGTTAACATTCTGTAGTATCCAAATAAGCGAACACGAACCTTGATTTGAGCATTCAGTGCGCGCTCCTCCTCATCAAACTCGTCGTTGTCGTAAGGGTACATCTTAAGATTATGGAAAGCAAACTCTTCCTTGATTCTCTCCTTGAATGCCATACGCTCTTCCAAGGTCAACGAGTCGGACTTCGCGATGACAGGCACGACGTTGACAACATCAGAAAGCTTTTTGAGCACGACAATGTCAATTGGCTTAAGCCTGCAATTGGTCAGCACATCGTCGTGAGCCACATTAGCGGCGGTGGATGCATTAAGATTCACGTACGCATGTCCTGATGGCTGAATGAAGAACAGGCAGCAATGTATGCGGGTATCCTGGATATAGCGCTCACGCTGTGCTGTAAGCTCCTTACGGAGATACGCCGAATGCTGGTCTTTGATGTACTTGACGATAGGGTCCCAGCTTCACACTGATCAGCACTGGAGTCTCTATTAACGCGCTTGCTCGCTGCTCACCATCTATCGTTGTTGACCTGGTCACCGTAGCCTGGAGTATCCACGATGTTGAGCCGTAGACGTACGCCGTTTTCCTCAATTACTGCAAACAGCATTAGCGTGCCAGAGTCTAGATTAGAGGCCTGATCTTACTATGTGACACGGTCTGTATCTCGGTTGTAGATCGTACAGGCTCATCTGGCGTGAGACGACCCTTAGAATCGATGAGGTGTGATGCGAAGATGGTGTTGATCAGTGTCGACTTCCCAAGGCCGGTTTGGCCTGCAGCTCCCATTAACTTTGTACAGCCGTATCATAAGCCGATTGAACACACCAACGCAAATGACATTGAATTGAAACCCCCGTTTCAAGAGCTTTCGTTCTATTTGCGATGTGATGCTGTCGAAACCAACGTGGCTCCTAGGGAATACCGCGTTCTGTTGCGACGACATGGTATTTGTAGTAGCCATCCTTGACAGTGTCGAGTCGAACTGTAAGGAGCGTGTTGTGGTCTGTGACTGAGACGTTGACGAGTTTCTGGTAGTGCTATTGAGAAGGGGGTGGACGTGGATGTTCGCTAAATTTTAGCGCACAGAAAAAGGGGTCTTCTAGCGCAAGCTGGAGAAGAGCCTCACGCTAAACTTTTAAAGCTTTAACCATCCTGTCACAAAAATCAACGACATTCAAGACCAAGTGGAGAAATTAGGCGACGAGGCGTCATCGAGGGTTCGAGTCAGATAACATGGCACTACGGCTCGCGAACCCCCGCTTTATTGTAGACGCTCTCCTCCGGCACTTCTCAATCGCAACACCCTCGATACGAACAAGAACGGCCATCCTCTTCTCTCGACGGCTTTCATTACCTTCCCTCTCCCTCTCGATACCTGCAGCCATCCACCTCAATGTCCCGCCATTGCTGACAGGGCTCTGGGAATCTATCCTACGAGCTGTACCGAAAAAGAAGACATCATATATGAAAAAACGATCCAGGTTCATGGCTGGAAAGGCGTTGAAGGACGTGACGAATCTAAACAGGTGTTCGGCATGTGGCAATGTCAAAAGAGCACATCTGCTGTGCCCATATTGTGTGAAGGGTAAGAGGGCTTCGGAGAGCCGTTGCTACTGTTGGTTGTGCTGACAACAGCTCTACAGATATCAAGGACATGTGGCTGGGGAAGAAGAAAGCAGCAGAAGAAGAGACGTCGAGGGCCGAGGCATAGCCACGTATATTTTGTGTTAATGAAGCATCAGCGAGCGTGGCATATTGCAATACGTTTTGGCGTTGCGTACTGGGATCCGGGGAATTGGCTGGCTCTAGCATATCAGGAGACATTGGCGCAGCTGTAGCGAAGTCGATAGCCTATTTTTGGCCTATGCACCGTGGTTGTTGTTGTTCACGTCATACAGCTTCAAAGTGTAAAATGGAAATCTGGTCGTGAATAAATCCACACCACTACTTAAGCGTCAAGCTCATAACGCTACTCTCTCCAAGACCACAACAATGACGTAACATTGTTAGGAGAATATCTGAGAGTTTTGGCCGTTTGAGATTGCTGAGCACAAGATGGTACACAAGAATCTTTACTGTGAAGAGTTTAAAATGGATGGATTGACTTCTTGTAGTCCAAACAATATTTGACGACACACACGATCGATGATGGTCTGTCTGCATATACTCTCGCGAACCAAGACCTTCCGATTGATCAATTACTAATAGCCAATCAGCCCATATCACGGACATATACTCTCTGGCCGTCACACCAACACAAATCTTCTCATCGTCTGGGGGGTCAAGTCTCAAGGTCCATGCCACCACGGAGCCCGATTTTCCACTCGCGCAATCACTCAATGGAGCACACCGGCTTGGCTGTCATCATGTAGTCACGAGCAAGAATGGCAAAAGAGCCGCCAGTGCTGGGTTTGCTGGCGAGGTGAGGGTGTGGTCTATAGAGGATGAAAGTTGGGCTGAGGAGGGCGAGTTTGTAGGTGCGAGATTCCTTGGGATCATAGGCGTCCAAATGTTTAAGCTGCAGCTAAGACTAGTTAATTATAGCCGGTAGTGCAACCGGCGAGATATGGGCCATAGCGCTCTCCCAGGATGGACAATATTTAGCCAGTACTACCTACAATGGACGGATCAATGTATGGGACACATTTAGCAACCGGGAGAAGATGCGGGAGTTCGAGACGAAAGGCAGCTTCGGCATGTGCATCGATTTGGTGAGTTCAATGAAATGTTCCCAATCAGGGTGAAGCTGCCGTTAACGGCGAGCCTCTCGAAGTCAATTGATGGGCGATTCACAGCCTCAGGGCATGAGAACGGCGGGGTTTACATATTCAATAACGATACTGGTCGAATGTTGCATTCTCTTCCAGGTATGGACCTTAACCTTAACAAAATCAAACGCCCTGGGTACGTTGCTTAGGGCGAATAGGCCTTGTAAAGCCGGTCCGTGCTGTTGCCTTCTCACCTGGCGGGAAGCTTCTTGCTGCCACCGGAGACTCGAGGATCATCGCACTCTACGATGTCTCATCTGGAGAGCAAGTTGCGAATCTAACGGGCCACGCCGCCTGGGTCTTCTCGTTAGACTGGAGCGATACTGGAGAGTTTCTGCTAAGCGGGTACTCTACATTAACATCGACATCCCTTATCAAAGTAGGCTGCTGACCTTAATGTCCAGAGCCTTCGATGGTAAAGCAAAGGTTTGGTCAATAGATCAACGGTCGTGCGTTGCTACACATACGGAAACGGACAAGACCTTGTGGAGTGTCAAATGGCTGCCGAAGACGGGAAGGAGTGAGGGCTTCGCGACTGCTGGAGCCAACCGGAGTATCTCTTTCTATAGAGAGGCAACTGGAGGCTGAGCTGCATTCTGTGCGCTCTTCAATACGCATATTGCTTGTGGTGCTATAAACAGAATGTCAAGACTTTTCTGCCCGTGCTGCGTGCCAAATTACTCCGTGGTCGCCTCTTACTGGATAAACCATCGTTTTCAGACTTCTGTACAAGCAGAAATCTTATGACAGCTACCAAGACCCTATTGCATGTTTCGTTTGGCATAACAATCCCAGGGATGGGCTTTAACAGGGCTACGAAGCAACGACAGAGCTCTCACAGCGGACCAGAGTGCACTGATGTTGACTGCAGATATGATCGCCTCTGCACAAGCGACATATCTCGTCGAACGTCTACCCCCTTGTCCTGTCTCATCCGGCACTTGAGTCAGACCAGAGGATCGCTGGCCTGTATCTGGTCACCATGCCGGCCAGACGAAGGAAGAGCTCTGGTGGCCAACCATGGTACCGAAGGGGCCAAGCTCGGTCAAGACCATGCTCTGCAGGTCCGAGCAATCCAGCTTGGTTATCATACGTCTTCAGACTCTTGTGCATACTTTAGGCGGTAGCGGCCGAGTGGAGTTGCGCACCATGGTACCAAATCAACTTGGTTGAAGAGACCTTCAGACAAGCCCAACTCCCGGTCAAACAACTGCACGTGAATCATATGTTTCATTTTACACTTCAATCAGCAAGCAGCGGCAAAGTCGGTATGCCGTGCGCTAGCTCTGCTGCTAATTATCAAGCCAGTTGCTAAGTCACTTTTGGGTCACTCCTTTCTTTTCATTGCTTGCATGTTCTACCGCCGGCACACACGCCGTCTGGTGAAGGTGCTGAGCGCTTGTTGTTTATGTACCATGGCAATGAGACGGATCGCTGCTTCCCAGATTACGGACCGTTGCATACCTAGCACCTCTGAATTGCGCCAAATAGTCCAGACCGTTTGGGAAGCGACGTATTTCTTTATTGAACGTCTACAGCTTCTGTGTAACATCACTAAAAATAGCCAGGATGCAGAGATCTCAGTTGTTTGGATATATTCAATGAGGTACACGGTCAATGTACCTCGACGGATGCGGCGAACTGGATACGAACTTGAGCGCTTCCGCACTTCTATTATCACTTCTCGTGGCGTTACGAGACGCATAGGCTGATACTGAGGGACTGTATAGCTGTACTCCAGGCAGGCTTAAGAGAAGGCCCATAGGTAAGAAGATTTAGATAGTACAAGATGTGCAGCAAGGACTGCAGCTTCAAGGCACAACATGGGAGAAAGTTGCGGCTAATGTATCACTTGAGACCTCTCTGAAGCCTTGAGGCCTTGACTGAGGCGCCGGCCTGTCCATAATTACGATGTGGCTCTAAGAGAATAGATGTGCAAGAAAGACATTGAGTACAGGATAGGAGACATTCATAGAGAGTCGAGGTCGCAATATTTTGGGCCCCTCCCCACGACAGTTCGACGGTGACTTCACCGTTCAAGATGATGAGCACGAGCTTATCTTCGCCTATCCGCGCACTCAGCACAAGGTTTCGTACTCAACTGGTCAACGGATGACAGCTAATGGCAGGTCTCAGAGGAGTTAGAGGTCAGCGGGAGCGTGCCGACTGTTGCGAATTATCGCGTCGATGAGCATGCGTCTTGTGCGAGGATAGCTTCCTTAAGGCCTAATGAGGCTAGTATCTATACAGTACGACACTAAGAACAAGAGAAAATGGAGAAGGATTGACGCGACCGACCTGGAGACTGTGACTGCAGAAGTTTGATGTGCATTAGTGATACAGTCATGGACCTTATTCTTTTGAATGATTGTCACAGCCATAGCGAAACCCGCCAGTTTGGAGTACTTCTTCCCGTTTCGTCGACGAAGTTGGTCGTACGGATTTTGTTTGTGACTCTTGAACATACGTGGCAAAAGGGTAGAGGTATCAGGTTAACGTTAGCGTCCATTGGAAGAGCTTGCCTTCTACCTTAAGGATATGCTGAGTCCTGAGACACCGTTGACGTAGATTCCAAATCCTATCGGCGATTGCATCATCATTGCGCAAGGCTTCGAGTTTTCAGATACTGAAGCTGCGGATATTCGGATCCATCCGTGGAACCGGACGGTCCGGGACGCCACCCTCGGAGACCGCATGTCTCGTAACAGCAGAGCAATTGGGGGCAACCCACCGAAGTGATATCCGATGCTCTTCTGCTCTTATTTCCGTCACGGAGCCAGGCAGGCTCTCTCGGTATTTCAAGGAATCAGGGATCATAAATTCGATCCGAGCAACTGTCGTCGGTGTCAAGCTTTCTTGACACCCACACGGTCTACAAGGACTTTACGCGCACACCGTGCAAGGCTGTGTCTGATGAAGTAGAGGTTCCCGAAAACGAAGTTTGCTTCAGAGCAGGTATCGTGACTTTGGACATACCGGAATTTACATGAACGAAGGAGAACGACCAGAGCAGAAGTATGGAAGCAATGGCTGATAATGCGAGCCGGTGTGAAGTCCGCCATTTGAGAATCGCAATTCTGATGAAGCGGATGGGTCATCTCATGGACCCAGGGCAAGGTTGAGGGCACTAAATGTTGAATAAGAGTCCAAAGGCAGAGTCGTGCAGACATGATCAGAAGTCAGTTAATTGAAATATTGTGCTGTTCTCGGCCATCAAGATGCGCATCTTCCTCTTCCAGACAGCTAAGGCCTATTTGCCTCTTTGGGGAAATACGAATCAAATCGGGCCGTCCTTCATCGCCTGGCCAGTCAAGGGCACACTGTCCAACAGTTTGCCCTAGCTTATTGAAGGCGGTATACGATGGCGGTACTGCGAGAAAACTAGGGCGGAGGATTGCAAGTTAGATGTAAGAAGGGTTGGCTTCGAGGGCATAAGTATGTCGAAGCAAGAATGCGTGCCGGTTGGCAGGATGGTATTGTTACCACAACGGCCACATCTTCCGGATCAGATAATCCGAATGGCCACATTGGCTGGGATAGACAGAGGGGCAACGACGATTGCGGCGATAACGGTGAATTGGTCAAGGTTCGAACGACGCGTATGATGACGATGGAGGACATTCAGATAGTCGCTCTCGACGCCGAGGCCTTCGATGGATGTTTTCTCTCAGAAATGTGGGCAAGGGAGACGAAGGAATTCATCGAGCTTCGTATAAATCGCTATAACCACTAATGCTTCTCTTTGTGGATTATACCCGCATCAAGCCTCATAGATAGAAATCGTTTGTGATTATCAATGCTGACGGCTCATAGGAGAGGGAAATAAGCCCAGAACTCTCTGTTCTTCTGGCACTGACGAACATAGAGTTGCATAGCCTCAGATCAACGCACATCTTTTTCAACAATTCATCTACCATGGCATTGCCGGCGCATGTACGACGTATCTACATCACGCCACACAGCCGAACTGCTTCCCTTTAGTCCACTTGCTGGAGGGATTCCCGGGGGTTCGTGTTCACGTCAAGAGCACGCGTCACCAAGATGTCGATGGCATATGGGCGGTACTCAAAGCAATACAGAGCTAGGCATGGCGTTATAGGTTGTTGCCGACGGTCTTCAAATCGCATCATTCATGGCATTACCTTGACCATCACAATCTTCAGCCTCCGAGTCGCCGACCGGACTGGGGCCTGGAAGCTTGTCGCGGTGAATCCTTGTCTTGTAGAAGGAGCCACGATCTTCATGAACGGATGGGCGAACGACGTCAATTGGTTTCTGGAAACGACAGGATCCTTACCCAATCAGTACCTTCAGTTGACGGATGACAACTGGATGCAGGTGATGGGAGGGTGCAATCTATCTTTTGCAGCTCCCACGGCAGATCTTCTCAATAATATCAATAACATCATGTTCCGCCTTGCCATCTCGGCATCGAATTCTTCTACTATCCAGCAAATGCCCCCTACTCAGACAAGCCAACGTGTCATCTTCAGGAGTCATTACCGCTACCTAGGTGAAACTCTTACCGTCGTATTCGTTGCTGTGCTGGTCATCATACCTACGTTCAATGGGTGGTGGATGCTCCAGAGGAGGGTTACCCTTTCACCAATCGAGACTGCGAGAGCTTTTGGCGCGCCTATCATTCAGCATCCGGAGACCGGTGGTAATTCGACGGCGGATGCGTGCTCAAAGACGTGGGGAATGTCATGGTGCAATATCATGGTACACAGTTCTTTAAAAAGACCCCATGTGCGCCAGATAAGTGAGTGAGGGTATCGGTTGACGCGTAGATAGTAGCTTTTATTCAGAAACAAATTTGTCCCATTCCATTCACCAGACATGTCGATTGACTGATTGAACGTTGCATTGCCCATTGAACAGCTCGGAATACTCGAAGTTCGATGGTAGACCACTCGCAGACCTTGCTTGTCGATGCTCATGCTACGCGTTTGAGAGCTCATGAACATGAACAGAGGCAGGGTCTGATAGCTCTACTATATGAAGCCATTGCCTTAAGCCGACGATGCGAGTATGAAGTCACGGTTAATTACTATTGATGATGGCCACCGTACTCTACTAGCAGTCCTCGCAACAGCTCAACATCTTGGTGCGACAGCGAGGTCTCATATGATCACCCATATTATTGGCGGTGACCCCCCAGAACATACATGTACTATAGACTGCTCAGGCTTACTGCGTACAATCCTTCTGTGCTTCTCATCTTTGAGGCGTCTATGACTTAACTCTGACAGTAGTTAATCACTTATTCAAAATGTCTCATTTTATACACACCTTTCGTGTTGTGTTGGAGTTGGTACCTGACTAGCCTCAACCCGGTAAGGCGTCGGTTAAATTTATAACACTCGCGTTCTTCATTCCCCTGGCCAGCTTCCCTTTTCATACGCCGTACAACAACATTCTCTCACTTTCCTTCCTTTCGTTCACTCAAGTCGCTCTTTAGCACCTTACAGCAGTAATCTAGTGTCTCTACGACAACCTTACTCTTCCGATCTCTAGATTCTTTCTACTTCTCTTCTTCACGCCAAATCTTCCAAAAATGTTTGCCGCCAAGTCGACTCTCCTCCTCGCCCTCTTCGCCATCTCTGTCAAGTTGGCTGTTGCTACTCCACCGGCCTGTCTTCTGGCTGCCATTAAGTATGCTGTTGCTCATCTGTTCGAGAAGAGGTGCAACCTGCTTACGCTTGTACAGCACCCAGCCCAACCCAGCCGACCTTAACACCATCTGCGGTTCCGATGCATCCAAGGTCCAGGCTCAGATCTCAAAGCTTTGTGGTAGCAACACCGATGTCGCTATGAGCGCTTTCTCGAGTACCTGCTCATCAGCAGGCAAGAGCGTCGGTACGTCACAACCACACGATCGTCGTGATGCTGCCTGTTCCTTACTGACCGTTGCCCAGCCTCAATTGCGTCCTCTGCATCCGCGACCGGCTCAAGCTCCGCATCGGCTACAAGTGGTTCCGTCTCGGCTACAGTCACATCCACACTCGCATCTGGGTCCGGCAATAGCACTGTTGTTTACACATCTACCTACTATGACACGGTCTGCTCTTGCACCAAGACAGCTGCAATGAGGTTGGTTCCTCGTGTATACACGCTGGGCTTTGAAGAATGCTGACTGTGCATCCGTAGTGCTACCGGCGCAGGATCCTCGGGCTTTGCCATCGCTACCTCTGGCGTTGCAGCACCCACTGGCAGTGCTGTTTCGAGCGGGAATGGGACTGCACCGACTGTTCCTGCTGCAAGTAAGTCAGCATCCGCCAGTGGCTCGGCCTTTACTGGTGCTGCCTCGAGAAACAACCTTGGCTCGTTCGCGGCCGCTGCTATTGCAGCTGCTGGCTTTGCCGTGGCATTGTAAATCCTTCGTGAGGGACCCTGGTGTGCGCATGACCGGTTTCGCTCTATCTCTTTCTTCATTCATCTTCGCTTCCCGCTTGCTCTACGGCTTAGAAGTTGCAACCCCTTTTAGATCGGCCTCAATGCTTTGGGAGGTGAATTTTGCAAGGCTCTGAACAGGCGGCGATATGGCCGAAACGCATAGCTAAAGTGGTGTACAATAAGAGAATACTTGTTTGACTCAGTTTCTTGTAAGTGTAGTGTGAAAATCATAGTCGCAGACAAAGTCTGATGGAAGTCGCTCGTCGACTGGAGAGCCTACAAGGCATGAGGAGATTGTAAATGGTGCAGCCATGCTTGAGAAGCATGCCTTCAGCCAATTCAACAAGTATTGTACGATGTTCCATTTCCTCGCGATGATGTCGAAGTATGTGGAACCCCAGATCTTGGCGCATGACGGGCCGGTTGTCGCTCTAGTGAAAAAGTCAGTTCTCCGGTGCCGATCTCCTCTATTGTTACTCACGATAGTGGTCAAGTCGACAGGGAGATGCGGGCGCAAGGCTTGAGGCATGGCAGGAGGGCTGTCAAGGTAGGTTTTATGTTATGGTGCTCTGCGAATGCAGCTGACGGCTTTCTAGGTCTCAAAAAGTGTTCCTCTTTGTCGAACCCTACAGCCCCGCTATCTAGCCACAGAAGCAACATCGGCAACTCCAGCACATTCAGACCTTGCCTCTAGGACACCTCCGTATCCCAAGATTCTCAAGAGGTTCCATGAAGTGCGACGAATACTAGGCGCGTCCCGTCAATTGACCCTGGCAGAAAAGATCCTCTACTCGCACCTTGACAACCCTGAGGATTCCCTCCTTTCGAACACCCAAAATGGCGCAAATATCAGAGGGGCGGCAAACCTTAAGCTCAAACCAGACCGAGTGGCCATGCAAGATGCCTCCGCGCAAATGGCATTGCTGCAATTCATGTCCTGTGGCTTACCCTCCACCGCGGTCCCAGCCAGCATACATTGCGATCACATGATTGTTGGAGAAAGGGGCGCGGATACGGATCTGCCTTCATCAATCAGTGGGAACAAGGAGGTGTTTGACTTCCTGGAGTCGGCAGCGAAGAAGTACGGTATTGAATTCTGGCCGCCTGGCGCGGGCATCATTCATCAGACCGTGCTGGAGAATTATGCGGCGCCCGGGTTGATGATGCTTGGGACAGATAGTCACACACCAAATGCTGGAGGATTGGGAGCGATTGCAATCGGCGTGGGTGGCGCAGATGCTGTTGACGCCCTTGTTGATGCGCCCTGGGAATTGAAGGCACCTCGAATATTAGGAGTCAAACTTGAGGGAGAATTGAGCGGATGGGCTACGCCAAAGGATGTGATCCTGAAACTGGCAGGGCAGTTGACTGTCAGAGGGGGAACCGGTTTCATCATTGAGTATTTCGGCCCAGGCGTGGAGACGCTAAGTTGCACCGGTATGGCTACGATATGCAACATGGGCGCTGAGGTCGGCGCAACCACATCTCTTTTCCCTTTCGCGTCAAGCATGATACCCTATCTCGAGTCTACTCATCGGACACCTATCGCAACGGCAGCAGCTACGATTGCATTCTCAAATAGTCTGAGCAATCTTCTGAGCGCCGATGAAGGTGCAGAGTACGATCAGCAGATCACCATCAACCTTTCCACACTCGAACCTCATATCAACGGCCCCTTCACGCCTGATCTGTCGACGCCACTTTCACATTTCAAAAACGCTGTCAAGGAGAACAGATGGCCTGAGACGTTTGGCGCTGGCCTAATCGGCAGCTGCACAAATAGCTCCTACCAGGACATGACGCGCGCCGAGGACCTTGTCAAGCAAGCCTCAGCCGCAGGCCTCCAGCCAAAAGCTGACTTCTTCATTACGCCTGGCAGCGAGCAAATTCGCGCCACACTCGCCCGTGACGAGACTCTCTCGACCTTCTCCTCCGCCGGCGGCACCGTCCTCGCCAATGCCTGTGGTCCCTGCATCGGACAATGGAAACGCACGGACGGCGTATCTCGCGGCGACAACAACGCCATCCTTACCTCCTACAATCGCAACTTCCGCGGCCGCAACGACGGCAATCCCCAAACCATGAATTTCCTTGCCTCTCCCGAGATTGTCACGGCAATGTCCTATGCCGGGTCCACGACCTTCAATCCCCTTACAGATACTCTCCCCACACCCTCTGGCATGCCTTTCCGCTTTTCGCCACCAAAGGGCTCCGACCTCCCGGCCTCCGGCTTTGCCCAGGGCAATCCCGACTTCATGCCTACAGCAGGCGTGCCAGACCCTTCGCATCCGGTGGTCATTTCTCCAACCTCCGACCGCCTCGCAGTATTGGAGCCATTTGAGCCATTTCCAAAAGGAGAATTAGGAGGTTTACGTGTACTGTACAAAGTAAAGGGTCAATGCACCACCGACACCATCTCTGCAGCCGGCCCTTGGCTCAAATATAAAGGCCACCTCCCCAACATCAGTGCCAACACGCTCATCGGTGCCGTGAATGCCGCTACGGGCGAAACGAACGTTGCGTACGATGTCGATGGTAGTACCTCTTCAATCCCCGAACTCGCAGAGAAGTGGAAGTCTCGAGGACGGGAGTGGCTAGTCATTGCCGAGGATAACTACGGAGAAGGTAGCGCAAGGGAGCATGCAGCATTGCAGCCGAGATATCTGGGTGGACGGATTATACTGGCGAAGAGCTTCGCAAGGATCCACGAGACAAACTTGAAGAAGCAAGGGGTTGTGCCGTTGACGTTTGCGAATCCTCAAGACTACGATCTGGTGGGTGCGTGTGACGAGGTCGGCACGGTGGGATTGTATGATGTTCTAAAGAGTGGTGGTCAAGGGCAGGTGGTGTTGATGGTGAAGAAGAAAGGGGATGGTAGAGTTGTGGATATCAAAACTCGCCATACGCTGAGTAGAGATCAATGTGGGTTTGTGCTTGCAGGTAGCGCGTTGAATCTGTTGGCGAAGAAGAAAAATGTATCTACGTAAAAGTCTAGACTTGTGTCCATGTTATGGGGCCTAGTGCGTCCAAGCATGGTTATCCTACGGTCTTTGCCCTATGGTGCTCCATCTTGACATATGAAGTAACATATCGGCCTTCAATGGAGACCGTATAAGCATTTCATACACCAATCACTGCTCATTATGCGCCGCACGTTCAACCACTGTTCTCGTTTTCTCAGCACCGACGGAGCCGATGTCAGGCATATTCTAAGTACCTACATTCGGCCACCGTCGGCGCGCCCTGTTGTACTTAGCCGAGTTGTAACAACACCGCCCTAAGCTGCCCTACCCATGCGGGGCCACCCACCACATCTACAAATCATCCCTACTTCACTGAACCACAACACCATGCTCCCCAGAATCCTCCCAAAACCCAAACCCTCCACTTACAATCCCACGAAATTCTCTTTCCCCAGACATAAAGCACACTCACACAAAATAAGCATATATCGAACAATGGCAACTTCAACCCCCACCACCACAACCGCACCGACGAAATATGAATGGATCATCATCGTGCCAGATCATGAAGGTGCAGTTGAAAGGAGGATGGAGGTTAGGCCGTAAGATACCGACCCCTCGGACTTGATCTTGGTCTTGTTATGTTGTGTATTGTTGGGGTGAGGGGGGGATGTGGGGTTGCTTGCGAATGACTGAGTGAGTGCGTTTGCAGGACGCATTTCAAGGGAATAAAACCGCGTGAAGAGTCTGGATTCTGGCAATTGGGAGGTCCGCTCTCTCCTTCCTTCCTCTCTCTCTACTCCGTCTTTCTGTCTGTCCACCCTTTCTACCTACTTTCCCACCCGTTGTATCCTCCCTTTCCCCCTTCCATCCTATTCAAAACCCCCATCCATAAACTCCATCCCGATTTCCCTTGACCACCCACTCACTCACTCACTCACCACCGGTGAACATGACAGGCGCGTTCCTAGAATCCGTCCCGAAAGAGGGAGAGGCATTGAAGATCAAAGGAAGCGCCCTGCTCGCACTAGCCTCCTCTAGAGAAGAAATCGTGAGTGCGTTGAAAGAGGACGTTTATTTCAAGGAGGGGATCTGGGATTTGGAGAAGGTGTGTGTGCTTATTTTTACTCTTTATATTCCCGCGAGTTTAGGATTGGGGGGATTTGTGGCTTGAGGATATTTGGGAGATTGTGACAGCAAGGCTGATACAGAGGGTTTGGGGGTGTAGGTACAGATTTATCCGGTATGTACTGACTGCGTTTTGTTTGTGGGGGTTGGGGAGGAGACGAGAGGGCTGATGTGTTTTTGGTGTAGTTCAAGAGTGCGTTTCGGAAGGCCTTGTGATGGGATTACGGATCAGGTGGAAGGCATGGCATCTTCAGCACTTCCCATCGAGTATAACTTACTGCTTTCCAGAGAATACTGCCCAATCCTTCTGTCTATCGAGACATTGTTTCGGTTCGGTGCGATGGAAGAGAAGCTTAGGCTGGAATGTTTGCGCTACAGACAGATGCGACTCATAAACCCCAGAATGTAGGCAATATCTGTGTAAACCAATTCTTCCGCAATGGTTCCATTATTGTTCTCCCGGTATATACAGTCTGCTCGACACGATAAATATTGTACAAATAGATCCCGTTAATGAATCCATACAGCTTCTCCAAGAGCATGGTTCCCTCTATAGCTTCGCCGTCTTCTTTTCCTGCTTCAGCATAGCCTCGGCGACCATCCTCCGTTGAATCTTACCCGTTGCTGTCTTTGGCATGTTGTCGGTAAAGAGAATCTTCATAGTAGTCAGAGTCATGTAACTGAAGGTTCGAACAAGGAGACTTGAAACTCACCTTCTTGGGTATTTTGAACTTGGCCACCCTCTCGGTGATCCATTTCCGTAAGTCATCCTCGGTAACTTTCTTGCCTTCTTTCAGCACAACCGCCAATCCAACATCCTGCCCATACATCTCATCAGCAATAGCGAAGCTGACTGCCTCGCCCACAGCAGGGTTTTGAGCTACGACATTGTCCAGCTCAATCGGACTGATCTTCTCCCCTCCTTTGTTGATCAGTTCTTTGATCCTTCCAGTGATGAAGACGTATCCATCCTCGTCTTGCTTGCCCTGATCGCCGGTCCGAAAGAATCCATCTTTGGTAAACGATGTCTTGTTCGCCTCTGGGTTATTTAGGTAGCCTTTTGTGACATTCTCGCCGCGGATGCAGATCTCAGCTTCAGAGCCTTGGGGAACCTCTTTCCCGTTCTGGTCGAGTATTCTGACTTCAACACCTTGCCCTATTCCAACGCTGCCCGGCTGTCGCTTCGCGGGGGGGAGGGGGTTGGATGTCATCTGATGCGCCGCTTCGGTCATGGCGTACGCTTCTAACACTGGAGCATCAAAGGCCTTCTCTAGCTCATGAAATGTCTTGGGTGACAGTGGAGACGAACATGATCGAATAAATCGGATGTTGGGCTTGGTATTTGGTGGTGGGTTCTTCAGGAGAATCTGGTGGATAGTTGGGACAGCGGTGTACCAGTTGGCCTTATGAGTGATGAAGTTGTCCCAAAAATCTGATGCAGAGAAGCGGAGAGGAACAACGACAGAGCCACCGGAAATCAGGGGCGCAAGAAAACCAGCAAGTAGTCCGTGTACATGAAAAAGCGGCATCACTAGCAGTGTCCGGTCCTCCGGCGTCAGCTTGTATGTAGCCTGGATATTCTCTGTGTGTATGCAATCAGCATGGGCTTCATGAGTCAAAGCGGAGCTGAGACTTACTCATGGTTCGGGTTAGATTCTTATGGGTCAATGGCACCTAGAGCCTGTCAGCTAGATATGACAATCTGCAAAGGTGTTTATTTGTACAGCTTTCGGTCTCCCAGTGGTGCCACTTGTGTGCAAAACCAAAGCAACGTCGTCCGGTTGTGCCTTCTCCACCTTTTGGTTCCCTTTCCCGCGAAGTTTTCCTAGATCTTTAACATCCAAAACTACCTCCTCGCCGTTCCAATAGCATTCAGCTATGGCAGCTTTGTACTTCCTCGCAGCTCGAACCGCTGGTCCATCTTGTTGGAAAGATCCTTTAGGAACGAGTGCAACTGCGGAGCTGAGGTCATCGATATAGAATTCAAACTCGTCTTGCTTGTAGGCTGAATTGAGCGGCGCAGCAATGGCGCGCTGCCATGAAGCTGCGAGGAACGCAACAATGAACTCGTAGGAATTTGGGAGAGCAATTGATACTGCGGCTTGAGGTGTAATCCCTAATATTGCCAGCTTCTTCTGGAACATGGCAACCTGAGAGGCCAATTCCTGATAGGTTACCGTCAGGGCGGTCGGCTTTCCAGGAACAATGATCGCTGGTGATTGGCCATCTGATTGGAAGAAGGTTGAGAGAGTCGCCATAGTGGTAGAATCACGCGCTCGTAGAAAGATAATATGGCAAGGTCAAGTATTAGCAGAGTGTAGAAACAATGGAAAGAATGTCTGACCGATGGGAGAAGAAACGTCATAGCTTATCGAAAATAGCGTTAACCCTAACGTATTTGATCGGGTTAGACCGTTCCTCGGGTTTGACCCGAGGAACAGTCAAATATGTAGGTAACCGTAAGGTACAAAGAAGCTTGCATAACCAGTTATGCAATATTAATACATCTCGTTACACTTGCCTTCACATACCACCTTAGCATGTCAACTACATCTGAATCGACAAGATGGCACCGGATGCCAGCTCTCAACAATCCTCACGAGGAGGCATGGTATCTCTTTATGCAAACCTCCTCGATTCTTCATCTACCTCCACGACCACTACACCTGGCACCATTTTACGCGCACCCGTTGTCTTTAAGCAACCTGCCGGCGACGAGTCACAACAGGATGAAGCTTCTGCTAAGAAGCAGCAGATTAGTGCCGGTAGACATCTACTAAACCTTTCGTAAGAAAATATCATTGGCGAAACGGATTGCTCACGGGTGTCTGGGTTTCTCTTTGCGGCGTACAGCCTCTCTACGATTCCAACCTACAAAAAGACCACAAATAACAACGCAAAAGCCAAAGTCCAAGCCATCTCTCCCAAAGTCTGCTCCGCCAAGGCCGGTTGCCGATCCCCCAGAAGCTACATCCACTCCCGCGAATGGTTCGGTTCGGTCAGTAGTTAAAACTACCCTAGCAGACTGGACGGCTGCGGGCGACGATGACGATGTCAATGGCTTCTATGTGGGCGAGAAACGCCAACGTGGTGGTCGTAAGAAGCGTAAGAAGAATCAAGAATCTCACATGCCACAGAATTGGGATGACATCTACGATCCTTCAAGGCCTAACAGTTATGAGGAATACAAGAACAGCGATGAGAAGATAAGGGAGGTGAGAGAGTGGAAGGATAGGCTTTACGCTCATCGCATGGCTAGGAAACGTAGCAGTGACCTAGACAGCGAAGATGAAGAACGGCAAAGACCACAAATGAGCAGTAAGGCCCCCGACCTGTACTCTAGTCTACACGCGGCTGAAATACAGCAGATCAATTTGCACCTCCTACCATGTCATTCGCCCCGCCTCCGAACTTTGATGAGCCAGCTACTGCCGATAATTCAAGACCGTCAGCAGCAATACCTGACGACCCTACTGGTGAGGACGCTTACACACGACGCCTTGGCCTGAGCCAGATGCAGCAGCAACTACATCCACCTTCTCAAGCGTTTGTGGCAACGCCTCCCCCACCGCCTCCACCGTTTGATCGACCTCCAGTCAGCTCAGGCCAACTCCCATCACCACCACATCCTCCGAAGGAGCCTCCAGCTGGCACAATATCGAGAGCACCTGTTCGCTATAACCTCCCTCCGGCACCTTCAGACCTCCCAAAATCCGAGGCCGAGCTCGAAGAGGCACTCCAGAAAGAAGAATCCGGCGACGAGCAAGAAGCAGAAGATGCGCCAAGATCCCTTCGACCTGGGCAAAAAGGGTTCGCCGAGCGTCTCATGTCCAGATACGGCTGGACGAAGGGCTCCGGCCTTGGTGCTAGCGGCTCCGGTATCGTCAATCCGTTGCGCGTGCAGGTTGAAAAGCAGAAGAAGAAACCGGATGCCGAAGGCGGTGGATTTGTCGGTCCAGGCGGGAGGGGCAAGATCGTTGGTGGCAAGAAAAAGAAGAATGCTGATGGTAGGGTTGAAACCGAGGAAGGCAAGTTTGGTGCTATGAGTGAGGTGATTGTCTTGCGCGGCATGGTGGATGGAATGGACTTGGATGCTGAGTTAGAGGGTACTGGCGATGGGGGTTTGATGCAGGAGATTGGAGAAGAATGTGGTGAGAAGGTACGATATCACTATTCTGACATATCATGCTAGAGCTCGAGCTGATATTTCAACCTCCAGTATGGTCGCGTGGAGAGGGTCTTCATCAATCGCCACAACCCATCTACAGCACCCGTCTTCGTCAAATTTACCAGTCAACTGTCCGCTCTGAGAGTAAGTAACCCTCGAAACCCCAATCGATTCTCCGCTGCATTGTTATTTACGTAAGTTAGGCCGTCAATGCTCTTGAAGGCAGGATCTTCAACGGAAATACAATCTCGGCGCGCTTCTTCGACGTTGACAAATTCGAAAGAGGGATCTATGACTAGGGGCGTTTGCAGTGAACCACAGCTTTTGCAAATGTAGTCGTAGTCGGTAATACTCATTTTTAGATAGCTCTTGTCCATTCTCAGCAAGCCAACATCACCAGCTATAGCTACTTGATGTGCTGATGGTGATAGTAAAGCTCTACTCACACGCACCGACCGCGCCTAGACAATCACTTCTTATCTGGAATCAATATTCAAGCGCCTCTGTACTCTACTTGTCTGCCCAAGTCCAAAAGCCTAGCAGAGCTTACACGCTCTCTTCTCCTCTCCGCCCATCATGGCATAACCATCCACGCCAGCCTCTCTCAAACCCCTTCGACCGCTCAGCGGAAATATATCGGACCAACTTCGTCTCAAGTAAGCGCAGAGAGGAACATGGCTGCCAGTGTGGTCAACACCCACATCCACATCCACATCCTCAACGGTCGATTGGAAGGTGGAGAAAGAGCAGTCGATGCCGCAGCGTTGGCAAGAATTCGAAGCCCTTCAGAGAGAGAGAGAGAGAGAATGTTAGCTATCAGGACGGAGATTTCAGATCGGGTTGGAGAGCCGAGTGTCTCGCCTTGGTTCCTGTTGTGGTTTAGGCACCGGATCGCTCGGCCGATAGTATTATTTTTTTTTGGACGAGTGTTAAAGACGCTGACTGATTGATGGATGGTATTACGGTGCCCTGACTTTGCTTCCCTTCACTTCCCCGCACATTTGTGCTGTGGGGTACTGTATACCTACCGACCTACCGACCTACTCCTCAGACCCATCACGTCTTCACCACCATCGTCATCACATCACCCTTCATACTACCCCCCCACCGCCCAACCAGCTACTCCTCTCACATAGCCTCCTGACGACCACCGTCCCTCCCCCGTGGGCCTCTTTACATAGTTACGCAACCCCCAATCCCCCCTCCGGAATAGTTCCGACTATCAATCAATCAATCAATCAGACCACTACGTACGATCCGAATTCCGAACGAACATTCCCGCCGCTATCGATCGACGCACTACGACATGATAAGCAGCTATGGAATCACGATTCCGGCGGGTTTGATACGTACATGACCGAGAGAGGAAGTTTGGCCC